>Ga0207733_100295_pt1 | contig 40688 bp, 37 predicted proteins | sample A23P3SouthBayCA_FD_187735 | JGI IMG/M metagenome (GOLD analysis project Ga0207733, IMG submission 187735) | Aerobic enrichment media microbial communities from Eden Landing Ponds, California, USA - A23 P3 (SPAdes) | ecosystem: Environmental > Aquatic > Marine > Unclassified | place: Emeryville... | reverse complement strand
CCCTCGCCGATCGGGCCGTCGTCCCCGTCGCCGTCGCTGGCGTCGTCCGGCCAGTCGTCGTCGGGCACGTCCGCGTCGGCACCGCGCCGCTCGCGGGCGACGCCCGCCGCGTCGACGTCGAGGGTCGACCCGTCGTCGAACGCGACGCGCCCCTCGGCGTACACCCCGGTCCGGAGGTCGACCGGTCGCCACCGCGATTCGACGAGGGCGGCGTCGAGCCAGTCGGCGACCTCGTCGGGGTTCTCGACCGTCGCCGACAGCGCGACGATCTGGACGCCGGGCGCCCGGCGCTGGAGCGTCGAGAGGGTCACCTCCAGGGTGGGGCCGCGGTCCTCGGCGCCGAGCAGGTGGACCTCGTCGACCACCACGCAGGCCAACTCGCCGACCCAGTCGGCGCCGTTGCGGATCGCCGAGTCGACCTTCTCGCTGGTGGCGACGACGACGTCGTGCTCGCCGAGTTCCTCGGCGGGCGAGTCGTAGTCGCCGGTGGAGATCCCGACGTCGACGCCCGGGATGGCGTCGAACGATTCGTACTTTTCGCGCGCGAGCGCACGCAAGGGGACGATGTACAGCGCCGGGCCGTCGGCGGTGAGCATCGCCAGTTCGGCGATGAACGTCTTGCCGCTGGCCGTCGGGATGGCGGCGACCAGCCGCTCGCCCTCGCAGACCCCCGCCTCGACTGCCGCGACCTGCGGCGGGTACAGCCGTTCGATCCCCGCCCCCTCGTAGTGATCGCGGACCGCCGGAGGCAGGGGAAGGTCGCCCACGTGCATCGACACGGGGGATCTGGGACGCGATCGTACTTAAAATCGCGCCGGTGTCGCCGTCCCACGACCCACGGGTGCGACTGTACGAATCACACGTGACCGACGCACTCACGGACGCTTTTTGCCTGTCGCCGTCGTCGGCAGGTGTATGCGACGCTTGTTCGCCCTCCTCGTCGTCCTTCTGGCAATTGCGGGTGTGCCGCTCGCCTCGGGAGCAGTCAACACCGCGTTCATCGAGTCAGTCGACATATCGCCCGAACAGCCCTTCCCGGGGGAGCGTTTCACCGTGACGGTCAACATCGGAAACGCCGAGTCGGCCACCCAGCAGGTCGTCGTCACGGACGTTGCGGTCCGGAAGGGATCGACCGAGTACAACCGCGTCGAGAACCCTGGCTCGATCCCGCCCGGGAACACGATCAGCATCCCGCTGACGCTGTCGTTCTCCAATCAGGGGACGCGGAACCTCCGGATCAACGTGTACGGGCACGGGAACGGGGGGAGCCTCAACCTGCGCTACCCGCTGGTCGTGACGGTTCGTCGCGGCGGGCCACAGTTGAGCGTCGACGCGGGCGATCCAGTGGTCGGTACTGAAGGGACGGTCTCGGTCACCGCCGCCAACGGCGAGGATCAGTCCGTCCGCAACGTCCGACTCCAGCTTTCGGGGGAGAACGCGACCGTGAGAAACTCGAGTCGCGTGCGTCCCCGCCTCGACGGCGGCGCCTCGACCACGTATCACTTCGACGTGACGCCCGCGGCGGGCGCGAGCGATCTGACCGCCTCGATGACCTACACGACGACTGCCGGGACGACCCGCCGGCTGACCGAGTCCGTCGCGTTCGACCCCGAACCGCTCGACGAGGACGTCCGGATCGAGGCCAGGGTCCCCGGCGGCGCCCAGCCGCCGATCGAGGTCGACCTCGCCAACTTCGGCAACGCACCCATCGAAGGGGTCGCCCTGGAAGCGACGGTCGACGGCGAGACCGTGGCGCGCCGTCCCGCGCCGGCGGTGGCGTCCGAGGCGTCCCGGTCGGTCCCGCTGAACGTCTCGGCCGGCACCGAGGGGACCGTCGAGGTAACCGCGACCTACGAGACCGGGAACCGCGAGGGGAGCGCGGCGACGAGCGTCGAGTACGCGCCCTCGCCCGGCCGGATCGAACTCACCGGCGTCGACGTCGAACAGCGGGGCGATCGGGTCGAGATCTCGGGGAGCGCGAGCAACGTCGGGCTGAGCACCGTCGACGGCGTCGTGGTTCGCGTCGAGTCGGCGGAGGGCGTCGAGCCGGCACGCCCCAACCGCGAGTACTTCGTCGGGACCGTCCCGTCGAGTGACTTCGTCTCCTTCGACCTCTCGGCCACCGTCGAGGGCGACGCCGAGGCGATTCCGATCCGCGTCGAGTATCTGGCCGACGGCCAGCGGCGCTCGCAGGTGGTGGAACTCGACGTGGACGGCCTCGGGCCGACCCAGCCCGAGACCGGGGGGTCGTCGTTCCCCTGGGTCCTGATCGTCGTCGTGGGTGGGCTGGCCGCGGTGGCGGTCCTCGGGGTCGTCGGCTTCGTCCTCGTGCGCAGATGACCGACGAGACGCCCCACGGGAGCGGGAGCGACGACTCGGCCGACACACCCACCTCAGCCACCGACCGCGGGCCGCCCAACTCCCCCGTCGACCGCGACACGCTGGCCGAACTCCGCGACGTTCGGAAGATCTACCATACCGGCGGGGAGGAGGTGGCGGCCCTCGGCGGCGTCGACTTCGCGGCCGAACCCGGGGAGTTCGTCGCGGTTATGGGGCCAAGCGGGAGCGGGAAGTCGACGATGCTGAACGTCCTCGGGTTGCTCGACACCCCCACGTCGGGGACGGTGCTGCTCGACGGCAACGACGTGACGGCGCTGTCCGAGCGCGAGCGGACCCGGGAGCGAAAGCGGTCGATCGGCTTCGTCTTCCAGCACTTCTATCTGATCCCCACGCTGACCGCCGTCGAGAACGTTGAACTTCCGACGCTGTTCGGCGACGACGAGACCGCCCGCGAGCGGGCGATCTCGCTGCTGTCGCGGGTGGGGCTCGGCTCGCGGCTCGACCACCGCCCCGATCAGCTCTCGGGCGGCCAGAAACAGCGCGTCGCCATCGCCCGCGCGCTGATCAACGAGCCGCGGCTCTTGCTTGCCGACGAGCCGACCGGTAACCTCGATCGGGCGACCGGGGCGGACGTACTGGATGAGTTTCACCGCATCACCGACGAGGAGGACGTCGCCATCGTCGCCGTCACCCACGACCCGCAGGTGTACCGGGCGGCCGACCGCACCGTGTTTCTCGTCGACGGGGAGATCGACCCCGAGGGCGCCGAGACGCTCGGTCTCGTCGGACTCTCGGATGCGGGTGGTGAGCCGTGAGCGACGCGTCGACCGACGGTGGACACGGGAACGGGGACGACTCGGCCGATCCGGACGCCACCCCCGGCCTCCTCGCGAGGCTGTTCCGCGCGTTCCCGGCGCTGTTGATGGCGCGTCGGAACCTCTCCCGGAACCGGCTGCGGTCGGCGCTGGCGGTGCTCGGGATCGTCATCGGCGTGCTCGCCATCGCCTCGCTCGGCATGTTCGGCACCACGCTCCGGTCGGGGGCGACCCAGCAACTCGGCGACATCGGCAACGAACTCCAGGTGTCGCCCAACCTCGATGCCGGCGTGGAGACGCTCACAGACCGGGACATCGAGCGGATCGAGCGCGCTTCGACGGGGGCCACCGCCGTCGTGCCGATCCGACAGGACCGAAAACTGGTCTCGCGCGGCCGCGAGCAGTCGGCGGTGACGGTGTACGGCATGGAGAATCCGGGAGACCTGTACGCCGCCCGCGACGGGCGCATCCCCGAGCGGCTTCGCCAGGGGGCGGTCGTGGGCGATTCTCTCGCGGACCGGCTCGAACTCCAGGCGGGCAACACGATCCGCGTCGGCAACCGGAGCTACCGGGTCGCTGCGGTGCTCGAACCCCAGGAAGGGTTCTCGCTGGTCAACCCCGGGAGCGGCGTGATCGTCCCGCCGGGTGACGTGGCGGGCGACGGCTGGGGACAGGTCGTCGTCACCGCCGAGTCCGGAAGCCAGGCGAACGCGACCGCGGCGGCGATCCGGGAGGGGCTCAACCGCCGGGAACAGCGCGTGACGATCTTCGAACTGTCCAGCGTCACCGAGAACATCGGCCAGTTCTTCGGCATCCTGAACGCCTTCCTGATCGGGATCGGGTCGATCTCGCTGGTGGTGGCGGGCGTGAGCATCCTCAACGTGATGCTCATGTCGACCGTCGAGCGCCGGGGGGAGATCGGCGTCCTCCGGGCGGTGGGGGTCCAAAAGCGCGACGTGATTCGGATGATCCTCGCCGAGGCCGCCCTGCTCGGCACCGTCGGCGGCGCCATCGGGGCGGTGCTCGCGCTGGGCGCGGGCTTCGTCCTGAATCAGATCGTGCTGTCGGATCCGCTGGTGACGCTCCAGCCGATCAACCTGCTGTACCTGGTGCTCGCGTTCGCGTTCGCGCTCGTGACCAGCGTCCTCTCCGGGTTGTATCCGGCCTGGAAGGCCGCGAGCAGCGATCCGGTCGAGTCCCTCCGGAGCGGGTGACTGTCCGGACACTCCCACCCGGGGGATCCCCGGACGCTCGCGGCCTCAGATGTAGCCGTGGTCCGCGAGCCGGTCGACGGCCTCGCGCAGGCGCTGTTCGCTCGCGGCGTAGGAGATGCGGGCGTAGCCGGGTGCGCCGAAGGCGCTGCCGGGCACCGTCGCGACGGCCGTGTCCTCGAGGGCCTCCTCGCACCACGTCTGGTCGTCGCCGTCGGGGGCGACGTGGGGCATCATGTAGAAGGCGCCCTCCGGGGTCGGCACGTCGACGCCGTGTTCGTCGAACAGGTCGAGCAGCATGTCCCGCCGCTCGCGGAAGGCCTCGCGCATCTCGACGACCGCGTCGTCGGTGTTTTCGAGCGCCTCGATCCCGGCGTGCTGGACGAAGTTCACGGCACAGGACACCGAGTGGGAGTGGAGCTTGCCCGCCTGGGAGATCAGTTCCTCGGGGGCCGCGAGGTACCCCAGCCGCCAGCCCGTCATCGAGTAGGCCTTCGAGAAGCCGTTGATCGTGACGGTGCGCCCGTCCATGCCGTCGAGGCTCCCGAGCGAGGTGGGATCGACGCCGTAGGCGATCTGCTGGTAGATCTCGTCGGCGACGACCGTGACGTCGTGGTCGACGGCGAGGTCGCGGACCCCCTCCAGGGCGGCGTCCGAGAACACCGCGCCGGTCGGGTTCGACGGCGAGTTGACCACGAGCAGTTCCGTGTCGTCGGATACCGCTGCCGCCAGGTCGTCGAGTGCGGGTTCGAGCTGGAAGCCGTACGGCGAGAGGTCGACGCGGTTCAGGTCGCCGCCCGCGAGCTTTACCATCGCCTCGTAGGACACCCAGGCGGGATCGAGCAGGACGACCTCGTCGCCCTCGTCGATCAGGGTCTGGACCGTCTCGTACAGCGCCTGCTTGGCGCCGGGGGTGACGATGATCTCGTCGGCGTCGTAGTCGAGTCCGTCGCCCCGGAGTTTCTCGGCGACTGACTCCTTCAGATCGGGCACGCCGTTCGAGGAAGTGTAGCCGGTGTGGCCCGCGTCCATGGCCGCCTGGCCGGCCTCGACGATGTTCTCCGGCGTGGGGAAGTCGGGTTCGCCGACCGAGAGGTCGACGACGTCCTCGCCCTGGGCTTCGAGTTCCGAGGCGAGGTTGCTGATCGCGAGCGTGGCGGACGGTTCGACGCGGCCGACGCGGTCGGCGAAGTTCATAACGTCTCCACCATCTCGACGGCGGCAGTAATCGCTTGCGCTCCGTTGTCGATGCGCTCGCGCGCCTCGGCCCCGGACATCTCCGGCCCCGCGATGCCCAGCGTCACCGGTTTGTCGCGGTCGAGGCTCACCTCCGTGAGCCCCCGGGCCGCGGCGTCGGCGATCACCCTGTCGTGGCCCGTGTCCCCGGAGACGATCGCCCCGATCACGGCGACTGCCTGGACGTCCGCGCGCCGTGCGAGGCGGTCGGCCGCCAGCGGCGTGTCGTAGCTCCCCGGGACGCGGAGCGTCTCGATGATCTCCGCGTCGTGCTCGGCGGCCGCTTCCCGGGCCGCAGACTCCATCGGCTCCGTGACCGACGCGTTGAACTGCGCCACCACGAGTCCAAGAGACACCATAGCGGGCGGTGGCCGCGGCGCGTGATAGACCTACCGACGGAACACAAAGGTTGTATCACCGCCGCGGCCAAGGGGAAGGCATGGACCCCGAGGACCCCCCCGACGGGGAGCCCTCCACGCCGTCGGCTGCCGCCGGTGATTCGGCCGACGACGGCTCGATCGGCGCCGACGACTCGACCGAGGCCACCGATCCAGACGCCGACGATCCAGACGCCACCGATCCAGGCGCCGACGATCCAGACGCCGACGATCCATTCGTCTACGGCGCGGTCGACGACGACGCCGGCGACGACGAAGGCGCAGGCGTCGGCGGCGATGCCGTCGCCGACGACCCCTCCGAGACCGGACCCGGCCTCGCCCCGGTCGCGGGCCGATCGTGGCCCGGTGCCGGCGCGGGGACGCTCCGGTACGTCCTCGTCGTGACCGCGCTCGCGCTCGCCGTTCGGCTCGTCGGGCTCGGGACCCGCGTCTTCCACTGGGACGAGGGCCGGGTCGGCTACTGGATCCTCCGGTACCACGAGACCGGCTCCTTCTCCTACCGGCCGATCATCCACGGACCCTTCCTCCCGATCGTCAACGACTACCTCTTTGCGGTCGTGCCGGCCTCGGACTTTGCCGCGCGACTCCCCGTCGCGCTCGTCGGTGGCCTGCTCCCGCTTGCAGCCCTGCTCTTTCGCGCCCGCCTGCGCGACGAGGAGGTCGTCGCGCTGTCGCTGCTGCTGGCGGCCAGCCCGCTCGTGGTGTACTACTCGCGGTTCATGCGCAGCGACGTGCTCGTGGCCGTCTTCGCGACGTTCGCGCTCGGGTTCGCGGTTCTGGCCATCGACACCGGACGGCTGGGGGCGCTCGTCGCCGCCGGGGCGTCGCTCGGCCTGGCGTTTACGGCCAAGGAGAACGCGCTGCTGTATCTGGCCTGTTTCGCCGGTGCGGGCGTGCTCCTGCTCGATCACCGTCTCGTGCGCGCCACCGCCGGCGGGCGGTCGGTCAGGGGCGTGCTGTTCGGGGACGCCCCGCGGACGGTCGCCGCAAGGCTCCGGCGGCACGGCCGGTCGCTCCCCGCGGGCGCCGGGGTCGTCGCCGCCCACCTCGCGCTCGGGGTCCTCGCCTTCTTCGCCGTCGTCGTCTTCTTTTACGCCCCGCGGCCGGACCTCTGGCAGGCACTCGGCACCCCCGGCGCCTGGCCGGGGCTCGTGGAGTCGGCGACGGTCGAACCCGCCGAACAGTTCTACGACACCTGGGCGTCGGGCGACCACCAGTCCCACGACTACCTCCCCTACCTGTACGACCTGCTGGAGACCATCGCGTACGGCTCGCCGGTGGTGCTCGCGTTCGCGGTGGTCGGTGCATTCGTCGACCGCTACGCCAGCAGGCGGGGGTTCCGCGGGCTGGTCGCCTTTGCGACCTACTGGGGGGTCGCGTCGCTCGTGGGCTACCCGATCGCGACCGACATCCAGGCGCCGTGGGCGGCGGTCCACGTCGTCGTCCCGCTCGCGATCCCGGCCGCGGTCGGGATCGGGTTCGTCTACCGGGCGCTCGGTCGGGCCGCGGATCGGGCGGACGCGGTCAGCGTCGCCCTGGCCGGACTGTTGCTGCTCGCGGCCGCGACGGGGACCGTCGCCGCCAACGCGGCGTACGTGGACTCGGCCGACGAGTCCGACGGGGAGGTGCTCCAGTGGGCCCAGCCCGGAAACGACCTCAAGGCGTCGCTGGCCGACGTCGAAACCGTTGCCCGGCACAACGAGGGGACCGACGTGCTGTTTTACGGGACGACCGAACCGAGCAACTCCGACAACGTGCTGTTTTACGTGCGCGACGAGTCGAGCGCGCTGGAACCGCCGCCTGGCGGCCCGTCCTGGCATAGCCGGCTCCCGTTGCCGTGGTACTTAGAGCGGTACGGCGCCACGGTCAACAGCACGCCGCCCGACATGGAGGCCGCCCGCGCGATGGGGGACGCGCCTCCGGTGGTGATCGCCTACGCCTGGGATCGCGGGGAACTGGCCCCGCATCTCGACGGCTACCGCGTCCGCGAACACCCGTTCAAACTCTGGGGCGAGAACGTCGTCGTCTTCGTCGACGAGTCGGCGCTCCGGGAGGCCGAGGCCGCCCAGCGGGAGTAGCTGGGCCGTCGCCCCGACCGTCGATACCGCTCGGGGAGATGCGCCCACCGTCGACGGTGCTCGGCCGGGTGAGCAACGCTTATACGCCGACGTGGGCAACCAGCGACCGTGACCGTGACGTTGCCAGGGCCGACGCTGGGGATCGTCGGCGGGGGTCAACTCGGTCGGATGCTCGCCGAAGCCGCCGCGCCGCTCGGGGTCGAGGTCGTCGTGCTCGATCCGACGCCGGACTGCCCGGCGGCACCCGTCGCGCGCGACCAGATCGTCGGCGGCTTCGACGATGCCGACGCGCTCGCCGAGCTCGCGGCCCGCGCCGACGCCTTGACCTTCGAGATCGAACTCGCCGACCCCGACCTGCTCGACCGCGTCGCCGACGAGCACGGCGTCGGCGTCGAACCCGCACCCGACACCCTGCGGACCATCGAGGACAAACTCGAACAGAAGCAGGCCTACGCCGACGCCGGGATACCGGTGCCGCCGTTCCGCCGCGTCGACGACGAGGACGACTTGCGCGCGGCCGTCGAGGCGTTCGGCGGCGTGATGCTCAAGGCGCGCACCGGCGGCTACGACGGCCGGGGGAACGTCCCCGTCCAGGACCCCGCCGACGCCGCGGACGCGCTCTCGGCCGTCGGCGGCCCGGCGATGGCGGAGGCGTTCGTCGACTTCGCCCGCGAACTGTCGGTGATCGGCGTCGTCGGCCGCGACGAGGTGCGGACCTTCCCCGTCACCGAGACGATCCACCGCGAGGAGATCCTGCGGGAGACGGTCGTCCCCGCCCGGACCACGGAGGACGTCGCCGCGCGCGCCGACGAGGTCGCCCGCGACGTCCTCGACTTTCTCGACGGGCGCGGCGTCTACGGGATCGAACTGTTCGAGACCCGCGACGGGGAGATCCTCGTCAACGAAGTCGCCCCGCGCCCGCACAACTCGGGCCACTGGACCATCGAGGGCTCGTCGGCCTCGCAGTTCGAGCAACACGTCCGCGCGGTGCTCGGCTGGCCGCTCGGGACCGCCGACGCGCGGGCGCCGACCGTGACCGCCAACGTCCTCGGCGATGTCGAGGACCCACAGGACGCGACGCTGCGCGGCGTCGACGGCGTCCTGACGGCCGATCGTGCGGCCATGCACTGGTACGGCAAGCGCGAGGTGCGGCCGCTCCGGAAGATGGGCCATTTCACGCTCTCGGACGCCGACGCCGACCCGGATACCCTCCTCGCGCGTGCGAAGGAACTACGCGACGGGCTGACCTTCCGCGAGGACGCGACCGACTGATTTCCCGAGACGCGACGAAACCCCTACGTTACCACACATGACGAGCGTTCAGGACCTCATCGACCGACTACACGACGAGGCGGCACAGGACCGCGACCCCGAGACGACCCCCGACGTGGGGATCATCATGGGTTCGGACTCGGATCTGCCCGTGATGGAGGGCGCCTACGAGGCGCTCGACGACCTCGGGTTCGCCGAGCAGACCGACTTCGCGGACGCGCCCGGGGCCCGGTTCACCTACGAGGCGTACGTCGTCTCGGCCCACCGGACGCCGGAACTCATGTACGCCTACGGCGAGACGGCGGCCGACCGCGGCCTCGACGTGATCGTCGCGGGCGCGGGCGGCAAGTCCGCCGACCTGCCGAACATGACGGCCTCCATCGCCTACCCGATCCCGGTGATCGGCGTCCCCGTCCAGGAGAAGAGCGTCGACTCGGTGATCGGGATGCCGACCGGCGCCCCGATCGTCGCGGTCGACGCCGGCAAGTCCTACAACGCGGCGCTGTCGGCGGTCCAACTGCTCTCGCGGGCCCACCCCGAACTGGTCGAGCGCCTGAAAGCCGAACACGAGTCCCTCCAGGGCGACGTCGCCGCAGTCTCGCGTGACCTCCACGACCTGGGGCTCGATGGGTTCCGCGCGCGCGACGAAGACGGGGACTAACTGGACCCGACGAGGCGTAGCCCGGACCAGTCGGCCGCGCGGGCCGGTAGCTGGCGAGTAACGAGGACCCTCGGGTGGCGAACGACCACACCCGACCCGTCCGGTGTCGGTCCATGGATCCGACGGGGCCCCACCGGAATCGAGGCGACGCCGAACGACCAACCCATCCGGGAGCGGACGCCCGCTGCGGCCGGACGACCGCGTTCCAAGACTCCCGGATTTATTACCACCAGATCCGGACGTACCCACGCGTGACTGCCACAGTCGAGCGGACCTTCGAGATCGACGCGCCCGTCGAGGAGGTGTGGGCGTACATCTCCGACGCCGGGAACCGCGCGCGGGCCATCAGCTTCGTCGACGAGTTCGACATCGACGGCGACGAGGCGGTGTGGTACGTCCGGATCCCGATCCGGGTGATCAGAAAGCGGATCAAGGTGCGGACCCGGGACACCGAACGCGACCCCCCGACTTACGTCAAGTTCGTGGGCGACTCCTCGGTCATGCGGGTCGTCGGCGAGCACGAACTCGCCGCGGTCGACGCCGGCTGCGAGGTCGTCGTCCGCTTTCGCGTCCAGGAGAAGCTCCCCGGCGTCGAGCGGTTTTTCAGATCGAACATCGACGACGAGATCCGGAACCTCGAAGCGGCGATCAGGGACCACCTCGAGGAATGACGCCGCGGGCCCGTCTGTGGCCCAGAACGGTGAACCAACTGACACTCTCCCCGGTCTCGACCCCTCTCTTTCCCCCAGGCGTTTCGCCCTGGGAACGGCGTTAATCAACGTTTATAACGGAGCGTACCCAACCGCCGCTCGTCTAGGAGCTTAGCATGAATCCGTGGATCGCCATCGGCGCGTTGGGCCTGATGGGCGTGGGCATCCCGCTGGGGATGATGGTCGCGTCCGCGATACTCCGCCCGACAGTGCCGGAACAAGGCAAGAGCGCCACCTACGAGAGCGGTGAGATTCCGACGGGGACGGCGCGCATCCAGTTCAACATCCAGTATTACATGGTTGCGCTGCTGTTCGTCGTCTTCGACATCGAGACCGTGCTCATCTTTCCGTGGACCGTCATCTACCGGTCCGCGCTGGAGTCCGGAGTGAGCCTGGCGACCATCCTGCTGCCGATGCTCGCGTTCATCGGCGTGCTGGTGGTCGGACTCGTGTGGGCCTGGCGCAACGGCGCAGTCTCCTGGGTCAAGAGTCCGCTCGCGACCCGGCAAAAAACAGAACGCGACGCATAGCATGAGTAGCGAAGACACACCCACACCGTTCGTCACCGACGACGCCGAGGTACAGACCGCGACCCGCGACGCCCGCATCACGGGCTCAGACAGTCGCTTCAACTCCAAACTCCGCGAGGCGTTTGGTTCCTCCCCGTTCATTCTGACCAAGTTCGACCAGTTCATGAACTGGGTCCGGGGATCGTCGATGTTCATGCTGCAGTTCGGGATCGCCTGCTGCAGCATCGAGATGATGCACACCTACGCCGTCAAGCACGACCTCGACCGCTTCGGCTCCGGTGTGCCGCGGGCGTCGCCGCGACAGGCAGACGTGATCATCGTCCCCGGGACGATCGTCTCGAAGTTCGCCCCGCGGATGAAGCGGGTGTACGACCAGATGGCCGAGCCGAAGTTCGTCATCGGCATGGGGTCGTGTACGATTTCGGGCGGCCCGTTCCAGGAGGGGTACAACGTCGTCAAGGGTGCCGAGGAGGTCATCCCGGTCGACATCCACGTCCCGGGCTGTCCGCCCCGGCCGGAGGCGCTGATCTACGGGGTCGCGAAGCTCCAGGAACGCATCGCCAACGGCGAGTCCTCGCCCGTCACGGTCAAACCGTACGAGATGGAGCAGTTCGGCGACCTCGACCGCGACGAGGTCGTCGACCAGCTCGCCGACCAGATCGACGAGGACGACCTCGTCATGCGGTACAACTGGGCCGATTCGCCATGAGCCTCGAAGAGCCAACCGAGACCGAGATCGAACCGGTTCCACAGACGGCGGAGGAACTGGCCGACCTGCTGGGCGACCGCGTCGTCGACCGCGAGGAGCACGTCAACGCGCCCGGGTTCGTCGTCCGGCCCGACGACGTCCAGGATACCCTGCGGACGCTGCGGGAGGAGGCCGGGTTCGATCACCTCTCGTGTGTGACCGCCCAGCAGTACGCGGACCGCTACGAGTCGATCTACCACCTCAAGAAGTACGACGACCCGACCGACGAGGTCAGCGTCGTCGTGCCGACGCCCTCGGAGAAGCCGGTCAGCCAGTCGGCCGAGCCGGTGTTCCGGACGGCGGACTGGCACGAGCGGGAGGCCTACGACCTCGTCGGCGTCGAGTACGAGGACCATCCCGACCTGCGTCGGATCCTCCTGCCCGAGACCTGGCAGGGCCACCCGCTTTCGAACGACTACGACCAGAACCGACCGCAGGTCGTCCCGCTCCGGGAGCACGCGAACCCGCTGGAGGAGGATCATCGCGCCGGCGAGGACGCCGACACGATGTTCGTCAACATCGGACCCCACCACCCGGCGACCCACGGCGTCCTCCACGTCAAGACCACGCTGGACGGCGAACAGATCGCCGACCTCGAATCCGACATCGGCTACCTGCACCGCTGCGAGGAGCAGATGTGCCAGCAGGGCACCTACCGCCACCAGATCATGCCCTACCCCGATCGGTGGGACTACATCTCGGCCGGCATCCTCAACGAGTGGGCCTACGCCCGCGCGGCCGAGGACCTGGCGGATCTGGAGGTGCCCGAGTACGCACAGGTCATCCGGACCATGTCGTCGGAGCTGTGCCGGATCGCCAGCCACATGCTCGCGGTCGGCACCTTCGCGCTGGACGTGTACGGCGACTTCACCGCCATCTTCATGTACGCGGTCCGGGACCGCGAGAAGGTCCAGAACATCCTCGAAGATCTGACCGGCCAGCGGCTGATGTTCAACTACCTCCGGCTGGGCGGCGTCGTCTGGGACCTGCCCGAACCGCGCGAGGAGTTCTTCGAGAAGACCCGCGATTTCCTCGACGAACTCCCCGAGGCCCTGGAGGAGTACCACGACCTCATCACGGGCAACGAGATCCTGCAGGCCCGCACCGTCGACACCGGCGTCCTGCCGCCCGAGGTCGCAAAGAGCTACGGCGCGACCGGGCCGGTCGCCCGCGGGTCGGGAATCGACTACGACCTGCGCCGGGACGACCCCTACGGCTACTACGACGAACTCGACTGGGACGTCGTCACCGACGACGGCTGTGACAACTTCTCGCGGCTGTTCGTGCGCCTGCGGGAGGTCGAGGAGAGTGCCAAGATCATCGAGCAGTGCGTCGACCTGCTCGAAGACTGGCCCGAAGACGAGCGCACCATCCAGTCGAACGTCCCCCGGACGCTCAAGCCCGAAGCCGACAAAGAGATCTACCGCGCCGTCGAGGCCGCCAAGGGCGAACTCGGCATCTACATCCGCAGCGACGGGACGGACAAGCCGGGCCGGTTCAAGATTCGGAGCCCCTGCTTCTCGAACCTCCAGACGCTGCCGGAGATGTCCGAGGGCGAGTACATCCCGGACATGATCGCCTCGCTGGGCAGCCTCGACATCGTCCTCGGGGAGGTGGACCGCTGAGATGCCGGTCCCGCTGCAAGCGAACGCCACCGCCAACGCGACCGCCGGGCAGCCGAGCGCCCCGCTCGCGGACACCATCGCGGGCGCGCTCGGCGTCGGCGGCCTGGGCGGGGACGTGCTCGGCGCGCTGCTTGGCGCGTTCCTGATCGCGAACGTGATGCTCGTGATGACCGCGGTCGCGGGACCGTGGGCAAAGCGGAAGATCACCGCCGCCTTCACCGATCGCATCGCCGTCAACCGCGTCGGCCCGTTCGGCCTGCTGATCATCGTCGCCGACGCCGTCCGCCTGCTGTCGAAGGAGCTCATCATCCCCGACGGCGCCGACCGGCCGGCCTTCGACATCGCGCCGATCCTCATCCCGTTCTCGGCGCTTTTGGGCTTTGCCGTGATCCCGATGGGCAACGGCATCCACCTGGCCGACCCCGAGACGGGGCTGGTGTTTGCCTTCGCCGCGGCGTCGATCGCCTCGCTCGGCCTGGTGATGGCCGGCTACGCGTCGAATAACAAGTACTCGCTTCTGGGTGGCCTGCGCTCGATCGCCCAGAACCTCGCCTACGAGATCCCGCTCGTGCTCACGGGGGCGTCCGTGATCCTCTTCACGGGGACGCTCCAGATGAGCGGCATCGTGGCGGCCCAGACCGAGACGCTGATCAACATCGGCGGGATCCGGATCCCGCAGTGGTTCGCCTTCGTCAACCCCTTCGCGTTCGTGCTGTTCATGCTCGCGAACCTGGCGGAGGTCGGGCGCAACCCGTTCGACATCCCGGAGGCGCCGACCGAGATCGTCGCGGGGTACCAGACCGAGTACGGCTCGGTGTACTTCGTGCTCATCTACCTCGGGGAGTTCATCCACATCTTCCTGGGCGGCGCCATCGCGGCGACGCTGTTCCTCGGCGGCCCGGCCGGACCGATACTGCCCGGGTTCGTCTGGTTCGTGATCAAGATCTGGGCCTTCTTCCTGTTCACCCAGTGGGCGCGGTCGGCGATCCCGCGGGTGCGCATCGACCAGTTGATCGAGATCGGCTGGAAGGGAATGCTCGTGCTGTCCTTTGCGAACCTGGTGCTCACGGCCGTAATCGTGGGGGTGCTGGCATAATGATCGGACTGCTCAAAGGCATGGCGACGACGATGAAACACGCGCTGGACGGGTCGACGTTCACGGTCGAGTATCCGGACGTCGCACCCGAGGTGTCCCCCCGGTTCCGCGGGGTGCACAAGTTCTCACAGGAGCGGTGCATCTGGTGTCGCCAGTGTGAGAACGTCTGTCCGAACGACACGATCCAGATCGTCCAGGACGACCAGCGCAACGGCGAACAGTACAACCTCCACATCGGACAGTGCATCTACTGCCGGCTGTGCGAGGAGGTGTGCCCGGTGGACGCGATTTTGCTCACGCAGAACTTCGAGTTCACCGCCGACACCAAAGACGACTTCGTCTACAACAAAGAACAGCTCAAGAACGTCCCGTGGTACAAGGACATCGATCCGCTCGCCTCTCGCGAACCCGACCGCGGGGCGTGGATCGGCGAGGGCGAGGGCGAAGTCGACTACCAGTAGCTTCCGGACCGCCGGTCTCGCGCCGGACGGTTTTGGAAATCTTCAAAGGACACCCACAACGACACACACACAATGCTTCATGAAACCGTCGCGTTCGCGCTGTTCGCCCTCGTCACGGTGGGCTGCAGCCTGGGCGTGGTGCTCGCGCGGGACGTGTGGCACTCCGCACTCCTGCTCGGCGGCGCCCTGTTGAGCGTCGCGGTCCACTACGTGATGTTACAGGCGGAGTTTCTCGCCGCCATGCAGATCCTCGTCTACGTCGGCGGGGTCCTGATCCTCATCACGTTCGCCGTGATGCTCACCCGAACGCAACACGACCCGTCGGAGGTGCAACGCACATGAGTAGGCCGGAACTACAATCAGATATCAGCTACACCAAGGGCCTCGCGGCCCTCGCGCTGTTCGTGGTGATGGCCGCGGTCGTCTTCGCCGCGGACTTCGGGCCCGCACAGGGGTTCCCGTCCGACGCGAACGTCACCGAGAGCATCGGCTACGCGATGTTCAACCTGGATCTGGGCTCGGTGCCCGCGGAAGGGTTCCTCGTGGCCTTCCTGCTCATCGCGGTGGTGCTCGACGTCGCGCTCGATGGCGCGCTCTACCTGGCCAAACGCGAGAACGAGGACGACGAAACTCTCACCGCCCTGATCGCGGACGGCGGGCGAACCCTGCGCCGCACCGTCGCGGACGACGGTGTCGATGGGGACGAGACGCACGGGGACGCCGCCGACGACGGAGGTGACCGGTGATGGTGCCGCCACAGTGGTACCTGCTTTTGGCCGCGGCGGTGTTCTGCATCGGCGTGTTCGGCGTCCTGACCCGGCGCAATGCGCTGATCTTCCTGATGTCGGTCGAGCTGATGCTGAACGCAGCCAACATCAACCTCGTGTACTTCTCCCAGTACTGGGGGAACGTCACCGGCCAGACGTTCAGCCTGTTCACGCTGGCGCTGGCGGCCGCCGAGGTGGCCATCGGCATCGGCATCATCCTCGTGCTGTACCGTAACTTCGACGACGTCGACGTGACCAAAGCAGTCACGATGAGGTGGTAACCATGGCAGGAATCTTTGACTTCGCGCCCGCGATCGCACTGCTCCCGCTGTTCTCGTTCCTGATCGCCCTGCTGGCCGGCAGGCGGATGCCGAAGGGCGGCGCGCTGGCGGGCATCGCAGCGACCGCCGGGTCGCTCCTGCTGTCGCTCGCGACGATGCTCTCTCTCGCCGGCGGCGAGCCCTACCACGCCACCCTCTACGTGTGGGCCCAGGGGGTCGAAGCGGTCGACCTGACTCTCGGCGTGCTGATCGATCCGTTGAGTGCGATGATGCTCGTCATCGTCTCGCTGGTGGCTTTCCTCGTCCACGTCTTCTCGCTCGGGTACATGAACGACGAGGGCGAGACCGGATTGGCGCGCTACTACGCCGGTCTCGGGCTCTTTACGTTCTCGATGCTTTCGTTCGTGATGGCGGACAACCTCCTGATGGCGTTCATGTTCTTCGAGCTAGTGGGGCTCTGTTCGTTCCTGCTGATCGGCTTCTGGTTCCGCGAGCGCGGGCCGCCGTCGGCCGCGAAGAAGGCGTTCCTCGTCACCCGGTTCGGCGATTACTTCTTCCTGATCGGCGTCGTCGCCATCTTCGCCACCTTCGGCACGGCGCAGTTCGCCGGCAGCGAATCGTTCCCGCACATCGCCGAACAGGCGCTCCACGGCGAGGCGTCGGTCAACACGCTCGGGTTCGAGCCCCAGACGTGGTTCACCATCGTCGGCCTGCTGATCCTGGGCGGCGTGATCGGCAAGTCCGCCCAGTTCCCGCTGCACACGTGGCTGCCCGACGCGATGGAGGGCCCCACGCCCGTCTCGGCGCTGATCCACGCGGCGACGATGGTCGCCGCCGGCGTCTACCTTGTCGCGCGGATGTACGGCTTCTACGCGCTGTCGCCGACGGCGCTTGCGATCATCGCCTTCGTCGGCGGCTTCACGGCGCTCGTGGCGGCGACGATGGGCGTCGTCAAGCGGGAGATCAAGCAGGTGCTCGCGTACTCGACGATCTCCCAGTACGGCTACATGATGCTCGGGCTGGGGGCCGGCGGCTACGTCGCCGCGACCTTCCACCTGATGACCCACGCCTTCTTCAAGGCGCTCCTGTTCCTGGGGGCGGGGTCGGTGATCATCGCCATGCACCACAACGAGAACATGTGGGACATGGGCGGGCTCAAAGAGCGGATGCCCGTCACCTACTACACCTTCCTCGCGGGGTCGCTCGCGCTCGCGGGCATCTTCCCCTTCGCCGGCTTCTGGTCGAAGGACGAGGTGCTCTACGAGACGCTGATCCACGGCCTCGGCGGGAGCCCGCTGCTGCTCGCGGCCTACGCCATGGGCCTGCTCGCGGTGTTCTTCACGGGGTTCTACACGTTCCGAATGGTCTTTTTGACCTTCCACGGCGAGCCCCGGACCGACACTGCGCGTGACCCTCACGGCGTCCGCTGGAACGTCAAGGCGCCGCTGGTCGTCCTCGGGACGCTGGCGGTCGTCGCCGGCGTCGTCAACATGGTGCCCGTCGAGAAGCTGCTCGGGATCGGCGGCATCGACTTCCTCCACCAGTGGCTCGACGGCAGCTTCGAGGGCCTGACCGCCCACCACTACGAGGAGGTGCTCCCGTACAGTTCGGCGTACCTGGGCGGCGAGACGGCGACCGTCGCGATCGGGGCGGCGGTCTCGCTCGGGCTGGCGCTCGCGGGGGCGCTTTTGGCCTGGCGGCTGTACAACGTCCCCGAACCGGTCGAGCACACCGACCGGCTCGGGGGCGTCAAGACGCTGCTGTACAACAACTACTACCAGGACGAGTACCAGGTCTGGCTGGCCGAGTCGGTCACCTACCCGCTCTCGCGGGCGGCCGACAAGTTCGACCAGGGCATCGTCGACGGGATCGTCAACGGCGTCTCGTCGGTGAGCCTGCTGAGCGGGTCGCGGATCAAGCGGATCCAGACCGGGGTCGTTGGCACCTACGCCACGCTGTTGACCCTCGGGCTGACGGCCCTGCTCGTGGTCGTCGGCCTGCTGGGGGGGTGGTTCTAGATGATGATCGAACTCCTGATCGGCTTCACGTTCGTCGCAGCGCTCGCGACCATGGTCGCCCCCGACGAGTACGCGGGGCGGCTGGCCTTCGCGCTTTCCCTGCTGCCGGTCGCTGGCAGCCTGCTGATGTGGGGACAGTTCGACGCGGTCGGCAACGCCCTGATGGGCGGGCAGATCGCGTTCGAGACGACGGTCCAGTGGTTCACGCTCGGCGGCCTCGACTTGCAGTGGCACGTCGGTGTCGACGGGATCAGTCTCCCGCTGGTGGTGCTGACGACGATCCTGACGACGCTGTCGATCGTGAGCGCGTGGTCGCCGATCTCCGAGCGTCAGTCCCAGTTCTACGGGCTGATGCTGCTGATGGAGGCGAACCTCCTCGGCGTCTTCACGGCGCTTGACTTCTTCGTCTGGTTCATCTTCTGGGAGGCTGTCCTCGTGCCGATGTACTTCCTCATCGGGATCTGGGGCGGCCCCCGGCGCAAGTACGCCGCGATCAAGTTCTTCGTGTACACGAACATCGCGTCGCTGGTGATGTTCATCGGCTTCGTCGCGCTGGTGCTCGGCCTGCCGGTCGACTCGCTCGATCTGCCGGCCATCGCCCAGTCGCTCCGGGCCGGGGAGATCGCCGGCTACGCCGGGCTGTCGGCCGCGAACCTGAAGCTCGTCGCCTTCGTGGCGATGTTCCTCGGCTTCGCGGTGAAGGTGCCCGTCGCGCCGTTACACACGTGGCTGCCCGACGCCCACGTCGAGGCGCCGACGCCGGTGAGCGTGATGCTGGCCGGGGTCCTGCTGAAGATGGGGACCTACGCCCTGCTGCGATTCAACTTCACGATGCTGCCGGACGTGGCGACCGCACTGGCGGTGCCGATCGCCGCCATCGCTGTCATCTCGGTGATCTACGGCGCCATGCTGGCGCTGGCCCAGCAGGACTTGAAGCGGATCGTCGCCTACTCGTCGGTCTCCTCAATGGGCTACGTCATCCTGGGGCTGGTCGCCTACACCACCTACGGGGTCGGTGGGGCGACGTTCCAGATGATCGCTCACGGGCTGATCTCCGGGCTGATGTTCATGACCGTCGGGGTCATCTACAACGTCACCCACACCCGGATGGTCGGCGACATGTCCGGGATGGCCGACCGGATGCCCCTGACTGCCGGCGTGTTCGTCGCCGGCGCCTTCGGCTACATGGGCCTGCCGCTGATGGCCGGCTTCGCCGGGGAGTTCTTCATCTTCAAGGGCGCGTTCGCGTCGACCACCATCCCGTCGATGCCGATCTTCACCGCGGTGGCGATGTTCGGCATCGTGATCGTCGCCGGCTACCTGCTGTTTGCGATGCAGCGGACGCTCTTTGGCCCGTTCAGCTTCGACGGCGACTATGAGGTGCGGGAGGCGCCGCTGCGGGACACCGTCCCGATCACGGTCCTCCTGCTGCTGGTGATCGCACTCGGCATCGCGCCGAACCTGTTCTGGCCGATGATCCAGGACGCCGTCAACCCCGTGTTGCAGGGGGTCGGCGGCTCGCAGGCGTCGGTTGATCTGGCCGGGGTTCTGGGAGGTGGTCTGCCATGACGGCCGCCGACCTGGTGCTCCAGAGCGGCTCCCTGCCGCAGTGGACCGCGGTCGCGCCGGCGCTCGTGCTGGCGCTGGCCGCCCTGCTGGTGTTCGCCATCGACGCCGTCGATCCGGACTCGACGAACAGCGAACTGCTCGCCGGCGTCTCGGGGCTCGGCGCCCTGGCCGCCTTCGGGATCGCGGGCTGGTACCTGCTCGCCGGCACCGGCCAGGAAGCCACTGGCGGGGCGATCACGCTGTTTGCCGACGCGCTGGTCGTTGACGGGATGAGCCTCTTCTTCGCGCTCATCTTCGCCAGCGTCGCCGTGATGGTGATCGTCGCCTCCTACGACTACCTGGCCGACCGCGCGAACCAGGCCGAGTACTACGTGCTCGTCCTGTTCGCCGCGACCGGCATGACGCTGATGGCGATGTCGAACTCGCTGGCGACGGCGTTCATCGCCCTCGAACTCGCCTCGCTGCCCTCCTACGCCCTCGTGGCGTACCTGAAGCGAAACCGGGGCAGCGTCGAGGCGGGGATGAAGTACTTCCTCATCGGGGCGCTGTCCTCTGCGGTCTTCGCCTTCGGCATCTCGCTGGTGTACGCCGCCACGGGATCGCTGCTCCTGGCCGACGTGGCGGACGCGCTGGCGAGCACCGACCTGGTCGGCGTCGCCGGCCTGGGGACGCTGATGATCGTCGGTGGCCTGGCGTTCAAGACCGCCTCCGTCCCGTTCCACTTCTGGGCGCCGGAGGCCTACGAGGGCGCGCCCGCGCCGGTGTCGGCGTTCCTCTCCTCGGCGTCGAAGGCCGCCGGGTTCGCGCTCGCGTTCCGCGTGTTCGCTGGCGCCTTCCCCGTCGAGGTGATTCCGGCGGGCATCGACTGGGTGCTCGCCTTCCAGATCCTCGCCGTCGTGACGATGACGCTGGGGAACTTCGCGGCGGCCACCCAGGACAAGGTCAAACGGATGCTCGCGTACTCCTCGATCGGTCACGCGGGCTACGCGCTGATCGGTCTGGCAGCCATCACGGCCGGCGGCCCCAACGGTGACGTGGTCGGCGCGTCGATGGCCCACCTGTTCGTCTACGGCTTCATGAACACGGGCGCGTTCCTGTTCATCGCGCTGGTCGAACACTGGGGCGTCGGCCGCACGTTCGAGGACTACAACGGGCTGGCGTCCCAGGCGCCGATGGCCTGTGCCGCCATGACCGTGTTCATGTTCTCGCTGGCCGGCCTGCCGCCCTTCGGCGGCTTCCTCTCGAAGTACGCGCTGTTTTACGCGGCCATCGAGGCGAACTTCTGGTGGCTCGCCGCGGTGGGTGCGATAAACAGCGCGCTGAGCCTCTACTACTACTCGCGGGTGGTCAAGGCGATGTGGATCGAGGACCCCGGCGCGAGCCTCGACATCCGGTCGAAGCCCGTCGGTCTCTACGCCGCAGTCATCTTCGCCGCGGTGGCGACGCTGCTGTTGCTCCCGGCGTTCGGGCCCGTCGTCGAGACGGCCCAGACGGTGGCCGCGGCGCTGTTCTGATCGCCCGGTTTTTTCCCGTCCCGGATTCGTTCGGCCGCGCCCGATTCGTTCGGCCGGGCTCCCCCTCCCTCGCAATCGTCGCCGGCAGAACCATTAGGTTGTTTACAGAACGGTTTTGTGACGCCGTGCCGACCGTTCTGTCATGTCGGGAGTCGACCCCGCCACGGCGCGCCGCGACGCGGAGGTCCGCAGGGGCGGCGACCGGCTGGTACTCGTGGATCCGGTCGGCGGACTCGACGAGCGGTTCGGTGCGGCCCTGACTGCCGCGGGCTTCGACCCGACGACCGTAGGGTCGGCCAGCGACTGCGTGCGTGCCCTCGAAGCCGGCGGTGTCTGCGGGGTCGTGAGCCGGTACGACCTGCCGGACGTCGACGGGCTTCACCTGCTGCGTTCGATCCGGGTCTCCAGTCCGGCCCTCCCGTTCCTGCTCGCGCCGGTCGATGACAGCGAGGAACTGGCGACCGACGCCGTCGTCGCGGGCGCCACCGAGTACGTGTGGACCGACTGCGACCCGGACGCGGTCGCCGCACGGCTTCTGAGTGGCGACGGGGGTGGTACGGCCGAGGTCGAGAGCCACCGCCTGTACGGCGATCTGGTCGAGATTTCGCCGGCACCGATCAACCTGTTCGACGGCGACGGCCGGTCGATCTGGGGCAACGACGCCGTGATCGACCTGCTGAATCTCGACGGACGGGGGGACCTCGTCGGGCGATCGATCTTCGAGTTCATCCACCCCGACGACCACGACCGCGCCCGCGAGGAACTGGAGGAGGTAGTCGACGCGAAGGTTCCAGCCGGGCCCACGGAGATGCGACTCCGCCCGCGGGGCGGGGGAGTGCGTCACATCAGGGTCGCAACTGCCGTGGGGCGGTTCCTCGGCACGGACGTCGGCCAGGCGATCGTCGTCGACGTGACGCCACGGAAAGTCCGCGAGCGCCAACTCAAAGTGCTCGACACCTGGCTCCGGCACAACATCCGCAACAAGATCAACCTGATCGACGGATACGCGGAGGACATCCTCCAGGAACGCGGGGCCGCCGCCGACAGGGGGACGACGCGGGAGCGTGCCCGTCGGATCCGGGAGGTCACCAGAGCGCTCGTCGATCAGGCCGACCGCGAACACCAGCTCATCGAACTGCTGCTCGACCCCCCGCCGAGGCGGACGATCGACGTCGAAACCGTCGTCCGTGAGGAGGTCCGTGCCTGCCGGGACCGCCATTCGTCGGCGGCCGTCGACCTCGTTCGCGTCGAGGGGTTCGAGGCCAGCGCGATGCCCGGGTTCGCGGCGGCGATCCGTGAACTGCTCGACAACGCGGTGGGCCACCACGACGGCGACGTCCCGCACGTCGAGGTCCGCGTCGAGCGGCGGGGGCCGGGTCGGGGGAGCGTCCGGATCGCCGACGACGGCCCCGGAGTACCGGCGGCCGAACTTCGCTTTCTGGACCTCGATGCACCCGTCAACCAGTTGCATCACAGCTCCGGCCTGGGACTGGCGTTCGTCTACTGGGTGACGCGGCTCTCCGGCGGCGACCTCACCATCGAGACACCCGACGGCGGCGGCAGCGTCGCCACGCTGACGCTCGGGATGGATCAGCCGGACGAGTCCGGAGGGCTGTGGTGACGCCCCGCCTCAACGACCCACCGTCACCGTGACACGCGGCTCCCGCCGTCCGGCGGCGCCGTGACGGTACGTTCTTGCGGGGCGAGCCCGACCCACCGAGTATGACCGACCGGCTCGTGCTCGGCTGTGGTGCGGCGGGGACCGCAGTCGTCGAGTCGATGGCGAGGTGGGGCGGGACGCTTCGGGTGGTGGTCGAGGAGCCGCGCCGCGCCGAATCCTTCCGGGAGGAGTCCATCGACGCCGTCGAGGGCGACCCCACCGATCCGACCGACTTTCCGTCGCGGGCCGACGTCGTGTTCGTCTTCGGCGAGGCCCCCGGCCGCAACGAGCGTGCCGTCGAGACCGCCCGCGAGACTTTTCCCCACGCTCACATCGTCGGATACGCCGGCGGGGGCGACGCGGCCCACCGGGCACGGATCGCCGAGTTCACCGACCGGGTGATCGACCTGCCGTCGGCGATGGTCGACCGGATCCGCGACGTGGCGGTCGGGGAGCGCGCCGAACGGACCCGGCGGCTGCTTCGCGTGCTCCGGGGAATTGACGGCCGACTGGCGGTCGTCACCCACGACAACCCCGATCCCGACGCCATCGGCGCCGCCCTGGCGGTGTGTCGGCTGGCCGAGACCGTCGACCTGCCGGCAGACATCTGCTACTTCGGTGACATCTCCCACCAGGAGAACAGGGCGATGGTGAACCTGCTGGACCTGAACCTCCGACAGCTGGATCCCGATGCGGATGTCTCGGAGTACGGGGGGGTCGCCCTGGTGGATCACTCCCGACCGGGAGTGAACGACGGGCTCCCGACGGACACCGCGGTCGACGTCGTGATCGATCACCACCCGCCGCGGGCGCCGGTGGAGGCGTCGTTCGTCGACCTCCACCACGAGGTCGGGGCGACCAGCACGCTGCTCGCGGATTACCTGGACCGCCTGGACGTCGATCCGACCCGGACGGTGGCGACGGCGATGCTGTTCGGCTTGCGGGTCGACACGAACGACTTCGTCCGCGAGGTGTCGCCCCAGGACTTCGAGGCCGCGGCCTTCCTCCTGGCCCACGCCGACGCCGCCCTGCTCGACCGGGTCGAGGATCCGAGCATGAGCGCGGACGTACTCGACACCCTCGGTCGGGCGATCCGCAACCGGGAGGTGGAGGGATCGGCGCTCGCGACCTGCGTCGGGCAGATCAGGGACCGCGACGCCCTGGCCCAGGCCGCGGACAAACTCCTCGACATGGAGGGAGTCTCCGTCACGCTCGTCTACGGTTTCACGGACGACTTCGTGTACGCCTCCGGCCGGGCCAGGGGGGCTGCAATCGACCTCGGCGAGACGCTCCGGGACGCGCTCGGTCCGATGGGGAGCGCCGGCGGCCACGCCGACATGGCCGGCGCACAGATCCCGCTCGGCATCCTGGCCGACGTGGGCGAGGCGTCAACCGAGCCGCTGCGGGAGGTGCTGGAGGAGGTGATCTCCGGGCACTTCTTCGAGACGCTCGACCGGGCCCCGAGCACCCTCACGGCCTCCGGGGACCGGTCCGACATCGCCTTCGAACGCCCCGTCGACGACGCGGGTGACGAAGTCGAGGAGACCGACGAATTCGAAGCGAGCGACGCCTAACGGGAACACTCATGGAGAAAGACGACGCGCAGGACGAACTCCCGGCCGAGCGCGGTGGGGCAGGCTTTTGCCCTCACCTCGCGTATCTCGAATCCATGAGCGGCAGCGCGCGGGTCGAGGAGTACATGACGCGGGAGGTGTCGACCGTCGCGCCGACGGACACGGTAAGCGAGGTGGCGACCCGGATCGTCGAGAGCGACGGCCACAACGGGTTCCCGGTGTGTGATGGCCGGAAGGTCAAGGGGTTCGTGACCGCGCGCGACCTGCTGACGGCCGACGACGACCAGCTCATCTTCACCGTCATGAGCACAGATCTCATTGTCGCCCACCCCGACATGGACGTCGACGACGCCGCGCGGGTCATCCTCCGGTCGGGCATCCGGAAACTCCCGGTCGTCGACGATGCGAACAACCTCGTCGGCATCATCTCGAACACCGATGTGGTTCGGTCACAGATCGAGCGAGCGACCCCGGAGAAGGTTACGAAGCTGATGCGCACCCTCGAAGGGATCCACGACGTCTCGGTCACCGAGGAGCGTCGGTCGGTCGACCTGGCGGACCTGATTCCCACCCAGAGCCGGGTGTACGCCGACGAACTCGAAGGCCGTCGGTACGAACTCGAACGGGGGCTGGCCGAACCTCTTGTCGTCATCGACAACGGCGGCACGCTGTTGCTTGCCGACGGCCACCACCGCGTCATGGCCGCCGACAAGGTCGGAATCACGGAGATGGACGCGTACGTCATCGTCATCGACGACTCGGTCGAACTCGGGATGCACCGTACCGCCCGCAAGGAAGGGCTCGAGTCGATCGACGACATCGACATCGTCGACTACGCGCGTCACCCGCTGGTGGAGACGACGCATCGACTACAGTAGTCAGCGTCGGCGACGCCGACCGGCAGCGACCCACGAACTCCCCGGGTCACCCTCGACCGCAGACCCGGGTCCCTGCCCCCGTCAGGCGGTCGGCGCCGGACGGCTCGGCGCCTCGCAGGCCGGACAGACGGCGTAGCCCAGACTGTCGTAGTCGACCAGGTGGGCCGGAATGCGCTCGCCACAGTCCTCGCACTGGAAGTGGGGTTCGAGGTCGGTCGGCATACTCCCCGGTTGGGGCTTCCCACACTTAGTTAATGACAGCCGAAACCCGGGTTTGAACCTTTTACGGACGACAGAAACCACGAACGTCGACTGGTTCCCGTATCGAGTTCACCGAACGGAAGTGTGGGGTGACCGGGGACGGGCCGTCACGGGGGACCGGATCGCGGGGATTTCACCGGGCCCCCTCGTTCGAGGTGTCTGTCGGGGGGCCGTCCGGGTCGTCGCCGGCGGCCGCGGAACCGTCGTCGCTCCCGTCGTCCCCACGAAGGTGGGTCACGAGGTCGAGGTCGGCGTCGACGGCTCCGAGGACGAACAGCGCGTAGTACCGGAAGAAGACGACCACCGGTGCCTGTACCACGGCGGTGACTGCGACCACGGCGAGGACGTACAGCACGACGAGCGCGCCGAGGAGCACCCAGAACGCCAGCCCCGGACCGCCCGTGGCTGTCGCGAGGAAGACCCCCGCGCCGACCGCGAGGAAGGGCAGGGCCACCACGAGGGCGAGCACCGCGACCACGAGGCTGACACCGATCCCGGCGGCGATGCCGAGCAGAAAGCGCACGATCACGTAGAGGGCGAACTCCTGCCACCGGTCGCGCATCGTCGGGAGGAGTCGTCGCCAGGCCCCGAGGACGCCGCGGTCGGTTGCGAGCATCGTCGGGACGACGAAATCCGTCGTCAGGCGGGTGAGCAGCCAGCCGACCAGTGCCACCAGCGCGACCAGCGCCAACAGGGGTACCAGCAGAAGGAGGAAGGCCGGCGAGACGCCGACCCCGCCGAGGACCGCGGCGACGACCGGGAGTGCGACCAGGGCGACGCCGACGATGACCACCGCGATCCGGAAGGCAAAGAGCCGGAGGCCCCGACCGAGGTGTGTGCGGAACGGGCGACGGACGCGGATCTCCCGATCGACCAGGCCGGTCACGAGGACGAACTCCATGACGGCGCCGACCAGGCTCCACGCGATCCCCACCAGGACGGCGAGGGCCACCAGAGCCAGCGCCACCCCGAGGAGGGCGTCGCCCCCCCCGACGTCGGGGAGGGTGCCCCCGTCGACCGGGACGTTCACGCCGCCGTCGGGCGTTCCGCCGCCGAAGTTGGCGCCGCCGGGGGCACCGATCCCGCCGACGAACAGTGCGAGGAAGGCGAGTCTGAGCCACCGCCCTCGATCGAACGGGAGGAGGAGGGATCGGGTGGCATCGCGGGTGGGCGTCAGGGCGTCGGTCGCGATCCACGACATACGAACACCGGCGCCCGCGACCAGTATAAATCCACACGCCCACTTGCCCACTCTGCAACTGCGCTCCCGACGCCGTCGGGGGGCGATCCCCCGTCGCCCGGAGGCAACGGTAATCGTCCGGCCGGCGCTACCCCCGGCATAGTTGCCCTGACGGCGCTCCCCCTGGTATGCTTTGACCGGCCGGCGCTTCCCTGGCATGTTTTGGCCGGCCGGCGCTAACTCCCCGCCATGTCGACTGACGCCGCCGACGCTTTCCGCGCCCGCACCGAGCGGTGCCGCAACCGGCTTCGCGAGGTGGGTGCCGAGGCCCTCGTCTGCTTCCCGGGTCGCAACCTCCAGTACCTGACGGGCTTTGCCAAGGACCCCGGCGAGCGGCACCTCTTTCTGTTCGTGCCCGCCGACGGCGACCCGGTCCTGCTGGTCCCCGCGCTGTACGAGGCCCAGGTCCGGACCGAGACCTGGGTCGAAGACGTCCGCGTCTGGGGGGACGGCGACGACCCGCTCGCGGCGACGCGGGCCGCAATCGAGGACCTGGAGCTGTCGGACGGGGGGCGCCTGCTCGTCGACGACCGGATGTGGGCGCGGTTCACTCAGGATCTCCGGGCGGCCTGTCCCGGCGCCGAGTTCGGTCTGGCCAGCGAGGCGCTCGGCCCGCTCCGGCGGCGAAAGGACGCCCGCGAACTCGACGCGCTTCGGCGGGCGGGCGCGGTCGCGGATCGCGCCCTGGAACGCGTCCGCGAGCGCGGCGCGGCCGTCGTCGGGGACACCGAGCGCGACCTGGCTCGACGGATCGAGCGTCTGCTCACAGAGGCTGGTGGTGAGTCGTTGGCTTTCGACGTGATCGTCGGTTCCGGGCCCAACGGGGCGATGCCCCACCACGCCCACGGCGACCGCGAAATCGGACCCGGTGACCCGGTGGTGCTCGACTTCGGCGCCCGCGTCGACGGCTACCCGAGCGACCAGACGCGGACCGTCGTCTTCGAGGGCGACCCGCCGGCGGCATTCGAGCGCGTCCACGAGGCGGTCCGCGAGGCCCAGGCCGCTGCCGTCGCGGCGGTCGAACCCGGCGTCACCGCGGCCGCGGTCGACCGTGCCGCGCGCGAGGTGATCGAGGCGGCCGGCTACGGCGATGAGTTCGTCCACCGGACCGGCCACGGGGTCGGCCTCGACGTCCACGAGGAGCCGTACATCGTCGCCGACAACGACCGGACGCTGGAGCCCGGGATGGTATTCAGCGTGGAACCCGGGGTGTACCTCCCGGGGGAGTTCGGCGTCCGGATCGAGGACCTGGTCGCGGTCACCGAGGACGGCGCCGAGCGACTCAACCACACCGACCGCGGGTGGCACCCCTGACGCGACGGTGCCCCACGACGCGGAGCGCACCGGCCGGGCTCCGGTCGCCGTCCCCGGTTTAGGCCCGCCAAAACTATCACGTTAGTGATAATATTTTTGGGCGTCGGCGCGGAACTGTGGGCGATGAGTCTTCTCGCCAACCTGACGTTCGTCTTCGTCGCCGGGTTCGTGACGGCGCTGGCCACGGGCGTGGGCGCGATCCCCTTCTTTTTCGTCGACGACATCGGCGACCGGTGGAACGTGACGCTGTGGGGGATCGCCTCGGGGATCATGGTGTCGGCCTCCCTCTTTGGCCTCATCCTCGAGGCGCTCGGGGAGTACGTGTCGGTCTCCCTCGACGGCGTGCGGGCCACGCGGGTGCCGGGCGACGTCCTCGGGTTGCTGGGCGTTGGCCTGCTCGCCGGCGTCGTCCTCGTGGTCGTCGCCCACGAGGTCATCGACGACTACGACCTCGAACCCCGGCAGTACGAGGCCGCGGACTTCAAGAAACTCGTGTTGATCCTCGGTATCCTCACGGTCCACTCGTTCCCCGAAGGGGTCGCCGTCGGTGTCGCCTTCGCCGACCTCGGCCTGGAGGGCGGGCTGTCGATACTCGGGCTGTCGGTCCCGTTGCTCGCGGTGTTTATGACCGTCGCCATCTCCATTCACAACGTCCCCGAAGGGGTGGCGATATCGATCCCGTTGCGGGCGATGGACGTGTCTCCCTGGCGGATGGTGTGGTGGGCGGTCTTTTCGAGCCTCCCCCAGCCCATCGGCGCCGTGATCGCCTTCACTTTCGTCAGAGTCGCACGCGAATTTCTCCCGCTCGGCTTCGGCTTTGCCGCCGGGGCGATGATCTACCTCGTCGCGACCGAGTTCATCCCCGAGGCTCGAACCCTCGGCCGTCGGCTGCCAAACGGTGGGACACCCGAACTCGTGGGCGGCTTCGTCGCCGGCGTCGCGGCGATGGCGCCGCTGGCGGTGCTCTGAGCGAGCGACCGGCCGCCCCGCACGACGGCCGTCGCGACCCGATCACGCCACGACGACGTTCGCCTCCGGGTCGTACTCGACGACGCCGTAGTCGTCTAGCTTCGGCAGGTGTGCGTGGTGGAGAGCCGTTTCGACGCGGACCTCAGCGTCGACGGCGGTCGCGTCGACGTCGTCGACCCGCGCAGCCACCGCTGAAGCCACTTCCGACAGTTCGACCCTGCCGCTCCTGTCGTCGAGAACGGCGATCGTGGCCCGTCGGAGGTCGTTCGAGAGCAGCCTGTACCGTTCGTCGGCGGTCAGGTCCGCCCCTCGAACGAGAGCAGTCGTGTGCTGGCTGGATGACTGAGACATCAGGGGGATACGACGTGTGGATTACCGAAGTGTAAGCCTGTTCTCGAAAGGATTAGGTTAATTTGGTTGAAATTATCGCCGGGTTCCTGTTCGTTCCCCTGACTCGTGACCACTTCGGTACGACTTGCGGCCTCGCGGACCCCGCTTTGCCGATTCGGGTTCCGCCGGCGGAAGGCTCAAGACGACGCAACCCCGAACGCAACCGATGGACGCTGCTCTGCTCACCGAGAGCCTGCGGGAGACGCTGGCGGTTTTCGACGGTTCGGGGACGCCGCTGACGACCCCGGAGGTCGCGGATCGACTCGACCTCGGCCGGCGGACGGCCTACGCCCGTCTGGAGCGACTCGCCGAGCAGGACGCCCTCGAAACGAAGAAGGTCGGGGCCAGCGCCCGTGTCTGGTGGCGTCCTCGGGACGACGACCCCCCCGACGACGGGTGGGCCGCCGCCCGCGGGAAGTGGGCGATCGGTTCGCGGGAGGAGGAGTTTCGCTCGCTCGTCGAGGCGACCGAGGAGTACGCCATCTTCCTGCTCGATCCCGACGGGCACGTCAGGACGTGGAACCCCGGCGCGGCGCGGATCAAGGGGTACGAGACCGACGACATCGTGGGCGAGCACTTCTCGACGTTCTACGACGAGGACGACCGGGCGGCCGACGTCCCCGAGCGGAACCTGGAACTGGCCGCCGAAGAGGGGTCGGTCACCGACGAGGGGTGGCGCCTCCGGAAGGACGGGTCGCGCTTCTGGGCGAACGTGACCATCACGGCCATCCGGAACGACGACGGCGACCTGGAGGGGTTCGCGAAGGTCACCCGCGACATGACCGACCGCCGGGAGTACGAGCGGCAACTCCGCGAGGAGAAGACGTTCGTCGAGAATGTGCTCGACACCCAGGGGGACGTGCTGTACGCCTTCGACGCCGACGGCCGACTCCTCCGCTGGAACGACAGCCTCACCGAGGCGACGGGGTACGCCGACGACGAAATCGAACGGATGGAGCTCGCGGAGTTCATCGCCGCCGACGCCCACGAGGAACTCCGTGCAGCCGTCCGTCGAGTGTTCGAGGACGGCGAACAGATGCGCGTCGAACTGCCGCTCGAAACCGCTGACGGCGAGCGGATCCCCTACGAGTTCACCGGCGGCCCGCTCACCGGCGAGGACGGCGAGATCGTCGGCCTGACCGGTATGGGCCGGGACATCAGCGAGCGCAAGGCCCGCGAGCGGCGACTCGAACGCCGGCGGGACGAACTGCAGGCCGAACTCGACGACGTGTTCGCGCGGATCGACGACGCCTTCTTTGCGCTCGACGAGGAGTGGCGGTTCACCTACCTCAACGAGCGCGCCCACGAGGTGATCAACCTCGACGAGAAGACGCTCGTCGGGACGAGCATCTGGGAAGCGTTTCCGGAAGCGGTCAGCCGACAGTTCAAAGAGCAGTACGAGCAGGCGATGTACGAACAGGAGACCGTCACCTTCGAGGAGTACTACCCCGAGCCCCTGAACGCCTGGTTCGAGGTGACGGCGTACCCCTCCGCGGAGGGCCTGTCAGTGTACTTCCGGGACGTCACCGACCGCAAGGAGCACGAGCGCGAACTCGCCGAGGCCCGGAGACGGTACCGGACGCTCCTCGAGAACTTCCCTAACGGGGCCGTCACCCTCGTCGACCGGGACTGTCGCTACACCGCGGTCGGCGGGGAGACGATCGAAAGCATCGACGCGACGGGCGACGAACTGGAGGGGACCCGGGTCGACGAACACCTGCCGCCTGACATCGCCGACGTCCTCGTCCCGCGGTACGAGGCCGCCATCGACGGCGAGGAGAGTACCGTCGAGGCTACCTTCGGGGACCACACGTACCGGATCCACACGGTCCCGGTCCGCGACGACGAGGGCGAGGTGTTCGCCGCCCTCGGGATGTCCCAGGACGTCACCGAGCGCCGCGAGCGCGAGCGCGAACTCGTCCGCTACGAGACGCTGTTCGAGGGGTCGAAGGACGTCAACGTTGTCGTCGATCCGGACGGTCGACTCCAGTACGTCACCCCGTCGTCGTCGACCGTCTTCGGCTACGACCCCGAGGAACTCGTCGGCGACATCGGCTTCGAGTACGTCCACCCGGAGGACCGCGAACGGATGATGACGGAGTTCGCGCGCATGGTCGAGGACCCGGAGTACGAACCGGAGGTCCAGTTCCGCTTTGTGCACAGCGACGGGTCCTGGATCGTGCTCGAAGGGGTCGGCCGGAATCTCCTCGATGACCCGGACATCGAGGGCTTCGTGATCTACACGCGCGACGTCACCGAGCACACCGAGCGCCAGCGGGAACTGGAGGCTCGCATCCGCCAGCAGTCGGCGGTTACGGAACTCAGTCAACGCGCCCTCGAAGATCCGGACCTCGACGCCCTGATGGCCGAGGCGGCGGCGGTCGTCGCGGAGACGCTGGACAACGACTACTGCAAGGTGCTCGAACTGGATGCCGAGGGCGAGCACCTCCGACTTCGGCAGGGGGTCGGCTGGGACGACGGCATCGTCGGCTCGGCCACCGTGTCGGCGGTCGAGGCCGACTCGCAGGCGGCCTGCTCCCTGGCGACGGAGGAGCCGGTCGTCGTCGAGGATCTCCTGGCCGAGTCGCGGCTCGACGGCCCCGACCTGCTGCGGAACCACGACGTCCGGAGCGGCATCAGCACGATCATCGGCCCGCCCGACGACCCGTGGGGGATTCTCGGCACTCACGACACCGACCCGACCGACATCGCCGAGCAGGACGCCACCTTCGTCCAGGCGATCGCGAACGTCCTGGCAGCGGCGATCGACCGCCGTGAGAGCGAGCAGGAACTGATCGAACAGCGCGAACAGCTGGCTGCGCTGAACAGCCTCGGCGAGGTCGTCCGCGACATCACCGGGGCGGTCATCGAGCAGTCGACGCGCGAGGAGATCGAGCGGACCGTCTGCGAACGGCTCGCCGAAACCGACTCCTACCTATTCGCGTGGATCGGCGAGGTCGACACCGTGTCCCAGACGGTGACCCTCCGGGTCGAGGCGGGGGTCGAGGGCTACCTCGACGGGGTGACGATCTCGGTCGACCCCGACGACGAACGCAGCAAGGGGGCGACCGGACGGGCCCTCAGGACCGGCGAGGTGGCCGTCACCAACGACATCGCGGCGGACCCGCGGTACGAGCCCTGGCGCCAGGATCTGGCGGAGTACCGCTGTCGGTCCTCGGCCGCGATCCCGATCGTTCACGAGGGGACCGTCTACGGCGCCCTGAACGTCTACGCCGATCGGCCGGGAGCCTTCAACGGCCAGGAGCGGGAGATGGTCACCCAGCTCGGCGAGGTCGTCGGCCAGGCGATCGCGGCCGCCGAGCGGAAGCAGGCGCTGTTGAGCGACGAACTCGTCGAACTGGAGTTCCGGGGGCGGGACGTGTTCGACCGGTTCGAGCTCTCGGGGACCCAGAGCGGAACGATCTCGATCGAACACGCCGTCGAGGTCGGCGACGGGGAGTTTCTGGTCTACGGCACGGCGACCGAGGACGGGGTCGAGACGCTCGCCCGACTCGTCGAGGACCGACCCGGCTGGGAGACGATCGACGTCGACGCCGGGGGCGACCAGCGGAACTTCGAGGTGCGGATGGTCGATCCCCCGATCCTGTCGACGGTGGCCTCCCGTGGCGGGTACGTCCACCGGTCCGTCATCGAGGACGGCGACCTGTCGCTGACGATCCACCTCGCGCCGAGCGTCGACGTCCGGGGCGTTATCGACGCCGTCACCGAATCCTTCCCGAACGCCGAGATGCAGCGCCGCCGCCAGATCAGTCGGGAGTCCGAGGGCGGCCGGGAGTTCCATCGCCGCCTCGCTTCTGACCTCACCGACCGCCAGCGGACCGTCCTGGACGTCGCCTACCACGCCGGCTTCTTCGACTGGCCCAGGGAGGCCACCGGCGAGGAGGTCGCGGCGTCGATCGACGTGGCGCCGTCGACGTTCCACCAGCACCTCAGAAAGGCCCAGCGGAAGGTGTTCGACTCGGTGTTCGACTCGTCGCTGGAGCGCCTGGAGTAGCTACCGTTTCGGTCGGGGGCTGCGTCAGCCGGGAGTCCGAGCTGGCGGCAGCGGGGCACGGAGTTCGAGTGAAGCGGATTCAACAACAGTACCAGCCGGGGTCAGCAGGTGCCAGCAGCAGTAGAACGCGGAGTCACAGCGAACGGGGCCGGAAGCGGCGCCCTAGTGGGAGTGACCCATCGCCTCTTCGAGCGAGACGCCGAACCGGTCCTGGAACAACTCCTCCATCCGGTCGTTGATCGCTTCGAGGTCCGCCGGCACGTTGCCCTCGCCGTGGTGGACGGCCACGTGGGCCTGCTGGGCGAACGACTGCACCAGCACGTCCCCGACGACGTCCGTCGTGTCCTCGCCCTGTTCGGCGAAGACGTCGACGAGCCCCGCCGGGAGTTCGATCGTCTCGCTGTCGCCGTCCGGTCCCTCGATGGTGTAGGTCTCGGTGTCGACCATACGCCCCCTGGGCGACCCCGACGTAAGGGTCTGTGGGATCGATGCGCGGGAAACAAAGTCCGGCGACGAAGCCGATCGCAGCGGCCGTCAGTCGTCGCTCTCGGCGGCGGCGGGTTCGGCCTCGGTCGTCGGGCGTTCGAGGCTCTCCAGGTAGTCGTCGGCGTCGATGGCGGCCTTACAGCCCATGCCGCCGGCGGTGATCGCCTGCTGGTAGTGGAAGTCAACGACGTCGCCGGCGCCGAAGATGCCGGGGACGCCCGTCTCGGTCTGGCCGCCCTCCTCCCCGCCGACGGTCTTGAGGTAGCCGTCCTCGTCCATCTCGACACCGGTGTCCGCCAGATAGCCGGTGTTGGGGGTGTGGCCGATGGCGTAGAACACCGCGCCCACGTCGAAGTCGAACTCTTCGGTGTCGGGGTGGTCGAGCTTGTCCGTCGGGTGCCCCTCGGGGTTTTCCACGAGGGTGACGTGGTCGACGCCCTCCTCGGGCGTGCCGTGGAGTTCGGTCACCTCGGTGTTTTTCATCAGTTCGATCTCGCCCGCCTCGACTTTCTCCATCACGCGGTCGATCCAGTAGTCCTCGGCGCGGAAGTTCTCGCGGCGGTGGACCAGGTACACGGTGGAGGCGAACTTGGTGAGGAAGTTGGCTTCCTCCATCGCGGCGTCGCCGCCGCCGACGACCATGATCTTCTCGTCGCGGAAGAAGGCCCCGTCACAGGTCGCACACGTCGAGAGGCCGTACCCCATCAGGTCGTCCTCGCCAGGGACGCCGAGGGTCCGCGCCGAGGCCCCCGAGGCCGCGATGACGGCGTCGGCGGTGTAGACGTCGCCGTTGTTGAGTTCGACCCGGAACGGCCGGTTGGAATCGTCGACGTCGGTGAGGATGCCGTGTTTCACCTCGGCGCCGAAGCGCTTGGCCTGCTCTTTCATGTTGTTGACCAGCTCGGGCCCGCTGATCCCCTCCGGGAAGCCCGGGTAGTTGTCGACCTCGGTGGTGAGCGTGAGCTGTCCCCCGGGCTCGTCGCCCTCGAACACGAGCGGTTCGTTGTTCGACCGCGCGGCGTAGATGGCGGCGGTCAGGCCCGCGATCCCCGACCCGGCGACGATGAGTTTCCGGTGTTCCACGACGTCGTCTGCGGCGTCTGTCATACCGAATGATTTGATACGAACCGGTTTTACCTTTGCGGGATCGGCGCCCCGCCCGCACACCCGTCCCGTGGTACCACGCCGCAATAGTGCGGTCCGGCAGCCTTCAGTACACGCTCGACGCGGGGGTCAGTCCGCCGAGGGTTCGCACTCGAAGCTGTCGAGCCGTCCCTGCAGGTCGGCGGTCTGTTCGGCGAGGTCGTCCAGCCGCGAGCGGATCCCGGAGACGGTCGTGGCCGTCGTCTCGGCCCGGTCGGCGAGCGCGTCGCTTCGCTCCGCGACCGTCCGCGAGCGGTCCGCGACCTGCGTGATAGCGTCGACGACTTCTTCGGTGGTTCGCGCGCCGTCGTCGGTCGCCGCCGCGACCTCGTCGATCGAGACGTCGACGTCCTCGACGGTGGCGGCCAGGTCCTCGAACGCCTCGCCCGCGTCGGTCGTGGTCCGCTGGCCGGTCTCGATCTGGGCCCTGGTGCGTTCCATCTCGGACTGGACCCGCGCGACGTCCTCGATCGTCCGTTCGATCGTCTCCCCGATCGCCGTCGAGTGGTTCCGGGTCTCGTCGGCCAGCGACTTCACCTCGTCGGCGACGACCGCGAAGCCGTCGCTGCCGTTCTCGGCGCGTGCGGCCTCGATGTTCGCGTTGAGCGCGAGTGTGTTGGTCTGGTCGGCGATCTCCTCGATGAGGTCGGTGCTCTCGGCGACGTCGTCCATCCGGCTGTCGAGCGACCCCACGAGGGCCGCGAGTTCGCCGACGCTCGCCTCGATCTCCTCGATCGCCTCGACGGCCGCGGCGGCGGTGTCGGTGCCGGCCTCGGCAGCCGCGGCGGCGCTGCTGGCCTCGGCGGCCACCCCGTCGGCGTTGGCCGCGATCTCCTCGATCGTCGCCGACAGGCTGCTCAGCTCGTCGGTGGTGGCTTCGAGGTCGTCGGCCTGTCCCCGGAGGTCGGACGCGAACTCGCGGACGTCGCCGGCCAGTGCCTCCTGGCTCCGTTCGAGTTCCGCCGCGTCGTCGTGGATCGTCCCCGTCGTCCCCTCGACGACCGTAGCGAACTCGCGGAGGTCCCCTACGGTCGTCGAGAGTTCGGCCGTCATCGCCGCGAACGCCTCGTTGATCTCGGCGATCGCCTCGATGTCGGCGTCGGCCGGCGGTTCGGCGGTGAAGTCACCGTTCGAGACGGACTCCATGGCCGTCGCGAGTTCGTCGGCCCGCACCAGCAGCCGTTCGTTCAACTGCTCGACCTCGGCTCTGGCCTCCCGGCTGTCCTCGGCGTTCCGGATCTGTGCCCTGGTCTCCTCGCGGGAGCGCTCGATCGAGAGCCAGTTCGCCACCAGGGCCGCAGAGAGACCGAGCAGGAAGATCGCGTGGACGATCCCCCACCCCATCGGCCGCGCGACGGCGTCCGGATGGTTGTACACCGCCTCGGGGTAGGTCATCCCGAACAGGCTGTGTTCGACCGCGACGTAGAGGATGCCGACGACGAAGGGCGCCCAGTCCTCGTAGGCCGCGAGGACGCCCGCGATGACGAAGAAGTGAAAGTGCGCCTCGATAAACCCGCCCGAGAAGTACACGAGCAGGGCCGAGGACGTCATCAGCCCCATCGCCGCTGTGGCCGCACGCCCCCGCCGGGGGAGCCGCGACCACCAGGCGACGACCGCGAACGCGAGCAGGAGCGCACAGCCGACGGCGGCGTGTTCGATCGGCACCGCCTCGAAGGTCGTCCCCGTGAGGTACGGGTCCGTCCCGTCGAAGGTCCCGAGCATGAACAGGAACGGAACGTGTGCCACGAGGAGCGCGACGATGTTCCGGTGGCGCGCCCGCCACGCCGTCTCCGGGATGGAGTCGCCGCTCGGAACGTACCGGACGGCGTCCCGGACCGACTGTTTCCAGTCGTCGATATCCGGCCGGCCGATCAGCGATCCTGGCGATCTCGTTGCCATGGACCCGTTCAGACCGCCTTTATTGAAATACGTTTGGCACTCTATATCACGAGTGATAACTGTGGTCACGCGTGATCGTCTCTCCCGTGGGACGACGACCGGGACTGGGCCCGAACGCGACGGCCCGCGGGGCTGATCCCCCCGGCGGGACGGACCGTCCGCTTCTTGACGACGGCAGCGAAACGGTCGGTCGATGAAGGAGTTCGACCCCGAAGACGTCGAAACGCGAGTGACGGATCGCCTCGTGAAGACGGCCGTCTCCCCGCGGCCGATCGCCTGGGTCAGCACGGCCGGCGAGAACGGCGTCGACAACCTCGCGCCGTTTAGCTCGTACAACTACGTCGGCTCCCGCCAGCCGATCGTGACGGTCCACACCTCACGGCGTGAGGGCGGGGACCTGAAGGACACCGCCCGCAACGCCATCGACACTGGGGAGTTCGCGGTCAACGTCGTCACCGAGGCGACCCTCGAAGCGATGGACCGGACCGCCGAGGGGCTCCCGCCGAGCGAGAGCGAGTTCGACTTCGCCGACGTCCCGCGCGCGGAGTGCCGGTCGATCGACCCTCCGCGGGTGGCGAACGCGGCCGTCACGATGGAGTGTACACTGCACGACTCGATCGAGATCTACGACCGCGTGATGCTGCTGGGCGACGTGACCTACTTCCACGTGGCGGAGTCGGTCACGACCGACGGCGAGATCGACGCCCGGAAACTCGACACGGTCGGCCGGCTCGGCGGTCCCTACTACACCGTCTCGGAGCCCATGGAGTTCGAACGCGAGTACTGAGGCGGCCTCGCTTCCGCGGGGCCGGCCTGACGGCGCCCGGTCGCCACCGGATCGATCTAACGCCGCCCGGTCGCCACCGGCGTCGGAGCCCCGCCGTCTCAACGTTTATGCCGGTCCCCGGTCCAGAGCCAGCCATGGCAGGGACCTACAAGACCGAGCACGTCCGCCTGGTGGTGCCCGACCTCGACGCCGCCCTCGGCTTTTACGAAGACGCCTTCGGCCTCGCGCGGGTCGCCCGCGAGGACGAGTGGGTGTACCTCGGCTGTGGCTACGACGAGAACTACGACCTCGCGGTGCGGGAGGGGTCGCCCGGCGTCGAACACGTCGCGGTCCGGGTCGCGGACGCCGACGCGCTCCCGGCCTACGAGGAGCGCCTCGACGACGCCGACGTCCCCTGGCGCCGCACCGACGGCGCCGAACCCGGCCAGGAGCGGGGTCTCCGACTCACCCTCCCGAGCGGCCTCCCGCTGGAACTGGTGTCGGTCGCCGACAAGTCCTACAAGCACTACTACGAGACGGCGCTGCCGGGACGGGGCGGGCTGGCGCCGCTCGATCTGAACCACCACAACTTCCACTCGCCGGACGTCGAGCGCGACGCCAAACTCCTCCGGGACGTCCTCGATTTCAAGGCCTCCGCGGTGATCAAGGACTGGCAGCAGGGGGCCTTCCTCCGCCGGGGCGACCGACACCACGACGTGGCTATCTTCTCACACGCAGAGGGCCCCGACGACCGCGCCTCGCATCACCACACCGGCTTCACCGTCTCGTCGGTCGATCACATGGTGAAGCTCCTGGACCGGATCAACGACCACGGGGTCGACATCGAGTTCGGCATCGGCCGGCACTTCGGCGGCGACAACGTGTTCGCGTACTTCAAGGCCCCCGACGGCCACCGGATCGAACTCGTCACGGAGATGACCGAACTCGACGACGACACCCCGATCGAGTACGTCGACGATGTCGAGCGGGCGGTGTCGGCCTGGCACGGCGGCAATCTCGACATCCCCGAGTCGTGGCTCTCGGGGTCCGGCCTGGCCGAGTAGCGCGTGGGTCGGTCGGGTCATCGACGGTTCGGATGAAGCGGGTCGTCGGCTCGGACGAAGCGGGCCGTCGGCTCGGACGAAGCGGGCCGTCGGCTCGGACGAAGCGCTTAGGCCCCGCCCGCGACGACGGTGTGTCATGGCCGCCGACCTCGAAGAGAAAACCGACCGCTACGAGCGGATGCTAGCCGACGCTCTCGCGGTCGCCGACGTGGCAGCGCCCCCGGAGACGCCCCTCGGCGACGCCGCGGCCGACTGCCAGGAGATGGCCGTCTCCTACCTCGACGACGGCCGGCACTTCAGGGCGGAGGGTGACCTCGTCAACGCGCTCGCGGCCTTCTCCTACGGCTACGGCTGGCTCGACGCCGGCGTCAGGATGGGGCTGTTCGCGGTGCCCGAGGACACGGATCTGTTCACCAGCTGAGACGGCCGTGGTCCCGGTCTGTGGACCGGTCACGGAGGGCCTCCCGGATCTGTCTGTACGCTGACCGGGTACGACTGCGATGGGTCACGGCTCGGCCCTTTCCCCTGTCGATGCGCTTACGTGTCGGGAGCGAGTCAACACTGCTGATGGAGGCGGTGCTCTGGTACGTGTTGACAGGGACGCGGGGCGGCCGGAACCGCGTCCGGATCCTGCGGGCCATAGACGACCGCCCGCGCAACGCGAACCAGCTGGCCACCGAACTCGACCTCGACTACAAGACCGTGCGACACCACCTCGACGTGCTGACCGAAAACGACGTCGTGAAGTCCAGCGGCGACGACTACGGCGCGGTGTACGTCCCGACCGACCGCGTCCGCCGCCACTGGGACGTCGTCGAGGAGATCATGTCGGAGGTCGGCTGAGTATGGGCGAATTTGGGAAAGGGCATTTAACTGGCGGTTGGGAAAGTGAGGGCGGATGAGCATCTGGTTCGACGTCGCCCGGGTCGCGACGGTCCTCACCGTCGGCTTCCTGCTGGCGCTCAGCTACGTCTGGGGCCGCAACTACGTCGAACTCCGGTCGAAACACGCCCTCGGCCTGTTCCTGTTTGCCGTCTTTCTCCTGCTGGAGAACGTGCTCGCGCTGTACTACTACCTCGTCGACCCGACGCTGTCGGTGTGGTTTTCGACCGGCGTGTCGCCGCTGGCCTGGTCGGCGATGATGTCGCTGCACGTCCTCGAACTGGTCGGGGTGGCGTTCATCGCCTGGGTCACCTACGACTGACTCCAGTCCGGTCGGGCGGTCCGACCGATCGGGGGTCGAAACGGAAACTGCCCGGCTCAGGCAAAGCGGTAGGTCGGCCCCTCGGGGCCGTCCTCGATGTCGATTCCGAGTGCGGCGAGTTCGTCGCGGAGTTCGTCCGCCCGGTCGTAGTTGCCCGCCTCGCGCTCGGCCTCGCGGACGTCGAGCACGAGTTCGACGAGATCCTCCGCGACGCCGACGTCGCCGTCGTCGACGGCGCCGAACTGGAGGCCGAACACGTCGCCGCCGAGTTCCTCGAACGTCTCGACACACCGGCGTAGCGCCCGGTAGTCGTAGCGCTCGCGGTCCTCGACGTGTCGGTTGACCGCCGTCGCCAGTTCCAGCAGCGCCGCCATGGCCTCCCGGACGTTCAGGTCGTCGTCCATCGCTGCCACGAAGGACTCGCGGCTCTCCTCGATTGCCCCCCGGAGGTCGTCGTCGACGACCTTGGTGTACGCGTCGACGCCGTCGCAGGCG
>Ga0207733_100294_pt1 | contig 40893 bp, 39 predicted proteins | sample A23P3SouthBayCA_FD_187735 | JGI IMG/M metagenome (GOLD analysis project Ga0207733, IMG submission 187735) | Aerobic enrichment media microbial communities from Eden Landing Ponds, California, USA - A23 P3 (SPAdes) | ecosystem: Environmental > Aquatic > Marine > Unclassified | place: Emeryville... | reverse complement strand
CCCGCCGCGTCGACGCGGCGGACGTCGACAGCCCAGCAACAACGACGCGAGGCGCCGGGAGCGAACTACTATGATGGCGCCCACGGATCGGCCACCATGGTATCAGAGAGCGATCCACAGAGGAACGAGGCGTACGACACCGTCGAGGTCGACCGCGACGGCTACGTCGGCCGGATCACCCTCGATCGCCCGGAGGCGATGAACACGTTCAGCACCGAGTTGGCGATCGACCTCGACGACGCGTTACACGACCTCGACGAGCGCGACGACGTGCGGTCGATCGTCGTCGACGGCGCGGGCGACGCGTTCTCCGCGGGGATCGACGTCTCCGAGCACGGCGACTACGACTCGAAAGCCGAGTACGAGGCGTGGGTCGCGCGGATGGAGGACCCGTTCCACACGCTCGCGGAGATGGACACGCCCGTCGTCGCCGCGGCGCACGGCCACGCGGCCGCGAACGGGCTCGGGCTGGTGGCGGCGTGTGACCTCGCCGTGGCCGCCGAGGGGACGATGTTCGGGGCGACCGCGCCGAAGGTCGGGCTGTTCTGTATGGGACCGTCCGTCCCGTTGATGAAGACGCTCACGCGCAAGCGATGTCTGGAGATGGTGCTCACCGGAGAGCTGATCGACGCGGAGACGGCCGAGGAGTGGGGAGTCCTCAACCGGGTTACCCCCGCCGGCGACCACGTCGACGGCGCCCTCGAACTGGCCGAGACGATCGCCTCGAAGAGCCCCGTGGCCGTGCAGATGGGCAAGCGGGCGTACTACGAGATGGAGGACATGCCCTACCACGAGGCGCTGGACTACTCCAACGAGCAGTTCGCCGGACTCTGTACGACTGCGGACGCCAACGAGGGGATCGAGGCGTTCCTCTCGGGTGAACCGCTCGCGGCCGAGGAGTGGCCGGGCGAGTGAGGCGCCGCCCCGTGGATATATCGACTGAGAACTGCGACCGAACAGTCATAGCACGAGTCGGCGTACCCGAGTCAACAGACGTGTTCTCACAATGACGAACGAGGAGCCCGCGGCGACCGTGTCGCCGTCAAACACGCTCGGCCGCATCCACGAACCGGCACTCGCGCTCGACCCCACGGGAACTGTGACCTTCGCCACGGACGCGGCGGCGGGACTGCTCGGTGGCGAGACGAGCGACCTCGTCGGGGAGTCGGCGTACGATCGGTTCGGGGAAGCCTTCGGGGAGAACGCCCGCGAGACCGTTCGTCGGGCGGCTGAGAGCGGCGACGCCGTCCGGTTCGACGTGACCGCCGAGTCGGGCGACCGGCGCGTCGAGGTCCAAGCGTACCCCGGTCCCGACGGGACGATGCTCCGACTGCGCGAACGGAACGACGCGGTTCCCGAGGTGCCGGCGGAGGCGGTGGACGCCGCCGCGGACGGGTTCGCGGTCCTCGAGGACGGCGAGTACGTGTACATGAATCGGACCCACGCCGAGATGTTCGGCTTCGACCCGTCGGAACTCGTGGGCTCCAGTTGGAAGCGTGTCTACCGTGAAGCCGAATGCGAGGATATCGAGGAGACGATACTACCGGCCGTCGAGGACGAAGGTCGATGGACGGGCGAGTTAGTCGGGCGGAAACGAGACGGGAGCGACGTCCACCACGAGGCGGAACTCGAGAGCCTCGAGGACGGACGGCTCGTCTGCACGAATCGCGACGTCTCCGCTCGCAGAGGCCGCAAGCGGGCAGTGGAACGCCAGCGAACCCGGCTCCGCGCGCTGTTCGACAAGTCGCCCGACGGGATCGTCGTCCACGACGCCGACGGGCGGGTCGTGGACGTGAACGAGACCGAATGCGAGACGCTCGGCGTCGATCGAGAGACGCTGTTGTCGATGAACGTCGCCGACTTCGAGGTCGGACACGACCACGAGGAGTTGCGGGAGATGTGGGCCGGGATGGCCGAGGGCGACGTGCTCAAGGTGGAGGGCGAGCATCGCCGGTTCGACGGCGAGGTGTTCCCCGTCGAGATCTGGGTCAACAAGGTCGAGGTCGACGGGAGTGAGCGGTTCATCGCGCTCGACCGCGAGATCACCGAGCGAAAGCGGCGCGAGCGTGAACTCGAGCGAACGCGGGAGTTCCTGGAGAAGACGCAGACGGCCGCCTCGATCGGGGGCTGGGAGATCGACCTGCGGGATGAGACGCTCCGGTGGACCGACGAGGTGTACCGGATCCACGGGTTGCCGACCGACGCCGACGTCTCGATAGGCGACGCGATCGGGTTCTATCACCCCGACGACCGGCCGGAGATCAGCGATGCGTTCGACCGGCTGACCGAGGACGGCGAATCGTACGACGTGGAACTCCGGATCACGACCGCGGACGACGACGTTCGGTGGGTCAGGGCGGTCGGTGAACCTCAGTTCGCTGACGACGGAGCGGTGGTCGGCGGCATCGGAATGTTCCAAGACATCACCGAGCGCGTCGAGCGGCGCCGGGAGCTCCGCGAGACGAAGGAGCGGCTGGACCTCGCCGTCGAGGGAGCCGGCCTCGGCATCTGGGACTGGGACATGCAAACCGACGCGGTAACGTTCAACGACCAATGGGCCGAGATGCTGGGGCTGTCGCCGGACGACATCGACCCCCACCTCGACACCTGGGAGTCGCGGGTGCATCCCGACGACATGGAGCGCGTGGAGGCCGAGTTGAACGCGCACGTCGCCGGCGACGCGCCGCTGTACGACTGCGAGCACCGGATGCGGACCGCCGACGGCGGATGGATGTGGATCAGGGACGCCGGGAAGGTCGTCGAACGGAACGAGGCGGGGGAGCCGGTCCGCGCGGTCGGGATCCACCTCGACGTCTCCGACCGGAAGGAGTACGAGGAGACGCTCGAACGCACTCGGTCGGAGCTGCGTCAGATCATCGACCTGGTTCCCGACCTGATCTTCGCAAAGGACGAGGACGGTCGGTACCTCCTCGCGAACGAGTCGACCGCGGACGCGTACGGGATGGACCCGGCGTCGGTCGAGGGGAGGACCGAGTCGGAGATCATCCCTGACGCCGAGGAGTCCAGCGACTTCCGGTCGGACGACAGACACGTGATCGAGTCCGGCGAGGCGGTCGAGATCCCGGAGGAGGAGCTGACGACCGCCGACGACGAGACTCGGGTCTTCCACACGACGAAGATCCCGTACACGGTCGCCGGAAGCGGCGAGAACGCCGTCCTCGGGTACGCGAGGGACATCACGGAGATCAAGTCCTACGAGCGCACGCTCGAGGCGCAACGCGACAACCTCGGCGTGCTCAACAAGATCGTCCGTCACGACATCCAGAACAATCTCAACATCGTCGTGGGGTACGCGGAGTTCCTCAAAGCGCACGTCGACGCCGACGGCGAGGAGTACCTCGACTCCGTGCTGCGGGCCGCCCGCGACGCGATCGGGATCACGGCCTCCGCGGGCGAGGTGACCGAACTCCTGTTGGAGGTCGACTCCGAGTTGATGCTGACCGACGTCTCCTCGGTTCTCCGGGAGCGTATCGACGACGTGCGGTCGAGTCACCCGGGGGCCGTGATCACGACCGACGGCTCGCTGCCGGCCGTGTCGGTCCTCGCCGACGACATGCTGGGGTCGGTGTTCCGGAACCTGCTCCAGAACGCGGTGGTTCACAACGACGCCGAGGTTCCGGAGGTCGTCGTGTCGGCGACGGAGACCGACGAGAGAGTCAGGGTCGCCGTCGCGGACAACGGCCCCGGGATCCCGGAGGCCCAGCGCGAGGCGATCTTCGAGGAGGGGACGCAGGGGATCGACAGCGAGGGGACGGGTCTCGGGCTGTATCTCGTCCGGACGCTCGTCGACCGGTACGACGGCAGCGTGTGGGTCGAGGAGAACGATCGCGGCGGCGCCACCTTCGTCATCGAACTCCCGCGGGACGACGATTCGCCGCTCGGGTGAGTCTCGGGCCGACTCGGAACGCTCGCGGCGGGTCGGCGGGCCCACCGCGGCCCACCGGTGCACGCCCCGATCGGCCGAGTGTCCGCTCGGCAGCGGGTGGGGGTATCCGACGGGACGGGGACGGCCTCGATCCCGACGGTCCGTCCGAACGCGACGATGGGGACCCGCGGGTGGGCGGATATCGACCCGCGAAAACGGCCTCGGCACTCACAACTCACGATCTATCCATATTGAATATGTTTAGCGCCGCTATAGACGCTGCTGAATCCGTAGTCCGTTCACACTCTCTTGCCACTCTTCTCGCATGTGCTCCAAAGCTCGAATGAAATACGTCGCTGGCTCTTAGCGAAGATAGCGAAACAGTCCTCTCTGGATTCTGTTAGGACGTGCCGTGCAAGATCACTCAAACCAGTTGATAACGCGCTAAATGGCCGAGATTTCTTATACCACTACTGCGACATGATCGACATGAAACGCCGACGATTCTTGGAGGCCGCAACGCTATCTTCCGTTCTCATCAGTGGGTGTAGCTTCGGCAGTACGTCGTCTCCGACCGAAACTAACACAGATAGCTCCACCCCAACTGAAACAGACACAGAAAGCCCCAATCCGACTGACTCTGCTAGCAGTGCGGAGTTCGCGTTCGGACAACCGACGTATCCGGATGTCGTTCCCCCTGTCGACACATTTACTATACAACTGCCGGTGACGAACACGGGCGACACTGAAGGGTCGACCACCGTCTTGTTGACTGTCGACGAGAGGGAACGTTCGAAGACGATTGCTGTCGATCCGGGCGAGGAGGTGACACTCTCGTTTACCATCGACGGCGGCCTCGTCGCAGACACCTACGATTTCGTCATCGAAGAGAGCCGGACAGGTCAAACTGCTCGTGGGAAGGTGCGGGTCGGAGGGGACGTCCCTGAACTCGAGTATTTCATCGGGACCGAGGGTCAGAAGTTCGTCCGGAACGGTGAGCCGTTCTATTTCAGCGGAGGGAACAACGATATGCTTCGACGGGCACCGAAGTGGTACGTCGATATGGTGTTCGCCGAGGCCGCTGAATTGGGTATGACGGCGCTTCGAACGTGGGTGTACGCCGGCAAGTGCTACATCGGTGAGTGTAAGGGGAACAACAGCAAGGTGTTACCCGAACCCGCTGACGACGGTTCAGATGCTGTCGAGTCGCTTCCACCACTTAACGAGGCCGTGATGAGGCAACTGGACTATGCGATCTACAAGGCCAACGAGACCGGTGTTCGGTTGGTCCTCCCCCTGTTGAGCAATACGGACAGTCACACTGGCATCACCGATTTCGTTCGCTACAGTGCGTCGGCATCAGGCCACGACGACTTTTACACCGACACTACCTGCCGAGAACTCTACAAAGAGTACGCCGAAGCGGTTCTGACGCGGGTAAATGTCTACACTGGCCGCGAATACCGAAACGACCCCGGTATCCTGATGTGGGAACTGGTGAACGAGCCCGACCTCCTGGACAACGACGGCGAGACGTCGATCATGCAAAACTGGATCGAGGAGATGGCCCCGTTCATCAAGTCCATCGACGACAACCACCTCCTCTCAACCGGCGAAATCGGCTACTACGAGGAGTCGAGAGCCCAGAGTCTTCCAAATAAATCAGACCAAGGGATGGACTTCATCAAGAATCATCAGCCGGAGGCAATCGACGCGGCGACGTTCCACATGTACCTCAACAAGAACAGTCTCATGGTCGAAGACGACGGCATCCCCCGATGGAAAACGTGGGTAGAGAACCATGCACGCGACGCACACGAACAGCTCGACAAGCCACTGTATGCCGGTGAGGTCGCACCGAGTAACGACGATGGTGAGTTCCGGGTGGACCGTCGAGACGACGATTCGAAAGCCCAGGACGAGAAACGGGCCGAGAAGTATCGAGAGATTTTCGGCGAGTTCGTCGATTACGATGTGAACGGTGCTTTCAACTGGACGTTCATGATCCCGTTCGACTACGCCACTGACCCGGTTGATGACCCGGAGAAATGGAACGCGGGGGTTAGTGTCTATCCGGAGGATCCTTACACACCGGAGGCGCTCCGGGACTATGCTACCACACTTGATTCACTATCTCCGGATCCGGAGTCCCAGTAACAGTACTGAATCGATTGGTGACGTAAGCGCTCAACCACCGCACTTCTCGAATCGTTTCGGGTGTGAAATAGTAGACAAACGGCACCAGTGATACATCCAACCTCTGTATCTCGCACTGTTTTCTGTAGGTATATCCATCCCAACAGTTTCTGCGCCGAGTTGCACCGCAGTAACTCGGCTGTGACTGTTTCTCTGACACGCCAGATCTGTATTGCACTTTGAGGCCCCTCTACCGATCTAAATTAACAACTGCCCCCTCTCAGAAGGTAGCAGACGCGATTCTCCGACGTGCGTTCACTCTCCCCTCCCCCCCGCAAATGTATGGATAGAAAGCCGGCCTCGGCACTCGAACCAGTAATTATTACCGACTCACGAAACTATTTATATAAGAATCCCAATTCTCATTCAAACCGACAGACGACGATGGGATACGCCGGACGATGCGCCCTATCTTGTGGAATGAAATGGGCGGAGATTATGCGTGAAAACTCTCGTCACAATTTCGGCAGGTAGCCCACTGACCTGCCTTCACTTTCTGCTTTTCACCGCACTCAGGGCACTCACGCCAAACTGAACGATTTCCGTAGGACATACTCTACCAAACAAAAGCCGCGTGTAAATCTCTGACCCACGCTCGAAAGTGGAGCTGTTTAGCATATCTAATATATCCAGAGTATCGAGACTCTGATTATGTCGACGAGCCTCCCTATTGAGGAACAGCGTAAGCCCTTGTTTGAGGACGTTCCACTTCTGAACTATCTCTTGTTCCCGTTCGCTATCTTTTTTCTAGGCATAGTTCTTGCTTTCAGCCAAGCCAGAATCGATAAACCAACAGTCATCGCTGTCGGATTAACTATCGATATCATTGGTGCTCTCCTTCTTGCACTTCCTGACCTAGCTGTCCGACAGTATCTAACTACACCAAACAAATTAAGGGAAGTTCGAAACCAGCTATTCCAAGTTGGACATGCGACCCGTAATGACGATTCAACTGAACTTTTTGAAGTGCTTGAAAAACTCATTGAGTCCTACTGGGGAGAGAACCTCCGAGACCAATCCCAGGAAGTCTATGTGAAGAGAGTTTTTCCGCCAGGACAGGGACGTAGTTCAGAGAAAGGGATACTTGTCCTGTACAAATCTACAGAAGAGGCAGAAACACCAATAGAACGAACTCAGAACATGGACCCTGATGAGTATTCCTTAGAGGAAGCAGTATTCGGCGGTGAAGATTACGATTGGGTTGCCCAACAAACTCTATTCTATCAATGGCTTGGCGAGGAGATTGAGAGACTGGAGCGCCACCTAACTTGGATTAGAACACAGGGTGCTTTTGTTCTGATGGGAGGCTTCACGCTTCAGCTCATCGCGTCACTATGAGTCCAGGTGGGCTGTCCGTGGACTCTGGTAATCAGGAAGAGTGGGTGGACGATATTTTGAATGCGATAGTCGCACCACTCACCGCCAAAGATGCGGGGAGAATCCACCTCAGCTTCCGAAAGAATTCAATCCAGAGTACGATGACGTACAAGGAAGAGAGATAGTGATTGTGTTCTGGTCCGATATCAATTAATTCGGAGTGCTTAGTTCTCGTGCGCTTTTGGGATTCTCTCGTATCTGTTTGAGGTGCTGCTGATTCTCGATACTCTGGGCCAAAGTAAGTAATTCTCTCCCTCGTAGTTCAAGCCACGTTGTCTCGAGTTGGCTCCGCTCAGACTCGGTTGCAGGAATCCAATAGCAGTCTCCGATGAACTCCTTGCTCCCCTTAGACGCGAATGCGAACGCAGTCGTCTCTTCCGGTAACGACGTCAATGCCTCCTGAGCGGCAATCAGATACTTACTCCCCAATGCGATGAAGACCAAGTCGTAGTCTCCGGCAAGGATTTGCCGGAGGTCCTGAGGGATATTCATCTCCCGACCAACAGTCGCTACTAACTCGTTATTGGTCATCGTATCTACGTCGAGCTTCATCCGTTCTGCCCGTTGACGAACCTGCTCAATCTCGCTGAGTGTACATTCGTAGGACGGAATATCTGTCCCAGCAGAGAGGACACCAAAGCCGGCAGAGACGATACGCCAATCGATGTTGGCGACCTCCGAAAGCCGCTCTACGGCAGACTGGATAAGTCCGTGTTCTCTTCCCGTGTACATCTCAGCCGCCGAAACCACAGACTCGGGGAACTCCTCAGCCAATGCCTCCCTTGATTTCTCGTCGACCCGTCTACAGTCAGCTACTGCATCGTATCGCTTGCTTCCAGAGCAAAGTGACACGACGAGGACGTTCAGTTCTATGATTTCAGTTGGTACCGGGAGAATCGTACATCCTACGGTTTCTTGAAGATTCAGTAGAATATTCGGATAAGTATGGGCTTTCGCACTCTCTCCGATTTCCCGCGATTCAATCTCGGGGGGAGTCTACTTATTGGACTACTTTCATCTAGTCTCTTGCTGATTCTCCCTGCCGACCCCCTCTCATCGTTGTTCCAAGTCTTAGCACTCGCACAGGCATCCCTGCTAGCGATTATCGTCTCTGTCGGTCTGTTGAGCGTCCAAATCGCTGCTAATCAGTTCACTCCCCTCATTGGACGACGCTTCGAGGAAGACCAATTCCTCACGAGTACGATTCTACGTTTTGGAGTTTCAATCGCTCTTGCTCTGATTGCTATGCTTCTCATCCCTGAACTGTACCCACTCGCGGGGCGACTCCCATTATTCGGACTTGTTCTGCTCGTCACTGCCGGTACCGGTGGTGCGACGTTCAGCTTCCTTTCGATTATCGACGTCAAGGACGATATGCTAAATTATCTGAATCCAGAATCGTTACTCGACGATTTGCTTGAGGACGTCTCTTTTGAAGCCTATCGGCGTTTTTCCGAAGAAGTTCAAGAGAATGGTCACACCGCCCGGAGCCCTGTATTGGAGATTTTCCAGATTGGCCAACGGGCGTTCGAGGACAACGATAATCACACGGCGTTATACGCTATCCACACTTTGGACAAGGCTAGCCAGAAGATACTGACCGAATACGGCGAACTCACTGAAGAGGAACGTCGAGATGTTAGTTTCCATCAGCGGGACCTGTTCGACTACTGGAAGCGACTTATTGACTCTGCCGTCGAAAACGGGACCGATAAAACACTCTATCAGATTGTCCTCAGTCAAAAGGAGATAGCAACAGTAGCAGCAGAAAATCGATTGTCTAGTGTGGGCGGTGAAGCAGCGAAAACACTCCAGTACCTTTGTGAACAAGCGTATCAGCGGGACAGACTGGAGAAAGGCTACTACGCACGATTCAAGCATATCCTCGAAGCCAGCATCAAATACGACGTTCCAGAGATTGCCAACTCGACGGTTATCTACATGAAATCGTTTGCCTTCACCATCACTCGAGATTTCGAGCCCGAGGGCGAACACCGGAGTTGGGAGGAAAGCATCGTCGACAACCTATTTGCGTACCTTCGAGACACTTGGTCGAAGGTGTTTGAGGAAAAGAGCGGCCAAATTAAGGACGGAGAGTATCGGGACCTTCACGACCGGTTTGAGAAAACTATCGGTCATTACGTTTCTACCTGCTGGGCGTTCGACCGTCCGTATCCCTCGAATTTAGAATCAGACTTGACCTCTGTAGCTATCTCGGCAGCAGAAAATGACGAACAGTGGGCCGTCTCGCGCATTACTCGAATGCTCATTGAGCTGTGGGTTATCACCGAGCGCCGAGATAGTCGACGAATTAACGGCTTGGCGAGGATAATCGATTCTGGAGGTCGTAAAGGTGTTGAGGATGCATTCGACCATATTCTGTCTTACGAGCACGTAGACCCGGATGATATGGGAGAACCGGTAGTTATTGGGGAAGATGACTGGGAAGAGAAAATGGAACAGCAGAGTTCGAAAATGTACGACAATGTGGTCGAGGGCATTGGTCGGCTGAATTCAGTACCGGACTTCAGAGAGCACGTAGTTGGGCTTAGAGAACAGATGGAAACCCGCTATAACGACTTTTTCGCTGATTCAGATACGCAGAGGTAGCCGAAGCGAGATACCAGACTAACCTCTTTGTATCATCGTCCGAGTATCCACGCCTATTCAATATGGAACGTCAACGCGATATCGACCGATTGTACCATCTACTCGAAAAGCTTGAGGAGACTGTCGGCGGGAAACAGAAGCTCAAGGACTGTACCGGCTATATGGACTGGCCCGACCGAGGCGTCTACTTCTTTTTTGCATCAGACGAACACCGCGACGGCGGCGACCAGCTTCAGATTACTCGCATCGGGACTCACGCTGTCTCCGAGGGAAGCAGTACCTCGCTCTGGGACCGACTCAGAACACATCGCGGAGCAAAGAGGGGAACCTACGAAGGCGGCGGGAACCACCGAGGCTCCGTCTTCCGGAAACGAGTCGGCGAAGCGTTCGTTGAGCGTGATTCCCTGAATGGTGAGTATCCCCATTGGGGCAAGGGCTCAAGCGCGAAGCGGGAACGCCGACTTGATGAACTCGAGATGGAGCGGCGAGTAAGCGACTATCTCCGGGACCTGCCGTTCCTCTGGCTGAACGTCGACGACGAACCAAGTGCCGAGAGCCAACGAGCCTTCATCGAACGAAACACGATTGCGCTCCTCAGCAACTACCATCGAGAGGCTATTGACCCTCGTTCAGGTGATTGGCTGGGCCATCATAGTCGGAGCAAGAAAATCCGCGAATCCGGACTGTGGAATGTGAACCACGTCGATGAGGACTACGACCCTGAATTTCTCGACCTCTTCCGTGACCAGATAGAGGAAACTTCGCGAGTCTAAGAATCGACCGCCATCGTAGCGACAGGACACTATTATATTGGTAATGTCTGTACAGCAATAGTATGGCAATCTACGTCGATGACCCTCTCAATTCGAACGACGAAGACTGGGACATCAGTAAGTTCCACAGCGATAGCGAATACTTCGTCAAGCGACCACCCTACCAGCGAAAGACCGTCTGGGATACCGGAAAGAAGAAGCAACTAATCGACAGCTTCGTTCGCCAACTCTACGTCCCGCCTGTTGTAATCCGACAAGTTGTCCTCGACGGTAACGACCTCCGTCTCGAAGTCGTCGACGGCCAACAGCGAATCACCGCGATTCAAGAATTCTTCGAGGACGAATTCGCACTCCCCGATACCCCCGAACTCCGCGAACTAAACCCCGAACACGAGATTGCGGGGAAACGATACTCCGAACTTAGCGAGGACGTCCAGGAGTATATCGACTCTCAGTGTTCGCTCAAAGTCATCAAGCTGCGGGGTATCGACGACCCCGACGACAAGCGCCATCAGGAGTTAGCGACGAAAGTATTTTGGCGACTCCAGCAGGGCGAACATCTGACCAACATCGAGAAGAATCACAGTAAGACCTACAGCCCCGTTCGGAACTTCATCGTCCAGACAGCCGACGACATCAGCTTCGACCGAGAGAACTACGAAAGCCGCGACGACAACCCGAACCGCCACGAGTTCTTTACGCTTCTCGCTCGGAACAACGACCGACTCCAGCAACTCTCACTCCTCGCTCGCTTCATCCTGATTGAAATTGATGAAGGCCCGACGAAAGTCACCGGAAAAGAGGTTACCAAACTATTCGATTGCAAGCGAGAAGGGTTCACTGTCCACGAGGACTTAGCGGAGTTCAAACAACGCGATGAGATTCATCGCGTTCAGCGGATGCTCGACCTCCTCACGGAACTCTACCGCGATACCGACCTGAAGAACGGGAACGGAGAAATAGAGTTCCTAAACAAGGAGTACTTCATCCTCAGCCTGTATTCGCTCATCCGCGAGTTGGAGTACGGCGATTACAACTTCGGGCGAGACAACTACGACGAGGTTCGGGACTTCACCGAGGAGTGGTTCAAGCGGTTCGAAGTTGAGGATACAGACGACAGCGAAATGCTCCAATTCAAGGAGGCTCGCCAGCAGAACCGAGGAGCAGTCAACAAGCGACACTACATCCTCGAAAACGCCTTCTGGGAGACGGAGCCCGATATTCAAGAGACGGACAACCAACGGGCATTCTCCCGAGCGCAGCGAATTAAGCTCTTCATCGAGAGTGACCGCATCTGCGAGATGTGCGTAGAGGAAGGGAAAACCGAAGAGGAGGCGAAAGTCTCGTGGAGCAATTGGGATGCCGACCACATCGAGGAACACTCACAGGGCGGCCAGACTGTTCTCGAAAACGCACGGGTACTCTGTCCCCATCATAATCGGGGGCGATAGCGTCCAGCAGTATTATTAATATACTGACATCCCTCCGATTAAATGGCGATTCTCGATGACTGATGCACCATTAGCACCGCGTCGACCGATGGACGACAACAAGGGATTAGGCGAGGGGATGACCAGCGTAGATATCTACTGTCACCGCCAGCACAAAGGCCAATGGCAGCAAGAGGCCGACGAACAAGGAATCAGCCTGAGTCGATATCTGGTCGAACTCGTCCAAGAAGCTCGCTGGCAAAGGAATAACGATAACTGAATACTGAGACTCACCGTTTGAGACGTATTCAGAGATGTTTCTGGTCCCATAGCGGTTGGAGGAGTGAGGGCCGCGTTCTTCAGTCGGATACCGATGTACGCAATGAGCGCCAGGATAACCGGAAGCGCCACGCCGGTCGTTGCAAAGACGGTGCTGAGAAATCCGGAAGTGATGATTTCCTTGCTCATTTGTCGGAGGATGTTGAGGACGGTACTCTCCGAACCGCCGTTATGGCCCTCAGCAGGATTTGAACCTGCAATACCAGGGTTCCCGCCTATTGTCCCCGACGCACCGTGCTTAGCGAGAGATTCGTTTTGTCCAAAATAAGTCTATCTTACTTCACGAGAGATTGTCATAGTCGAGATTGAACGAAGCGGTTTTCGGGACATAGACCGCGTTTCTACCGGTAATATCATTAACCTAACAACCTAATGACTATTCGGAGGTTCTAGTATGACAGAGACATCTGTGGACAGCCCCAGCGACGAACGGGACTTCCAAACGCTCCACAAGAATACGACCAGAGCCGAACTCTTCCCCGCCAAACAGCACAAAGAGGAATGGTGGGAAGAAGCCGAACACGAAGGGTCCAGCCTCAGCCGGTACCTCTACGACCTGATTCAGGAAGCCCGGATGTATCGGGACAGCGGCGCACCCTTCATCCAAACACAGGACCAGACAGTCAAGCAACTCCAAAACAAAATCGACGACCTTCAAACGCAACTTGAAGAGGCTCGACAAGGCGGCGGTGGTCGAACCCACCTCAGTATCGATGACCTCGTCACTCGGGTACTGGACCAGCAGTACCAATCACTAGACGAACTCATAGAGCGCGTTTCTGCTAGTGACGATGTCGCCCAACACCTCCAACGACAAATCGAGAACCGGCTGTACGCCTTAGCCGAGAACGGACAGGTTGAATTTCAGCGTGGACACGGCTGGCGGCTCAAGGAGGGGAACTAACATGGGAGCCGAACCCGGCTCATCGAAAGTCTACGACAACAAGCACGACGAAATCAACTACTTCATTACTCGAAAGCACGCGACCGGCCGGAGCGAAAGAACGCTCAACTCGTACAGTCGCATCCTGCGTGAGTTCTTCCACGACCAATTCCCGGACCTCTCACCTAGCGAAGTCGAGATTCGCCACGTCGAGGACTATCTAATGGCGCTCACAGAACGCGGCGTCTCCCAGAACTCGAAAAAGAAGTACCTGGAAGTCCTCTCCAGCTTCTACGGCTATACGATGAAGCGACCGCAGTTTGAGGGCATCACCAGTAATCCCGCTGCGGTCGTGATGGAGGGTTCGGCCTCGGCACTCATAGGGCTCGTCGTCGCGCCGGTGCCACCCGGGCTCGGAGCGGTCACCTCGTCATCGGCCACCTGCCCATTCCTCGCCGCGAGGCAAGTGCGTTTCTCCTCTCGGGCGACGGATCGAACCCACGGGATCGCCGGTTCGTCGAACAGTTATCACGCTCGGACCCGTGGAACCGACGATGAGTACGACCCGTGGCTTCGACGCCCTCCGATTGAGCCGACCGGAGGTCGCGGTGTTCGTCTCCGGGGTCGCGAGCATGGGCCTGGAGATCCTCGCCGGGCGGATGATCGCCCCGCAGTTCGGCAGCAGCATCTACACGTGGGGGACCATCATCGGCGTGTTCCTCGCGGCGCTCAGCTACGGCTACCACCGCGGCGGCAGGCAGGCCGCAGCGCGTGCGACGAACGGGCGAATGGCCCGCGTCTTCCTGCTGACGGCCGCCTACGTCGCGGGGCTGATCCTCGTCGGCGACGTGCTCCTTCGCGCCACGTCGGGGTTCCCCCTCCCGAGCCGGGTCGCGTCGCTGCCGGCGGTGACGCTGCTGTTCGGGCCGCCGACGTACCTCCTCGGCTACGTCAGCCCGTACGCCGCGGAGCTGTCGACGAAGGAGGGGACCGGCGAGGCGTCGGGGCACGTGTACATGCTCGGCACCGTCGGCAGCATCGTCGGGGCGTTCGCCACCACGTACTTCCTGATCCCGTCGCTCGGGATCGACCAGATCGCGTTGACCTTCGGGATCGTCTCGATCGCGACCGCGGTCGCGATCAGTCGGCCCATCGGCCGCGAGCGCGCGACCGTCACCGGCTTCGTCGCGCTGCTGCTCGTCGCGTCGGCCGCGACCGGGGCCGCGGGCTACACCGTCGAGGGAGAGGTGGTGTACGAGACGCAGACGCCGTACCAGGACCTCCGCGTCGTCGACCTCGGGGACACCCGCACCCTCTACCTCGGCGGACAGCGTCACAGCGCCATGGATCTGGAGGACCCGAACCGACACGTGTTCCGGTACACGCGCTACTTCCATCTGCCGTACCTCTTCGCCGACGATCCCGACGAGATCGACCGCGTGTTGTTCATCGGCGGCGGGGGGTTCACCGGCCCGAAACGGTTCGTCGACGAGTACGAGAACGTCACCGTCGACGTGGCCGAGATCGACCCCGCGGTGATCGCGACGGCGAAGGAGTACTTCCGCCTCGAGGAGTCCGAGCGGCTGAACGTCCACAACGAGGGCGGCCGCCAGTTCCTCCGGGAGACGAACCGCACGTACGACCTGATCGTCCTCGACGCCTATCAGAAGGACAAGGTGCCGTTCGAGCTGACCACGCGGGAGTTCATGTCGCTGGCGAGCGACCGGCTCGACGACGACGGTATCCTCTTCGCGAACCTGATATCGGCGGCCAGCGGCCCGGCCTCCCAGTTCTACCGCGCGGAGTACCGAACCGTCTCGCGGGTGTTCCCGCAGGTGTACAGCTTCCCGACCGCCGGGGGCGGCGTGGTCCAGAACATCGAGCTGGTCGCCACGAAGAACGACACCCGGCTCCCGGAGGAACGACTGCTCGCGCGCGATCGACGGCGCGACATCGGGATCGATCTCGACGCGGAGATCCGGACGTACGCGGACCCGCCGCGAACGGACGACGTGCCGGTCCTGCGCGACGACCGGGCCCCGGTCGACAGCCTGCTGGATCCGATGGTCGGCCAGCGCTACGTGGTCCAGGAGTCGAACGCGAGTGAGTCGGGTGGGGATCCACGGCAGGGGCGTGAGCGGCGGGAGGCCGATCCGATAGCCGTTCGAAGCGTGAGCGAGCGTCCGCCCGGACCGATAAAAGCGGACCCACGTGGCCCGGACGGGCGCGCGACCGATCCCGGACGGACGTTCGCGCCGTAGCCGGAACCCGATCCGGTGTCGAACGTGGAACCCGACGACGACAGTCCGACCCGGCCGCGTCAGGCCCGGACAGGCGGGAGTGACGAACGATCTGCTGTCGTGGACCCCGACCGACGCGACGTGGCAACTATTGTCGGGAGCCGCCGGCTTCAAGACTGCTCCGAGGGCATGTGAGCGACACACATGAGTCTCACCGGCTCCGACCGCGTCTTCTGCCACGACTGTGGCAGGGGATTCGACTCCGCAGCGGAACTCGAACGACACGTACGAGAGGAACGGATCGACGGGTAGCGGCTACCAGTCCTACTCGGCCTCGACCCGTTCGCGCGCCGCCGCGACCAACAGCGGCAGGAACACCGTCGCGTCGCCGTAGACGGAGGCGTTTCGGGCGTCCTTCTCCAGTTTCCCCCACGACCTGGCTTCCTCGAGTGTCGCCCCCGAGAGGCCGCCGGTCGCCTCCGGGTCCATCGTGATCTGTACCGCGTAGTCGTACGCCCGCGGCGTCACGAGCATCGTCTGGAGCGTGAAGTTCTTCGGCACGCCGCCGCCGATCAGCAGGCATCCGGCGTTGTCGGCCTCGAACGCCTGGTCCGTCAGCGGCGTCATGTCCGCCAGCGCGTCGAGCGTCAGGCCGGAGGTCTGGCTGTACATCCACGCCTGCAGCCCGAGCACCGAGTCCTGTACGGCGGGGCAGTAGATCGGTACATCGTGCTCGTATGCGGCGGCGGCGACGCCGGGACCCTCGTCGACGCCCTCCCGCTCGTTCACCGCGGCGTTCGCGCGGCCCAACTCGGCGGTCAACTCGGCGATCGAGACGGCGCCGTCGCGCTCGGCCAGCGGCGGGAACACCTCCTCGCGGAGGTGCGCCTCGAACTCCGCGAAGTGCTCCTGCGGGAGGTAGACGTTGTAGATGCGGTCGACCTCCTCGTCGCGGAGCTGTTCGTCGTGCTCGCGGAGCGTCCTGCCCTCCTGTCGCTCCTCGCCGTGGTGATGCTTCCCGCCGATGGCCTCGATGGCGTCGTGGGTGAGGTTCGCTCCCGTCGTCACGAGCGCGTCGACGTAGCCGTCGCGGATGAGGTCGGCCACGATCCGTCGCATCCCGGTCGGCACCATCGCGCCCGCGAGCGAGACGAAGACGGTGCAGTCGTCGTCGGCCCACATCTCCGAGAGCACGTCCGCCGCGCCGTGGACCGACTCGGCGCCGATGCCGGCGTGGCCGTACTGGTCGACCAACTCGGCGACGGTCATGCCGCCGCGGACCCGCGCGTGCGCCAGCGGGTCGTGGTCGAACGCCTCGCGGTGGGGGGGCTCCCACTCTCCGCCGTCGTCGCCGTCGGTGTCCTCGTCGCTCATTGTCGGGTGTGCGTTCGGGGGACGCTTGAAGCGCGTGGTTCACAGCGACGAGCGTGCCGTGAGCCGTCGCTCCGCCGTCGGCGCCGCCGGTGCCGAGCTACAGCCCGGTCGGGTGGTCGATGTAGCGCGTCTCCAGCCCCCAGTCGTCGGCGAGCGACCGGAGCGCGCGAACGCCGAACGTCTCGGTCGCGTAGTGACCCGCGAGGAACACGGAGACGCCGGCCTCGCGCGCCTCGTGGTACGCCTTCCCCTTCCCCTCGCCGGTGACGAGCGCGTCGAGGCCGAGTTCCTCGGCCTCGCGCAGCCAGTCGCTCCCGCTGCCGGTGACGATCCCCACGTCCTCGATCTCGTCGGGGCCGAACTCGAGCGCCTGCACGCCCTCGCCGGCGTGGTCCAGCGACGCCTCCAGCGTCGCCGCGAGTTCCTCGGCCGTGTAGCCATCAGGGGCGACGCCCCGCTGGCCGAGGTACTCGGGCCCCATCTCGCCGAAGGGCTCGCGGTCGACGAGCCCGAGAGCGTCCGCGACCCCGGCGGCGTTCCCCAGCTCCTGGTGGCCGTCGAGCGGGAGATGCGAGACGTACAGCGCCACGTCGTTCGCGACGAGCGGCTCGATGCGGTCGTACTCGCGGCCGGTCACACGATCGAGGCCGCCCCAGATCGTCCCGTGGTGGGTGACGAGCGCGTCCGCGCCCAGATCGACGGCGGTCTCGACGGTCGCCTCGACCGCGTCGACCGCGAACGCGACGGTCTCGATCGCTCCTGTACCCGCTCCGACCTGAAGCCCGTTGGGGGAGGCGTCGAGGTCGGCGTACGCGTCGGTGTTCAACTCCTCGTCGAGTCGGTCGACGAACTCCGAACGCCTCATGCAGCGGCGTTCGACCGGCGGACGTTTGTAGCCACCGCGTCGCCGGCGCGGTCCGGTCCGGTCCGCGCCGTCGACGCCGACCGGTCCCGGACGGAGCCGACTTCAGTTCGCGTCGGCGTGCGAGTACACCGCCTCGCGCAGCAGTTTCCCGGCCAGCGCGGCCGCCTGTCCGTCGTCGCGGTCGTTCACCTCCACCGCGTCGACGGCGACGCAGTGGGGGGCGACCGCGCGCACGGCGTCGCGCATCGCTCGCGGGGTCAGGCCGAACGGCTCCATCGTTCCGGTTCCGGGCGCGAAGCCGGGGTCGGCGCCGTCGATGTCGACCGAGAGGTACGCGTCGCGGCCGTCGAACCCGTCGAACTCCCGCGTCCAGTCGGCCACGTCCTCGGGTGCGACGGCGGTCACGTCGGGCGCGTCGGCGCGCTCCCACTCCTCGGGGGAGCCGGTGCGCGCGCCGAGAACCACGACCTCGTCGACGGTGTGGGCGTCGTCGATACGCCCGAGGTCGCCGTCGTATCCGTCGAGACATCGCCGGACGACGCAGGCGTGGTTCAGGGGATTGCCGTCGTACTCGTCGCGGAGGTCCAGATGCGCGTCGACCGTGACGAGCACGTCGGGCTCGGTCGCCCGCACGCCCGCCCAGGTGACGGTGTGCTCGCCGCCGATGAGGAGGGGGACGGCGTCGTCGATGACCGCCGCGCGCAGTTCGGCGCTCAGGTGATCGAGGTATTCGTCGAGTGCGTCCCACGCGGGCACGTCGCCCGCGTCGTGGACGCGGAGATCGGAGAAGAACGAGTCCGTCCGTCGGTCGTAGTCGTCGTAGGTCGCGGCGAACTTGCGGACCCGCTCGGGCCCGAAGCGAGTCCCCGGCTGGAACGTCGTCGTCGCGTCGAGGGGGGCGCCCGTGAGGACGTACGCCGCCTCATCGCGTTCGACTGCCGCGCCGGGAAACCGCATGGAACTATCCGACGACCTTCCGTTGTCCCTCGTACTCGAGGTACTCGATGTTCTGGTCGGGCGTGAAGTCCTCGTCCTCGGGGACACGCATCGTGAACGTCTCGTAGGTGTCGAGGTCCATGACCTGCGCGTCGTCGCCGGAGATGGAGACGACCTGCCCCTGCTTGCGACGGATGATCGGGACCCAGACCTTCGCGTCGACGGGCTGGGAGAGCGAGCGTTTCCTGTCATCGAACACGCCCTTGCCCTCGATACGGGCCTTCGCGCTCCCGTGCTTTCCGGGCTTGGCGGTGCTGTAGGCGTTGATCTTGCAGGGGGACTCGTCCATCATCACGTAGCTTCCCTCCTGCAGTTCGCGGACCTGCTTCTGCTCTCTCGGCATACCCCGAGATTCCCGTCGGACCGGTATAAACGGTTTGATAGCGCCGGAGCCGGGCGAGATCGGGCCCGCGGCTGTGACGAGCGAGCACGGCTCACTACGTGACTATGTGCCGTCACGACGAACGGGAGATCGTGACCGACGACACGGAGACGCCGACCCACGACGAGACACGACGCCAGAACGAGCCGCAGACTCACGACGGGGACACCCGATCCGAGAGCGACGACGAGGCGGCGCCGGCGACGCTCGGCGAGGAGACCGGGACGGACGCCGACGCCCCGATCGCCGACGAGGCCTCGGTCGCCAAGGTGTACTACGAGGACGGCGAGCCGGTGGTGCTGGCGGCGGCGTTCGTCATCGAGGACTGGCCGTGGGTGGTCGGGTTCGACCAGATCGGCACGGACGGCTATGACTACGTCTCGATCCCGACCGAGCGGATCGTCGGCGTTCGCAGCCCGCGATATGCGGTCTTCTCCCACAACGGCCACCGCGTCACCGCCTACGGCGTCATGGACGAGGAGATCCGGGAGTTCCGCGACCTCCTCCCGCTTTGAGACGCCCCGACGACGACCGCGCCGGCGCCACCGCCCGCGTCGACCTCACCAGTCGATGACCTCGCGGTCGCGCCAGAAGCGCCCGCCCGGGCCGTCGCGAAAGCGCGCGAGCCACGTCGGGGTCTCGGCGCCCTCGGCGGGCGTTCGTGGCGCCTCCTCGCCGCCCATCTCGGTGTGGACCCAGCCGGGACACACCGAATTGGCGATGAGCCCTTCGTCGGCGTACTCGCCGTGGAGGTACCTCGTGAGGCCGTTGAGTCCGGTCTTCGTCACGCGGTAGGCGGGCGACCCGCCGGACTGTTCCTCCCCGAGCGCGCCCATCCCCGAGGAGACGTTGACGATCCGCGGCGTCTCCGTGTTCAGCATCGGCGGGATCGCGTACTTACACAGCAGCATCGGGCCGCGGAGGTTCACCGAGATGGAGTGGTCGACGTGGTGGCTCCGCTCCTCGTGCAGCGCCGCGCCGAAGTGGCCGACGCCGGCGTTGTTGACGAGGACGTCGAGCCCGTCCTCGTCCTCGCCGATCCGGTTGAGCGCGTCCTGGATGTCGCCCTCCTGGCTCACGTCGAGGGTGACGCGCTCGTACTCGTCGGGGAGGTCGTAGGTGACGCTGCGGACGCCCGCGTAGACGGTCGCACCCAACTCGGCGAGGTTGCTCGCGATCTCGGCGCCGATGCCGCGGTTGGCTCCAGTGACGAACGCTGCCTGTCCCGAGAGGTCGTCGTAGAGATCCGGCTCCGCGGGGGATCTGCCGCCGCGAGCGTGCGTGTCCACGTCGGGATCGGACGTGTCCGCGTCGGCCTCGTCGGCGTCGCTGTCGGTCATACGCGACGTTGACGGTCGGGGCACTACGGCGTTTCGACCCGGAGCGGCCGGAACGCCTCGCCGGTCCAGCGGTACGCGACGACCCCCTCGGGCGCGACGATCGCGTAGACGGAGTCGGTCCACGTCGCGCGGTCACGGTCGGTTTCGGAGGGCTCGGCCGGACCGCGCGGGTGGCTGTGATAGAAGCCGATCACGTCGCGGCCGCGGTCCTCGGCGTCCTCGATGGCGGCGACGGCCTCCGCGGGGTCCAGTTCGTAGAATCGATCCGGGTCGCTCGCGACGTTGTCGACGGGGACCGCCTCGGCGACGCGGTCGACCGCGTCCGTATCGCCGTCGCCCCCGGGTTCGTCGTCCGCATCGCCGTCGGTCGCGTCTCCCGCGTCCCCGCGGTCGCCGACGAGCACGCCACACACCTCCGCGGGCGCGCCCGCCGCCCGGCGCTCGTGGAGCGCGTCGCGGACGGTCGCCGGCAGCAGGAGACGATCGGCGGGCATGGGGTGGAGCGTGGCGCTACTCGAAGTCGCGCCGCATGGCGATCTCGAACCACGGGCACAGGCGCAGTTGGCGGTACCACTCGGGGTGCTCGTGGAGGTGCTCGTAGTCGACCCACAGCAGCCCCGCGATCTCCTCCTCGTCGGGGTCGAGCGCGTCCTCCTCCAGCGTGACCTTCAGGACCGCGCAGACCTCCCACTCCAGCCCCGCGTTCTCGAAGTAGCGCTTGTACTCGAAGCGGTCGGTGAGCGTCACGTCGCCGTACTGGTCGGGAGCGATGCCGAGCTCCTCCTCCAGCCGCTGTCGGGTGGCCTCCTTCTGCGTCTGCCCCTCGACGGGATGGGAGGCGACCGTGCCGTCCCAGTACGTCCCCCACAGGCGCTTGCCGGGCGCACGCTGGCCCAACAGGAGGCGACCGTTCGAATCGAAGACGAGACAGGTGAACGCGCGGTGGCGGATGCCGTCGCCGGTGTGGGCGTCCAGTCGGTTCACCGTGCCCTGCGGCTCGTCGTCGCTGTCGACGGCGATCACGTCCTGCATGGCGTTCTCGTGTTCCGGTTCCTCGTTCGCGGTCGCCGCGGGGTCGCTCGCGCCGGCGTCCTCAGTGCTCATACGCCGTGAGTCGTGAGGGCGGACCATGACCGCTTCGGTCGATCGCGGCGTCCACGCCCGGTCACGACGCGTCTGGGGGGTTCTCCTCGGGGTGGCGGTCGTAGTCGGGACCGACGACGAACCGCATCGCCCGGGGGCGCGCGGCGAGTTCGACGTGGCGCCGCTCGACCAGTTCGCCGTCGAGCGAGAACTCCCGCGGCTCGGCGGCGTCGACCGTCAGCGACTCGACCTTCAGGCGGGTGAGGTGGGACGCGCCGCGGCGGAGCAGTTTGTCGAGCGCGCCGCGCGCGAGGTAGTCGTACGCCGGCGCGTCCTCGACGACGACGACGTTCAGCTTCCCGTCCTCCATGTTCGCCTGTCGACGCGCCTCGCCCGGGAACCGTCGGCCGTTGCCGACGAGCAGCATCGCGGCGGTCCCCTCCCAGACGGGGTCGCGGTCCGGGCCGGCGGTGACGTCCAGCTCCAGCCCCTCGAAGCTGCGCGTGTGCGCCATCGTCGACGCGACGTACGCGAGCACGCCGAGCCGCCGCTTCGACTCCCGACTGGTTCGAGCGCTCGACTCGGCGGTGAGTCCCCCCACACAGGAGTTCAGGAACGGCCGCGGGGGCAGGTCGTCATCGTGGTCGTCACCCGGCCCGCGAGGGAGGTCGACGCTCCCGAGGTCGAGTCGTCGGCGCTCGCCCGACTCCAACAGCTCGAAGGCGTGGTCGACGCCGCGGACGCCGATGTTGTCCGCGAAGTCGTTGCCCGTGCCGGCCGGGACGACGCCGACAGTCACGTCGTCGAGGGCGCCCTCGTCGTCGATTCCGCGAACCACGTCGTTGAGCGTGCCGTCCCCGCCCGCGGCGGCGACCAGGTCGGCGCCGTCCGCGACCGCCTCCCGCGCGAGGTCGTAGGTGTCGCCCGACGCGGCGGAGTCGCGAACGTCGTAGCCGCGGTCGGCCGCGAGGTCGGCGGCCCTGGCGCTTCGCTTGCCGTCGCCGCTCCGGGGGTTTCGAACGAGGACGCGCATACGATGAGGCGACCCCACAAGAGCAAAGCCCTGTCGGGGAGTTCTATCGCCGTGCCCACGTTCGCCGTCGACCTCCACAGCCACACCCGCTTCTTCCACAGCCGCCCGGGACGGCCGACGGCGTACGACCCCGTCGGACTGCGACTGCAGACGGCGATGGCCCGTCGTCGGGGCCTCGACGCGCTCGCGGTGACGAACCACGACTACGCCTACTCCGCGGAGACGGCGTTCCCTACGGTGCCCGGGATCGAGGTGTCGACGACGCGCGGCCACGTCCTGATCGTCGGCCCGGACCCGCCCGCGCGGACGACGCCCGGGGAACTCACGCCCGAGGGGGCGGTCGCGATCGCACACGAGCGGGACTGTGCGGCGATCCTCGCGCACCCGTTCCGCGGGAGCACGGCCCGGAGGAGCGGCGCGGACTTCGACGCCGTGGAGATCAACGGGAAGAACCCCGAACACGTGGCGCGGACGAGGCGACTCGCCGACCGGCTCGGCCTTCCACTGACCGGCGGGAGCGACGCGCACTACCCGGTCGAGGTCGGGCGGGCGTACACGCTGGTGGAGGTCGACGGCGACGCGCCGACGCCACGGGCGGTCGCCGAGGCGGTCCGGGCGGGGCGGACCGAGCCGGTGTTGCGGTACGACCGGCTCCAGCACGTCATCGATCGGGCGTACACCGCGATCCACGCGCGACGACGAGCGACCGATCGCGATCGGTGAGGCGACCGGCACGGGACGGGGCCGACACGCGAGGGACTCCCGTCAACCGAGCCGCTCGTCCAGAATCAGTCGGGTCTTCGTCCCCTCGATCTCGTCCAGCTCGCGGGCGCGCGAGATGAGTTCGTTGACCGCGCGGGTGTCGACGCAGTCGACGATGAGCACGATGTCCTCCTGTCCCGACACCTGCCACACGAAGTCCACCTCCTCCCAGTCGGCGAGCCGGTCGGAGACCGCGCTCGTGTCGACGTTCATGTCGACGGAGATCTCCACCATCGCCTTCACGTTCCCCGTGCGCGTCGTGACGGTGAACCGCTCGATCACCCCGTCGCTGGTCATCCGATCGACGCGGTTGCGAACCGTCCCCTCGCTGGTGCCGACCTCCTCGGCGATCTCGGTGTACGGCGTTCGGGCGTCCCGTCGAAGGAGGTTGAGGATGCGCCGGTCCAGGTCGTCCATGTACGCCCTTCCGGGAGGCCCGGCAAAGAGATTACGAATTTCGTAACGAACCTTCGAACGACGCACTTATGTTCCGCCAAACGGTGTGTATCTCGTAATGGCGGACGCCTACGTCGCCCTGGCCGACGGCCGTGTCTTCGAGGCACGCGCCCGCGCGCCGGGCCGGACACGTGGTGAACTGGTCTTCACGACCGCGTACACCGGGTACGAGGAGTCGCTCACGGACCCCTCCTACGAGGAGCAGGTCCTGACGTTCTCCTACCCGTTGATCGGCAACTACGGCGTCCGAGACGAGCGATTCGAGTCGGACCGCGTCCATCCGAACGCCGCGATCGCCCGCGAGTTCACCGACGACGTGGCCGAGTGGCTCGAATCGGAGGGCGTTCCCGCGGTCGACCACCTCGACACCCGCGACATCGTCACGAGCGTGCGCGAGGAGGGCGCGATGGCCTGCGGCATCGCCGCCGGGCCGGACGCGACTCCGGAGGCGGCCAAAGCGGAGCTGGGGGAATGCGTCGAGATGTCCGACCACCTCGACATCGGCAAACAGGTGTCGACGGACGAACCGTACACCGTCGAGGGCGGCGGCGAGTACGACGTGGCGCTCGTCGACTGCGGCATGAAGGGCTCCATCTCCTCCTCGCTGGCCGAGCGCGGCGCGGACGTGCACGTGCTTCCGTACGACGTGGACGCCGAGACGGTCACGGATCTGGACCCGGACGTGCTGTTCATCTCGAACGGCCCCGGCGACCCCGCGAACTTCGAGTCGACGGAGGTGCTCGTCGAGGAACTCTCCGGAGAGATCCCGCTGGCGGGCATCTGTCTCGGCCAGCAGATCGTCGCCCGCGCGTTCGGCGGCGACACGGAGAAGATGGCGTTCGGCCACCACGGCGTCAACCAGCCGGTGCGCGACCTCGAGACGGGACAGGTCGTCATGACGACCCAGAACCACGGGTACTCGGTCGCCGACCCCGGTGACCTACAGGTGACGCAGGTGAACGTGAACGACGACACCGCCGAGGGACTGGAGAGCGACGAGTGGGCCGTCGTCACCCGGCAGTACCACCCCGAGGCGAACCCCGGTCCGAACGACTCGCTGAGCTTCTTCGACGACGTGCTCGAGATGGCGGACGACGGATCGCGGACGCCGGCCACCGCCGACTGAGGCGAGGTCGAGCGCGCGGCGAAACGTCCGTGTTCTTACAGAACTCCGCTTTCGAGAAGCTACTTCCCCCCTCGTGTCGTCCGCTCGAGCATGGCAGTCGATGACACGAGTCACGGCGAGTTCCACGAGGCGGTCGACCTCGCGGCCCTCCGCGAGGAGGGTCGCACGCTGACCGCCGTCGACGGGACGCCCATCGCGCTGTTCTACCACGAGGGGGAGGTACGGGCGGTGAACAACAGGTGCCCGCACATGGGGTTCCCCCTCACCGAGGGGAGCGTCGAGGAGGGCGTGCTCACCTGCCACTGGCACCACGCCCGGTTCGAACTCTCCTGCGGCGACACGTTCGACCCGTGGGCCGACGACGTGGACACCTACCCGACGGAGATCCGGGACGCTGACGGGAACGTAGTGACCGTCGGCAGGCTGGACGAGCGAGGCGACTCCAGCGAAGGGACCGTGTACGTCTCCCCGGAGCCGCGACGCACGGAGCCGCCGGGGATCCACTGGCGCGAGCGCCTCGACGACGGCCTCGAACAGAACCTCCGGCTCGTGCTCGCGAAGTCGGCGGTCGCGCTCCTCGACAGCGGAGTCGACCCCGCGGAGGTCGTCGAACGCGGCGTCACGTTCGGCGTCCGGAACCGCGCCGACGGCTGGAGTTCCGGACTCACGATCCTCACCGCACTCTCGAACCGCCTTCCGGATCTCGACGAGCAGGACCGCAAGCGTGCGCTGTATCAGGGGCTCACGGAGGTCGCCGGCGACTGCGACGGGGAGGCGCCGAAGTTCGATCAGGAGGCGTTCGCCGCCACGGACGTCCCCCTCGAGCGCCTGCGCTCGTGGTTCCGCGAGAACGTCGAGGTACGCGACGCCGACGGCGCCGAGCGCGTGCTGCGCACCGCCGTCGCCGCCGGTCACGGCCGCGAGACGCTGACCGAACTGCTCGTCACCGCGGCGACGGACCACCGCTACCTGAACACGGGCCACACCTTCGACTACGTGAACAAGGCGACCGAGGCGCTGGATCTCGTCGGCTGGGACGAGGAGGAGCGGACCGCGGAGGTGCTCGCATCGCTCGTGCGGGGGCTCGCGACCGCCGACCGCGCGGAGGAGACCGCCTCGTGGCGGCAGCCCGACGACCTCGCGTCGATGTGCGAGGAGACGTTCGACCGCCTCGACGACCTCGTCGCCGCCGGCGAGGGGAAGACGTGGACCGAGCCGGACGACTTCACCGAGCGCCTCCACGCCGCCGACCCCGAGACGGTGTTCGACGCGCTGGAGGGGGCGATCCGGGACGGCGCGACCGTCGAGCAGCTCGCGAGCGCGGTGTCGTACGCGGCCGCCAAGCGCGTCGCGCTGTTCGCCACCAGCAACGAGTTCGCCGACTGGAACACGGTCCATCACACGTTCACGTTCGCGAACGCGGTCCACCGCACGGCCGAGCGGACGGACGCGACCGCGCTGTACCGCGGCGTGTTCGACGCCGCCGTGAACGGCTATCTCGACCGGTTCCTCAACACGCCGCCGGCGCCGGAGGCGACGGGCGACCCCGACACGGATCCCGAGGCGGCGCTGGAGTCGCTGCGGACGGCGTTCGAGCAGCAGGGGAAGGTACAACGGGCGGGCGAGGCGGTCGCAGACTACCTCGCCGCCGGCGGCGACCCCGACCGACTGAAGGCGGAGCTGGGGAACGCGCTGCTGGTCGAGGACACGAACTTCCACACGTTCCAGCTGTACGAGGCCGCCTGCCGACAGTTCGACGCCCGGGACCACCCGGAGGAGCGCCGCGACTGCCTCGTCGCCGCCGCGCGCTACATGGCCGCCCACTACCCGACGCGCCGCTCGCGCGAGCAGACGTTCTCCATCGCCGCGCGGCTGCTGCGCGGGGAGCGGATCGACGCCGCGGAGAGCGCGGAGGATCCGGGTTCCGGGGCGAACGCGGACGACTGACCGGGACGCCGGCGACGCAGCCGATCACTCGGTCACGTCGCCGTCGAGGCCGGAGCCGTCCGCGCGAGCGGACCCCAGTCCCGGCTCCCACGCGGCGTCGCCGACCCCGGTCCGGGGCAGTTCGTCGAAGCTCCACACGCGGTGGTCCGCCCGGACGCAGCGCCCGCGCTGTTCGTGCCCGTGGCGCTCGACGTGGACGGCGTCCAGTCCCGCGTTCCACGCGGCGCCCACGTCGCCGTCGCCGTCTCCGAGGTAGACGCCCCGTTGGCTCGTCGGGTCGACGCCGATGTCGTCCATGGCGATCCGGATCGGGTCCGGGGCCGGCTTCCACCCCGTCTCGTCCGAACACGAGAGGAACGTATCGAAGCGGCCAGTGAGGCCGAGGCGGTTGGCGACCGGGCGCGCGAGGAACTCCGCGCAGTGGGTGACGATCCCCATGGGTACGTCCCGCTCGTGGAGGTCGTCGAGCAGGCGCGCGGCGTCGTCGTGAAGGTACGAGGCCTCGGCCCGCGCTTCTGGGTCCTCGACAGCGTGGAACGCCGGCCAGAACGCCCCCGGGTCGAGCCCCCACTCGCGGAGCAGCGGGTCGCGCGCGCCCGAGAGTCCGTGCCACAGCAGCTCCGCCTGCCGGTCGGAGAACTCGTACCCGATCCGGGATCCGACCCGGTCGAACACCTCGCGGGTGTACGACCACTCCGCGTCGACGATCGTGCCGTCGAGGTCGAACAGCCAGAAGTCGTACGTGTCGGGGACCATCGAAGGGATACGGAGTAGGCCGTTCTCGCTGTTATATCTTCGCACCAGAACGGCCGGGGTTGCCGCCGCTTACCCTCCTTCCGCGGTCGAGTCCACCCGGATCGACGAGCCGAAGTACTTGTGCAGCGCCTCGCGGACCGACTCGGCGCGGAACGCCGCGAGGTCCTCCCCGACGGCCGCCCGCAACGCCTCGAGGTACGCCTCGTCGCTCTCGAACTCCGCGAACGTCGCCGACAGCACCTCGACCCCCTCGGGGAGGCGGTCGGCACAGACCTGTCGCGCGTGCTCCTCGTCGTTCGCCTCTCCGTGCCACAGCGCGTCGCGAAACAGCAGCCATCCCTCCTCGCCCGGACGCGGCGCGGGGATCCGGAGCACCGTCTCGAAGGCGTCCGGATCGATCCGCGCGCGCCGCGGCGAGAGGGTGAACCGGACCCGGAACACGTACGCGGCGTCCATCTCCTCGCCGGTCACCCGGCGAGTTCGTTCAGCCGCTCGGCCAGGTCGATGTCCTTCCCGGTGACGCCGCCGGCGTCGTGGGTGGTCAGTCGAACCTCGACCTCGCGCCACTCGATCGTCATCGACGGGTGGTGGAACGCCTCCTCCGCGAGTCCGCCCGCGCCGGCCGCGAACCCGACGCCCTCGAGGTACGAGTCGAACTCGAAGGTGCGGGCGATCTCGTCGGCGTCGGCATCGTGGTGCCAGCCGTCGGGCAGTTCGGCCGCGATCTCCTCGGCGTCGAGTACATCGCTCACGCGTCCACCGACGGTCGCACGGGGCAAAAGCGTACCCCGGAGGCGCGACCCGCGGGAACGGCGAGCGCGCGGTCGGGTGAGGGTGGCCGGTCCGAGCGAACGGCGGCGGTCGGACGGGAACGACCGGTCCGAACGGCGGGTGTCGGGCGATAGGCGTCCGAATCCGAGACGGCGGTGGACGTGTCTGAGGCCGGTCAGCGGTCGCTCGCGGCCGACGCGAGCGCGGACTTCGCCTCGTCGACCAGCGAGAGCGTCTCCGCGCCCGCCGACAGCACCGGGTACGGCGACGGCAACGAGCGGTAGAGGTAGTCGAACCAGTGGCGGCGGTCGTGCTCCTCGTCGTGGATCCGGGTCTGCCGGTCGGACAACAGCGACTCGACGCGCCCCTCGTGCCACTCCAGCCGTTCGTACTCCGCGACCAGATCGTTGTAGGTCGCGTGCGACAGCTCGCTGTCGACGACCGCTTCCCCGGCGTCGACCGCCGGCGCGAGCGTCGATTCGGCCGTCTCGATCGACGACCGCTCGGTCTCCACCAGCGAGAGCAGGTCCGTCCGCTCCTCGCTCGCCCGCCGGGCGCCGCTCGCGAGCGTCGTCCGCAGCGACGGGGTCAGCGTTCCCCCCTCCTCGGCGAGGGCGCTCGCGACCGGCCCGGAGAACTCCTCGGCGACGTTCGTCGCCAGCGTCTCGTCGTACTCCTCCTCGAAGTGGGCGGTCGCCATCACGGTCTCGCGGTAGGCCCGACGAGCGTCGGCCAGTCCGTCGTCGGCGGCGGTTCCCCCGGCCGGCACCGACAGGACGTTCGTCCCCCCGACGGCCGGCGACGGACGCGTGCGTTCGGAGGGTTCCAGCTTCGCGACCCGGCGCCGGAACCGCTCGAACGCGTCCCGCTCGGCGCGCGTGCGGACCGCCTCCCGCGCGAGCGCATCGCGTGCGTCGTCGAGTCGAGTGAGCACCGCTCCCGCGGCGAGGACGAACACCGCGGTCGTCCCCAGGACCGCGAGCGCGACGGCGACGTCCGGGTGCTCGCACGCCACGGCCCGACACACGGACTCCACGCCCAGTTCGACCGGTTCGGTCGAGAGCCGACCGACACCGTGGCTCGCTCCTTGCATGGGTCCACGTGTGACGGCATCGCACATCACAGTTTCCCCTGGAACGCGCGACGTGAAAATTTCTCTCAGGGATGGAAGAAAACTGCCTGACTGCGGTTCAGTCCTCGGAGAGCCGTTCGAGCACGCCGTCGGGGGCGTCCGCGCCGCCGTCGGGCGACCGCGCGCTCCCCGGCGTCGGCGGCGGCCCGTCGAACTCGGGGTCGAACAGCTGCATCGCCGTGTGGATCGTCGCCCAGTCGTCCTCGGCGGCCGCCTCGCGCAGGCTCTTCGTCGGCGCCGCGAGGAGCTGCCCGACGAGGGCGTCCGCGAGACCGGCGACGACCTCGCGCTGCTCGTCGGTGAGCTCGCCGTTGGCCTCCAGCTTCGTCATCGCCTCGCGCAGCTCGCGCTGTTTCGTCCGCTCGGCGGACTCGTACATCGCGGAGACCGCGTCGTCGGCGCGCTTTCGCTTGAACTCCTCGAGCAGCCGGTCGAACTCCGCGTCGATCATCTCCTCGACGGCCGTCGCGGCGGCGGAGCGACGCTCGCGCGCCTCGTCGGTGACGGTCTCGAGGTCGTCGATGTCGCGGACGGCGACGTGTTCGCCTCCCGCGTCCGGGACGACGTCGCGGGGCTGCCCGAGGTCGATACACAGCGTCTCGCCGGCGTCGGCGACCGTCTCGTCCCGGACGACCGGGTCCGCCGCGCCCGTCGCCGCGATGACGACGTCCGCGCGTTCGGCCGCCGCCGACAGGTCGTCGAGCTGGACCGCCGCCGACTCGGTGTCGAGGTCCGTCGCGACGTGCTCGGCCGTCCGCAGCGTCCGGTTGGCGACGACGATCCGCGAGACCGGCGACGCGTCGAGAGCCCGTGCCGCGAGCAGCCCCATCTCGCCGGCGCCGACGACCAACGCCGAGGCGTCCGCGAGGTCGATCTCCCGCGTCGCGAGATCGACCGCCGCCGACCCGAGCGACAGCGATCCCTCGTTGATCGCGGTCTCCGCACGGGCGCGCTTGCCGACCTGATGGGCCTTCGAGAGGGCGTTGTCGAGCACGCCGCCCGACAGTCCGCCGATCTCGCGGGCCGCCTCGGCGGCGTCCTGAAGCTGCCCGAGGATCTGATCCTCGCCGAGCACGAGCGACTCCAGCCCGGCCGCGACCCGCATGAGGTGCCGCAGGCTGTCCTCGTGGTCGAGCTGGACGATGGCGCCCTCACGAACGTCGGGGGAGAGCGCCTCCACCGCCGCCCGCGCGACCGCGGCGTCGTCGGCAGCGACGTACGCCTCCGCCCGGTTGCACGTCTGGATGGCGAACGCCTCCTCGATCCCCTCGCGATCGAGCAGATCGGACACGAGCGTCCCCGCGTCCACCGTCTGGGCGGACTCGATCTCCTCGACGGACGCGTTCGCGTGGCTGACACTCACGCCCGCGATGACGCCGGTGTCAATCATTTGTCTCCTCCATGACTCGGTCCGCTTCCTGCCGGCCGTTGGAGAGTCCCTCTTGTAAAGCCTTCCAAACCGCCGACGACCCGACCACCGCCCGAACCGCCTCCCGTCGGTCGGTCGGCGGAACGTCGGCCGCCTTCAGGTCGGCCCTGATCTCCGCCACCAGGTCGGCCATCGGCCCCGCACCCTCGATCTCCGCCTCGATCCGGCGGCGCAGCTCCTTCGAGAGCGCGGGCGCGGCGCCCCCGGTCGCGACTGCCGCGACGACGGGGGCGTCCCGGACCGTCGCCGGGACGACGACGCTGCCGGCGTCGCGCCCCCCCGAGCGGTCCGCCCGGTTCACGAGCGCCCCGGCCTCGCGGGCGGCGCGCTCGGCCGCCTCGTTCACCGCGTCGTCGTCCGTCGCCGCGACGACCAGCGCCGGACCGAGGCGGTCGACCCAGTCGGCCACCTCCCCGGGCGCCGGCGCCGCACGCACCAGCTCCGCGTCGCCGAAGTCGCGGTCGGCGAACGCCGGGCTCGCGACGACCGTCCGCGCCTCCCGGGCGAACGAGCGGGCCTTGCGCGCGCCGACCGGTCCGCCGCCGACGACGAACACCGTCTCCCCCTCGAAGTCGTGCAACAGCGGGATCACGGGTTACCCTCCGCATCGTCCTGCGGTTTCGCTCGGACTACATAACGATCGCTCCCCGGATCACGATCCGAGGACCGCGGGCGAACGTGTTCGGGTCGGGCCGGCGACGGAGCTCGTCGGCCCCCCGATGCGAGGCGGGACAGGGTTCCGACGGGCCATGAGCGGGCTCCGGCGAGTCGCGAGCGCCCTCCGACGAGCCGCGACCGCCTTCCGAGTTCGATCACGCGTCCGTGGGCGCTCCGTCCTCGCTTCGCACCTGTGCGTCGGCGCGCTCGTCCAGCCGGATGCCCGTCTTCTTCAGGATCTGCGTCGAGAACAGCGAGTCCCACTCGTCGTCGTCGACGTCCCAGAACCCGGCCATCGTCTCGCGCACCTGCTCGATCCGGCGCTCGGACTCCGCCTCGTCGCGGCCGTGGGTCATCGCGAAGAAGTTGTACGGCCACACGCCCTCGTGGCGCGGGCGGTGATAGCAGTGGGTAACGAACCCGAGCGACGCGACGGCGGGGCCGACCTCCGAGAGCAGCTCGTCGGGGACGTCCCAGACGGTCATCCCGTTCTCGCTGTAGCCGAGCGCGTAGTGGTTCGGGATGACGCCGACGCGGCGCACCTTCCCCTCCTCGTTGAAGCGCTTGATCGTCTCGGTCACCCACTCGACGGGCTGGTCGATCGCCTCGGCCACGTCCGCGTAGGGCGTCTCGGTGATCGGCAGGCCGCCCTGGATCTCGACGACGAGGTCGCGCTCTCGAGGGGTGATCCCGCGCTCCTCGGACGGCTCGATCTCGGGGCCGAGGTGTGACAGATCGAGGTCGCCGTCCCCCACGGGACCGTCCAGCAGGAACTTCGCGCCGACGTGGAACTCCTCGCGTTTCGGGAGGTTGTACGTCTCCTGGCCGGTGGCGTCCTCGATGTCCGCCAGCACGCGCTCGACCTCGTCCTCGCTGGCAACACTGACGACGAACCACATGTTGAGGTTCGGGTGCTCGCGCTCGTAGTTGTGTGCCACCTCGCGGAAGCCGTTGACCGTCTCGGCCACCTCGTCGTAGCGCTCCTCGGGCGCGTGCATCGCCACGAGCGTCGCGGTGCCGCCGATCTCCTCGGCGTTCACGAGCGCGCCGAACCGCGAGAGCACGCCGCGCTCGTCCAGGTCGCGAACGGTCGCGAGCAGTTCGTCGGCGTCGACCTCGACGCCGCGCTCGGAGAGCGCCGCGGCCGCCGGCTCCCACGGGCGTTCAGTCACCGGGAAGCCGCCCTGGAACGCGTTGACGACGGCGCGTTCGAGCGTCGAGAGGTCGACGTCCGTCCCGACTTGGTCCATACCCGCGCTCGGGACGCCGTGAGGATAAGCATCGCGTTCGTGGTGCCCGAAATCGGACGGCGACCCCCTCAGGGAACGAGCGTCACGTCGTCAACGTCCTTGAGCGCGCGCACGTCCTCGCCGAGCGCCTCCTGGTCGATGCCGGCCTCGTAGTAGAACACGAGGTCGAACGTCCCCTCGCGAAGCAGCTGCTGGCACTCCCAGACGAACGCGTCGTCCTCGAGGGTGAGCCCCTGGAACTGGTTCGAGGAGAAGTCCGTGTCGTTGTTTCCGGCGTGGATGTAGGACTCGCCCGCGCCGGCGTGCTCGGCGATGACCTCGTTGAGATCGACGGTGAGTTCCTGCATCTCCAGGTCCTCCTGACCGCCGAGCGACGTGTGGACGACCATCCCGAGGAGTTCGATGTCGCCGGGTTCCAACAGCGCCTTCGTCCGCTCGTAGAGGTCCTGATCGATGGGGTCGGCCATGTCGCGTTGTCGGGTCACCGGAGGGATACCGATGACGGTTTCGCGTCGACGGGGCGTCGGCTCCCGGGGCTTCGGCCCGTTCGCCCGGGTCCCCCTCCGGTCGGCCCCGCACCGTTCGACCGCGCGCATGCTCGCGGGTCGTTCCTCCCCGCTCGCCTCGCGGTCCCCCTTCGGTCGACCGCGCGCTCCCCGCGTAGCTTTTTACCCGTCTCCCCCACGGGTCCGTATGCAGCTCACGCTGAAGTTCTTCGCCACCTTCCGGGAGGCGGTCGGCTCGAAGATCGTCGACCGATCGTTCCCGGACGCGAGCACCGTCGGGGACGTGCTCGCGGCGCTGGAGGACGAGTACGACGGACTCGCGGGCGGCCTGCTCGAGGACGGGGACCTCAAGCCTCAGATCAACGTCCTGCTCAACGGCCGCGAGGTCCTCCACATGGACGGCGTCGAGACCACGGTCTCGGACGGCGACACCCTCGCCGTGTTCCCGCCGGTCGCCGGCGGCGATGTCGACCGCAAGTCCGCGGGCGACGAGCACGGCGATACCGAAACCCGGACCGAGGCGTACCGCGGTATCTCCCGCCGCCTCGCGGTTCGCTACCTTCGGAACCTCGGCGGGGACCCCGACGGATCCGACGAGGAGGCGACCGAGATCGTCGGCGACGAGTGGCGAGCGTCCGTCGCCGCGGAGAAGGTCGCCGCCGCGGGCGCCATCACGCTCACCGAGGTGACGGTCACCTTCGAGGGCGACCCGGCGGTGCTCGACACCCTGATCGACCGCTTCGGACAGAAGGCGATGCGCGCCGGCGGGTGATGCCCGGTCGCGACGGCGGGAACGGCGAGGCGGGCGGGAACGCCCCCGACGATACCGATCCCGGAGCCGACGACTCCGACGCCGAACCGAGCGACGGCGACGACGCGGCCGATCCGTCGTACGACCCCAACACGCGAGGGACGGGACACCCGATCGACCCCAACGCGCTCATGATCGCGTCGGCGACCGCCAGCGTCGGCGCCGGACGCCTCCCCGGACTCCTCCGGACCGCCGACGAACACCTCCGAACGCGACGCGAGGAGTACGATCGGGCCTACGAGTGCGTCGTCGACGACGAGGACGACGCCGACGCCTCGACCTACCTCGTTCCCGACGGTCACTGGAGCGAGGTCGGCGACGACCTCGGCGTGAACCGCCGGGAGGCCGACGCGCTGCGACGGGCCCACGAGCAGCACCTCCTGCGGCTCGGGACGAAACGGGGGCGACGGCGGGAGTTCGAGTCGGCGCTGGAGCTGCGCGAGGCCGTCGTCATCGGGGGGTAACCGTCCGCGGACCGTCGGTCGCCGTGTTCCGTGGGTCCCTCCACTCCGACCGCGTTCCAGTCCCGTCTCCCTGCCGAGACCGGTGCCCCCTTGAGTGCGCGCGTCGCCGCACACACATGGACAGCCGCCTTCCTCCCGACCTCCGCGACGGGATCCGCGACGCGCTCCCGCTGTTGCTCGGGATCGTTCCGTTCGCGCTCGTCGCCGGCGTCGCCGGCGTCGAGGCGGGACTCACCCCGCTGCAGACGATCGGGCTCTCCGTCGTCGTCTTCGCCGGCGCCTCCCAGCTCGCCGCGATCGACCTGCTCGGGCGCGACGCCGCCCTCGGCGTCGTCGTGCTCACCGTCGTCGTCGTGAACCTCCGAATGCTGATGTACTCCGCGTCGATCGCCCCGTACTTCCGCGAGCTGTCGGCGCGCGTTCGCGCCGGCTGCGCGTACCTGCTGACCGACCAAGCGTACGCGCTGGCGCTGGCCCGCTACGTGGGCGACCGCGACCGCGAGACGTCGACCCGGCGCCCGCACTACTACCTCGGCGTCGCGCTCACGCTGTGGATCGTCTGGCAGGCGGGCACGGTCGTCGGCGTCGTCTTCGGCGCCGCGGTCCCCGACAGCTGGCGGCTCGGCTTCGCGGTCCCGCTCGTGTTCCTCGCGCTGTTGGTCCCCGCCGTCTCGGATGCGCCGAGCCTCGGAGCCGCGGTCGCCGCGGGCGCGGTCGCGGTGGTGGGCGCCGGGCTCCCGTTCAACGCCGGGTTGATCGTCGGCGCCGTCGTCGGTGTCGCCACGGGGATCGCGCTCGAAGGACGGGGCGTCGGCAGCACCGACGGCGACGGCGGGGGCGGCTCCGACCCCGCGGAGGGACACTGATGGCGACGAGTTACGGGCCGCCGTCGATCTGGGCGGTGATCGTCGCCGCCGGGCTTGCGACGTTCGCGATCCGGCTGTCGTTCATCCACCTGTTCGGCCGCGTCGAGGAGGTCCCCCCGTGGCTGGAGCGGGCGCTCGTGTACGTTCCCGCCGCGGTGTTGGCGGCGCTCGTCGCGCCGGACTTCGCGCCCGCGAGCGCGACCGTCGAGGCCGCGCTGACGCCGGAACTGCTCGGGGGCGCCGCGGCGGTCGCCGCCGCCTGGCGGACGGAGGACGTGCTGTGGACGGTCGCCGCCGGGATGATCGGCCTCCACGTCGCGCGCTTCCTGCTGTGAGCCTGTGACCCCCGAACCGACGACCGGATCGGCCCGGAGACGGCGGCGATTGCCGGAGGGCGCGCGTACACCTCCCTCCCGACGGAACGCCCGCCGATGACCGAGTCGCTGCTGACGGCCGCGCGGCGGGCGCCGCGTGAGACGTGGGTGGTCGTCGGCGCCGTCTCCGCCTCGCAGTACCTCAACCACGCGTACCTCGTGTTGTTCCCGCCGATCCTCGCGGTGCTCTCGGGGGAATTCACCGTCGGGCTGGCGGCGCTGGGCGTCGCCCTCGGCGTTCAGGGCGCGACCAACACGGCGTTCCAGCTCCCGTTCGGCCGACTCGCGGACCGGTACGACCGAACGATCGCGCTCGGGCTCTCGTCGGTGCTCGGCGCGGTCGGGGTGCTCGCCGCCGCCGCCGCGCCCTCCTACGAGTGGTTGCTCGTCGCGCAGGCGGTCATCGGGATCGGCGTCGCGGGGCACCACCCGGCCCACTACCCGCTCATCTCCGATGCGACGCGCGAGGACCTGATGGGTCGGGCGTACAGCCTCTACGGCTTCGGCGGGTCCCTCGGCTTCGCGACCCCGCCCGTGCTCATCGCGGGCGTCGTCTCGGCTGGCTACTCCTGGCGCGTCGGCGTCGGCCTCATCGGCGCCGTCGGGCTCGGGTACGCCCTCGCCGTCACGTGGCTGTTCGCCGTCCGCGTCGACGACGCGGTCACCGCGCCGAACGTGGCCGACGACGCCGGTGCGGACGGCGCGGGTCCGGCCGGCTCCCGCGCCCCCGGCTCGTGGGTCGCGCGGATCCGGGCGTACCTCCGGGAACTCGCGGCCGCGCCGGGCGTGCTCGCGCTGGCGCTGCTGGCGCTTGTCAGCTCCACCTCGAGCTGGGGGTTCACCAGCTACGTCGTCGTCTTCCTGCAGGACGGCTACGGACTGTCGCTGTCGCGGGCGAACCTCGCGCTCACCGGGTCGTACCTCGTCGGCGCCGCGGCCGTCTTCGTCGGCGGCGACCTCTCGGACCGGATCAGCGCCGGGCCGGTGATGGTCGCCAGCTTCGCGACCGTCGGCGTCCTCGTGGGCGTGTTCGCGCTCGGAACGGTCGGCCCGCTCGCGGCCGTCGGGCTCGTCCTCCTCGTCGGCGGCGCGCGCTCGATCGCCGGGCCGGCGCGCTCGAAACTGACCGACGCGTTCGCGCCGACGGGGTCGACCGGGACGAGCTTCGCGGTGATCACCGTCGGCGTGATGCTCGGCAACGCCGTCGCGCCGCCGGCGTTCGGCTACCTCATCGAGACGGCCGGCCGACGGGCGGCGTTCCTCGCGGTCGCCGGCGTCTCACTCCTCGCGGTCGCGCTCACCGTCTGGCTGATCGCCCGGTTCGGCGACGCCTGAGGCGGGGCGGTCCACGCCGTCGGCGTCCGTCGACGCCGGGTCCGCGGTCGCGTCGCCGCCGCCGGTCGACTGGCCCTCGTCGCGCCGCCGGTCGCCCGCGGCGGCCGCGGCGCGGCGCTCCTGTGCGACCGCGATACGCTCGTGGGCGCGGACGAATCGGTACAGCAGCCACAGCAGGAACGCGACGGACGCGAAATAGACGACCACGAGGATCTGCGACACGATGAGAACGGCGTAGAGGCTGACGAGGACGAACAGGGCGACGACTGCGATCCCGGTTCGGGAACTCAGCGACTCTCGGAGGGTGGGCGGGGACTCGCTGGACACGAACCGCGATCCTCACGGGGAGGTTATAAATCGGGGCGGTAGGCGCGGGCGGGCGACAAGCGGCGAAGCGGGGGATCCACTGAGCACTACAGTTGTACCGCGAGCGAGTCAGCCGTCAGGCTGGCGAGTGAGTGGCCTTTTGGAATTACGGGAGATCCTCGCTTTCCCGTCAGCAGTCGGAACGCTCCGCGTTCCGACAGCATCGACGGTTTTCGCCGAGCGGTTCCCGCAGCGCTCGCCGCCGGCGAGCGCGAGGGAATCCGAGGCGGGAATAGGTCGTTCGTGGGCTGCTCGGGCTGTGCGGCCGACCGGAGGTCGGCCGCGCACATCTCGCCGCCGATCGACCGAGGTCTCACTCGCTCCGCTCGCTTCGACCTCGCCTCAGTCGTCGGCGGGCGCGACGCCCGAGTCGCCCGAGGAGACGCCCGTGCCCGGCCCGATGTCGATGCCGAGTTCGTCGAGCTTCTCGTCGGGGACGACGCCGTCGACCCAGCCGCGCACCTCGTAGTACTCGGCCTTCATCTCCGGAAGCTCGCAGTACTCGCCCTCGGAGGCGCCCTGACCGGGAACGCCGCCCTCGAGGAACCGCGCGGGCAGCGAGTCGTCCGCGCCGTCGAAGCCGTTGAGGTTGTTGTAGTAGCGCTCGAGCGTGTAGATTCGCTCGCCAGCCTCGAACAGCTCGTCCTCGGTCACGTCGCGGCCCGTCATGCCGTTGTACTGCGTGACGTACTCCTCGATCCCCTCGGCGAACGCGTTGAACTTGCAGATGTCGAACGAGTCCGAGACGGCGTGCAGGTCCTGGAAGGTGACCGTCAGCTCGCCTTTGCCCTCGTGCTCGTAGGGGTCGACCTTCTGCGGGATGCCGAGGATCTCGGCGGCGGGCGTGTACGCGCGCAGGTGACACGCCCCCCGGTTGGAGGTCGCGTACGCGATGCCCATCCCCTTCATACAGCGCGGGTCGTACGCCGCGATCGTCTGTCCCTTGACTGCCAGGGAGTTGTCGTGGGCGTCGAAGCGCTCGGCGAGGCCGTTCGCGCCCTCGGCGAGCGCGTCCGGAAGCTCGCCGTCGCGGTGAGCGACCTCCTCGACGAGGTCGATCATGCGCTCGGTGTCGCCCCAGTCGAGCTGCTCGTCGAGGTCGTCGAGCTTGCCCTCCTCGGACATCTCCATGGCCATCGCCATCATGTTGCCCATCTCGATGGTGTCGAGGCCCATGTCGTTGCAGCGCTCGAGCATGACGGCGATCTCGTCGCGTTCGGTGTGACCGGAATTCGGACCCAGCGCGTACGCCGACTCGTACTCGTAGGACTCGGTGCGGACGTTCAACTCCTCGCCCTTGTGTGTCACCGACACCTCGACCTCCTTCTTACAGGCGACCGGGCAGGAGTGACACGTCGGCTCGTCCACGAGGATGTTCTCGCGGACGTTCTCGCCGGAGACGCGCTCGGCGTCGATGTCGGCGCCCTCGGCGTCGCGCATCGCGGCCGTCGACGTGTACTTCCCGTTCTTCGTCGGGAGGCCGTCCATCTCCTCGCCCGCGTTCATCAGGACGTTCGTCCCGTACAGGGAGAGGCCGCCCTCGTTGGGCGCGGTCACGTCGGACTCCTGGATGACCTGCATCGCCTGCTGGTACCCCTCCTGGAACACGTCGGGCTTCTCGGGCTTGGGCATCTTCGTGCCCGACTTGACGACGACCGCCTTGAGGTTCTTCGAGCCCATCACGGCGCCGGTGCCGCCGCGGCCCGAGGCGCGGTCGTCCTCGTTGACGATGCAGGCGTACTTGACGCCGTTCTCGCCGCCGGGACCGATCGCCATCACGGAGACGTTGCGGCCGACGGTCCCGTCGACCTCCTCGCCGACCGTGTCGACGGTGTCGTGGACACCCTTGCCCGAGAGGTGGGAGGCGTCACGCAGTTCGACCTCGCCGTCCTCGACGACGGCGTACACCGGGTCGTCGCTGGCGCCGTCGAAGACGAGACCGTCGAAGCCCGCCCACTTCAGGCGCGCGCCCGACCAGCCGCCGTGGTGGCTGTCGGTGACGGTTCCCGTCAGCGGCGACTTCGTCGTCACCGCGATCCGGCCGCTCATCACGGTCTGGGTCCCCGTGAGCGGACCGTTCATGAAGCACAGCCGGTTGTCCGGTCCCAGCGGGTCCACGTCCGGTCCCGCCTCGAAGACGTACTTCACGCCGAGGCCGCGCGCGCCGATGTACTTCTCCGCGTCCTCGTCGTCGATGCCCGCGTACGATACGTCGCCCGCCGAGAGGTCCACGTGTGCGACGTGGTCCCTGAATCCGCCCAGATCTGTCATGGTTAATCTACACTAGTTATATGGGGCCGAATTCTGTTAGCCGTTGTTACGCGGATGTAACGTCTTTCAGTTTCGCGGCGTGGCTCCGGGCCGCGTCGGATTGGTGACGTTTTTGCCGTGCAGTCCCCGGATCCGACCGATGGACGCTCGCGATCGACGCCTCGCCATATTTGCCGCGGTGACGGGTATCGTCGTTACCTCGTCGCTCGTACCGATGCCGGCGGCGCCCCACCCGGCGTCCTCGGCCGATCCGGTGTCATCGACGCCGGGGACGGACAAGTTGGTCCACGCGGTCGGCTACGCCGCCGTCGCGTACACCTTAGGGCGGGCGCTTCCGGCTCGGGTACGACGGGGCGCGGACGGGCCGCCGATCGCCGTCCTCCTCGGTGTCGTCGCCGTCGCGACGGCGATCGGCGCGGGCGTCGAGATCTCGCAGGGGATCGTTCCCGGCCGGGACCCCTCGGCGCTCGACGGCGTCGCCAACGCCGTCGGCGCAGTCGTGGGGGTGGTGCTGTGGCGGCGGCGCGGGGGCGACCGACCGCGCCGCCGCACGGGTGATGGAGCCGACGACGCGTGAGCGAAGCGGTTTTCCGCGGCTGTCGCCCAGACTCGACAATGAGTCAGCCGAGCCCCGAGGTCTACGAGCGCGACCGCGGGATGGACGCCCACAACGCGGTCATGCGCGACATTCGGTCCGAGCGCGACGAGACGTACGACGCCCACGAGCCCACCCGCGTGTGGCTCGACGAGGACAACACCCCCGACGGCGTCAAGACCAGCCTCACGATCATCCTCAACACCGGCGGG
>Ga0207733_100293_pt1 | contig 40957 bp, 45 predicted proteins | sample A23P3SouthBayCA_FD_187735 | JGI IMG/M metagenome (GOLD analysis project Ga0207733, IMG submission 187735) | Aerobic enrichment media microbial communities from Eden Landing Ponds, California, USA - A23 P3 (SPAdes) | ecosystem: Environmental > Aquatic > Marine > Unclassified | place: Emeryville... | reverse complement strand
CCCCGCCGTCTCGCGGCCGGTGGCCGCTCGACTGTCCGTGGCGTCTCCGACGCCACGCTATTCGACCGACGGGAGGTCTACGACCTCCCCGTCCGCGTAGACGGTGGGGTCGGTGACGATCCCGTCGAGGTGGATCGGCGCGTGGGTATCGCCGCCGATGCCGTGGTCGTCGCCGATGGCGATGTGGACGGTCCCTCCGGCTTTCTCGTCGAGCAGGACCGACCCGACGAGTTCCTCGACGGCGAGGTTACTCCCGATTCCGAGTTCGGCGAGATTGTACGCGGCGTCGCCGACTTCCGCGGCGGCCTCCTCGACCTGCTCGCGGACGGCGTCGTCGGAGATGTGCGTGACCTGTCCGTCCTCGACTTCGAATTCGAGGATCTGGTCGTCGTCGAGTCGCCCGTGGGGCATCATCGTCCCGTCGACGACGTAGGTACCGGTCGCGTCCTCGGGGCTGACGAAAATCTCGCCGGCGGGGAGGTTCGACATCTCGCCGGGCTGGTGGACGATGCCGGTGTCGAGTTGCCACTCGCGGTCGCCGGGTTCGAAGGTGATGTCGGTGCCCAGCTCGGTCGTGACTCGGATCTCGTCGGCGTCGGCGACCTGGTCGTGGAGGCGCTCGGATTCGGCACGGATCGACTCGTAGTCGGCGTCGAGGCCCATGAGAAAGACGCCGTCGGTGATCCCGGGGAGGGTCGCGACCCGAGCGCCGGCCTCGTTGGCAGCGGTACGGGCCTCGGTGTGGCTCAGGCTCTTGCTGGTGGGGGCGAGGACCACGTCTGCGCCGGCCATCGCTGCGGCGACGGGTTCGGGCGGTTCCGCGCCGTGTTGCTCGCCGGGCGGATAGCGCACCAGGACGGCATCGTCGGTGATCTCGCTCGCGACGGTGTAGAGGATCTCGCCGATGGCCTGGCGCTCGTCGTCGGTAACGACACAACAGGACTCGGAGGGGCGCAGTCCCATGCACTGTTCGACCGCCGTCTCCGCCGGTGCTCGCAACGAGGCGTTGCTCATGGCCGGTCCTCGGGTCGGCCGGCGGTTAGCTCTTGTCCCCCTCGGCGGAGTCGCAGCGGAACCCGGCAGCGAGTGGCTTCAACGGCCGTTTGAGCCTCGAGAAAGCGTTTATCCCGACCGACCGTAGGCCCTGTCGATGTCGCTCTCAGATACCCCGCCCGACGCCGACCGCCTCCTCGATTCGCTCGCGACGCTCGTCCCGTTCGTCCGCCGGGACGTCGTCCTCCGCAACTACGACGACGAGCGAGCCTACGACGTGACGCTCCGTGTGCGCGAGGACGGGCGGACGCGCGAGGACGCGACCGCCAGTGGCCACGACGGGGCGGTTTTCCAGCGGCGCTACCACCTTGACCCTGGTGAATCGGCGACCGAACGGGCGGTGTTGGACCCCGGCACATACGAGGTAACGGTCGCTCTCGCGGACGGTCGCGAGGACAGCGCTCGCTGTCGCGTGGGCGACGGACGGGCCCGGACCGTCCGCGTCGAGGCGGGCAACTCGGTCGTCACCGTCGCCGACGGTGTCTCCTGATCTCGTCGATGGTGTGTCCTGACGCCGTCGATGGCGTGTCTGCACGCTGCCGCGAGCGCGCCGGTGCGGTCAGTCTCGGTCGTCGAGTCCGGCGTCCGCGGCGAGGCCGTCGAGGAGGTACTCGGCGCTGGCCCGAGTCGTCGCCAGGGGGATGTCGTGAACGTCGCAGATCCGGAGGAGGGCGGAGATGTCGGGCTCGTGTGGCTGTGCGGTCTGGGGGTCACGGAGAAAGATCACGCCGTCGATCCGCTCGTCGGTGACTTCGGCGGCTATCTGGGCGTCGCCGCCGAGCGGGCCGGAGGCCTTGCGTTCGATCGCGAGGCCGGTCTCGTCGGCGATGCGCTTGCCGGTGGTCCCCGTTCCGAGCAGGTCGAACTCGGCGAGGATGGACTCGTAGTCCCGGACGAGGGCCACCATTTCCGGTTTCTCGTCGTCGTGTGCGATGAGCGCGAGTCGCGTCATACCGGTCAGTGGCCGCCCGACGAGTTAGGTGCTTGGGCGCCTCGGCGCCAGCGCGCCGCTGACGGGTGCCGCGCCGCGGTGGCCCAGTCGTGGGCGGCGCGGTCAGTCGGGGTCGACGTGGATCTGTCCGCTGGCATCGACGACGACGTCGTGGTCGTCGACGGTAAACGAGAGCGTCTCGTCGTCGGAGTCGCCCTCGAGCAGCGCCGCGATGGCCGACACCTCGACGTACTCGTCGACGTCGCCGAGGTCGGCAGCCTCGAGGTCGGTCGCCGCCGTGACTGCCGAGACGACTGCCTCGTCTATCGGTCGCGGACTGACCCAGCCCGATTCGCCCCCCTCGCTCTCCCCGAGAGCGAGCACGTACAGTTCCTCGTTCGCTGGCATACCTCAAAATCGACCCATCGATATATAGCTCCCCGAGAGCGGTTTCAAACTCTGAAAGAACTGCCCGCTACTGTCCGTCGACTGTCTCCGTTCGCGGGCAGCCTCGTGGTCACCCTTATCCGTGCTCCCGGTCTCCGCCCACCATCACCGGACAGCCTCCGCAAACACCGAGTGACGCCCGCGACCGACCACTCCGCGACACTCGGTCTGCGTCGCGGGCTGGCCAGCGTCGTGACTCGGTGAGCGTGACCACTCGCGAACGGTGAACTCGAAATCGGGGGTTGGTCCCCGAGAAACGGTGTTGGAGGTGTCGTCCCGGTGTCAGATGTCAGAGGCACGGTCCGGTTCGGTCTCCCCGCAACACCGTGCGAACGTTTCACGACTAGCTGATTTAATCTTACGACTTGGTGTTTCAGGGCGATTAAATACGCCGTCGTTGGAATCAGGGCACGTCAGCCGTTCCGGTCGACGCCCTCGCCCTGGTAGGTGCCGTCGTAGGTGTCGGCGTGTGCTGCCTCGGCGAGGACGAGCTGGGCGATACGCGCACCGCGCTCCAGTTCGACCGGGTGATACACTTCCAGGAGTCCCTCGCCGCGCCCCTCGTAGCCGGCGTCCCACACCGCGGTGTCGAGCATACAGGAGTTTCGCAACAGCGACGAGCGAGGATAGAGAAAGCCGACGTGACCCTCCGGGACCCGGACAGTGTCGGCGTACTGCACGACGTAGCCGCCGGGGTCGAGGCGATAGACGGCGCCGTCGGCGCCCTCGTCGGGCGATAGCTCCCGTCGGTCGCCGACCGTCTTCCCGTCGACGCCGACGCGACCCGGCGAGACCTGTTCGAACACTGTGCCGAGTCGCAGATCGACGCCGTTGGGCTGTACCTGCTCGGAGTCGACGCCGCCGAGCGCGTCGGCGACGAACTGCCCGCTCTCGAACATACCGGGGGTGGGCGCCACCGCGGCAAAGCGCTTGTGCTCGGGAGTGCGGTCGACTACTCACCGGCGAACCATTCATGTCGATGGGCGGACTCCCGTTCTGGTATGGTCGCGACCGGACACCTCGTGGGGGCGGTGCTGTCGGTCGCGGGGGCACTGACAGCGTTCCTGACCGCGTTCGGGTGGCGTCACCGCGAGGAGCTCGGTGCCGACTGGTTCGCGGCGACGATGGGCGGCACGACGGTCTGGATCGCGGGCGACCTCGCCGGCGTGGCGGTCGGGTCGCGCGTCGCTATCGTCGCTCTCGACCAGCTGGTGACGGTCGCGGTCACGGTCGTTCCCGTCTGCTGGTTCGGGTTCGTCCTCGCGTACACCGGTCGCGACCGCTGGCTCGACAGGCGCGGACTGGCGGCGCTGTGGGCGGTCCCGACCGTCCTCGTCGCCGGTATCGTTACCGCACCGTTTCATACCCTCTATCATACCGATATCACGGTCACGGTCGGGACGGTCGGTCCCTACGTCGAATCGGCGCCGGGACCGCTGGCGTGGCTGAACCTCGCCTACTTCGCCCTGCTGGTCGGGGTCGGTCTGTGGGTGGTCGCGAAGATGCTCTGGAACCACGACCGGCTCTACGCGAACCAGGCCGTCTGGCTGCTCGTCGGGACGCTCGCGCCCGTGTCGCTGCTCGCGCTCTCGTTCGTCGTCGAGACGCCGGGCGGCGTCCCCGTGATCGCGATGGGGTTCCCGCTGCTCGGTCTGGCCTACGCTCACGGGCTGTTCTCACATCGCCTGTTCGACCTCTCGCCCGCGACGCGACGGATCGGTGTCCCCGAGGCGTTCGACGACCTCGGTGAGGGCGTCGTCGTCGTCGACACCGACCGAGACGTCGCCGCGATCAACGAACCGGCCTGCGAGCTGTTCGGCTGTCGGAAAAGCGTCGTCCTCGGCGGTCCGGTCGGTCGCGTCTCACCGGCTCTGGCCGACCTCGACCCGAGTCCCGACGGCGGGTCCGATCGCGACGGGTCCAACGAGGAGCGAGCAGGGTCCGACAGTGGGGCGCGGGCCGACTCGGGAACCCGGAGCACGGACGTCACAGTCGACGGGCGCGTCCTCTCGGTGTCGGTCTCTGCGGTCCGTGACGGACACGACCGTCTGACCGGTCACGCGCTGGTGGTCCGTGACGTGACCGCCGACCGCCGTCGTCAGGAACGGCTGGACGTGCTCAATCGGGTCTTCCGCCACAACATCCGCAACACGATGAACGCCGTCGTCGGCCCGACGGACATGCTCGTCGACCGCCTCGACGGCGAGGACCACGAACTGGCCGAGACGGCCCACGAGGCCGGGCAGGCGGTCCTCGAACTCAGCGAGTCGGTCCGCGAGGTCGAGCGGATGATGACCAGGCCGGTCGAGCCCCAGTTCGTCTCGGTCCCCGACGCTATCGACGGTACGGTCAGGTCGGTCCGCGGGGGCGCCTCGTTCACCGTCGAGACCGACGTACCGGCGGCCCTGACGCTGTCGACGGACCCACGGGTACTGGCACTCGTGCTCGAACAGGTCGTCGAGAACGCCGTCGTCCACGCCGAGACGGACCACCCGACGGTCTCGATCAGCGCCGAACCCCACGACGACGGCTGTCTCGTCCGCGTCACCGACGAGGGTCCGGGTATCCCCGACTCGGAACTCGCCGCGCTCCGCGACGGGACGGAGACGCAACTCGCCCACGGAAGCGGGATCGGCCTCTGGACGATCCACTGGGGGACCACACGCGTCGGTGGCAGCGTCCGGTTCCAGCGCCGCGCGGACGGCACGCGCGTCACGCTCTGGTTCCCCGGGATCGACGGTGGGATCGACCCACGAACCGACGACGAGGCGGTCCCGTGGACAGACGACGGGAGGAACCCACAGAACGACGACGGGAGGGACCCGGGGAGCGACGATGGAGCCGCTTCGACGGCGTAGCCCTCTCCCAGGAGAGAACCCTGTTCTGAGAAGGTAAATCCATATCGGCTAAAACTGATCGTCCGTCCGCTCGTCGGTCGCCAGATGAGAATTCGTGACCGTTCGGTCCGAACCCGGAGACGGCGTCGGGACGCGATTCGTCAAGATTCGCGCGAACTCGCGGGTTTTATATCCGCTCGCGTTCGACCTTTCGGTGTTATGGGACAGACACTCACGGAGAAGATTCTCGACGACCACCTCGTCGAGGGCGAACTCGAACCCGGCGAGGAGATCGGGATCGAGATCGACCAGGTGCTGACACAGGACACGACGGGGACGCTCGTCTGGCTCCAGTTCGACGCGCTCGACCTGGACGAAGTCCAGACGGAGGTCGCCGCCCAGTACTGCGACCACCAGACCTATCAGTTCGACTTTAAGAACACGGACGACCACCGCTTCCTGCGGTCGGCGGCAGGGACGTTCGGCGCGCACTTCTCGCGGCCCGGCAACGGCATCTGTCACAACGTCCACAAGGAGAACTTCGCCGCGCCGGGCAAGACGATGCTCGGCTCGGACTCCCACACGCCGACTCCCGGCGGCATGGGCGAACTCGCCATCGGCGCCGGCGGCCTCGACGTCGCCGTCGCAATGGGCGGCGGCGCCTACTACATCGACATGCCCGAGGTCGTCAATGTCCGCCTCGAGGGCGAACTCCCCGAGTGGGCCACCGCGAAGGACGTCATCCTCGAACTGCTGCGTCGCCTCTCTGTCAAGGGCGGCGTCGGCAAGATCTTCGAGTACACCGGTCCCGGTGTCGAGACGCTCTCGGTGCCCGAGCGGACGACGATCACCAACATGGGAACGGAACTCGGTGCCACTTCTTCCATCTTCCCGACCGACGAGAAGACCGAAGAGTATCTCGAAGCGGTCGGTCGCCCCGAGGACTTCGAGGCGGTCGCGCCCGACGAGGACGCCGAGTACCACGACGAGATCACGGTCGACCTCTCGGAACTCGAACCGCTGATCGCGGAGCCGTCGATGCCCGACAACGTCGTCCCTGTCCGCGAGGTCGAAGGTGTCGACGTCGACCAGGTCATGGTCGGCTCCTGTACGAACGGCGCCTACGAGGACATCCTCCCGGCCGCGAAGATGCTCGAGGGCCGCGAGATCAACAAGACGACCGAGATGATCGTCGCGCCCGGCTCAAAGCAGGCCTCCGAGATGCTCGCTCGCGAGGGCTGGACCGCTGAGATGATGGCCGCCGGCGTCAACTTCTCCGAGGCGACCTGCGGCGCGTGTATCGGCAACGGTCACGTGCCCGCGTCTGACTCCGTCTCGCTGCGGACGTTCAACCGCAACTTCGAGGGTCGCTCCGGTATCGAGGACGACTCGGTGTACCTCTGTAGCCCGGAGGTCGCGACCGCGGCGGCGCTCAAAGGCGAGATCGTCGACCCGCGAGACCTCGCCGACGAAATCGGCGACCTGGAAGACCCCGGCTTCGAACTCGGCGACAACTACGTCGGCGTCAGCGGGTCGGACCTCATCGCGCCCGACGAGGCCGTCGACGACGAACTCATCAAGGGCCCGAACATCGGCGACGTGCCGCTGAAGGACCCGCTCCCGGCCGACCTCGAGGGCGAGACCCTGCTGAAGATGCCGGACAACATCACGACCGACCACATCAGCCCCGCGAACGCGGACGTGCTGATGTACCGGTCGAACATCCCGAAACTGTCGGAGTTCACGCTGACCCGGGTCGACGAGACGTTCCCCGATCGCGCGCTGGAGTCCGACGGCGGCGTCCTGCTCGCCGGTGAGAACTACGGCCAGGGCTCCTCCCGCGAGCACGCGGCGCTGTGTCCGATGTACCTCGGCATCGACGCCGTCCTCGCCCAGAGTTTCGCCCGCATCCACAAGGCGAACCTCTTCAACTTCGGCATCGTTCCGCTGACGATCGACGCCGAAACCTACGAGGAGATCGAACAGGGCGACTCCGTCGAAATCGTCGACGATGTCGCCGAGGCCGTCCGCTCCGGCCAGGAGGAGTTCACGGTCCGGATCAACGACGACTGGGAAGCCACCGCGAACCTCGACGCCTCCGCGCGCGAACGCGAGATCCTCGCCGACGGCGGCAAGCTGACCCACGTCAAGCAACAGCACGAGTCCGGTGACGACGCCGCGCCCGCGGACGACTGACCGGCACACACCGACCGCGTCTCTCCGTCGAACTCGTCGTTTTCGTGCCGTAATCTATCACTGCGAGGAGCCACGGCTCACGAGGCGAGTGAAAAACCCTGAGAGGGTGGGGAAAGGGTTGGGGTGGGGTGGGATGGCACCCGAAACGGGTGCGTCCGGAACTGGGCCGGTGGTCATTATGAACCTTGTGTATCCTCCCACTGTCACGTGATTTTTCGTGATACACACTCCGGTTTGGACGCGAGCGCTGCCGTCGCGGCGCGGGGTCTGGTTCGAACGGATGGCGCGCGACGCGTCGCCCGCAAGTCGTGGCGGCGGCGACAGCAAACATATGTGGCGGGGCGTTCAACCATGGGGTAGTGACGACAGTCCCAGCCGACGGCGAGTCGAGTCCGGGCGTTCGGGTGCGCCAGGCCGAGCGCGCGGACCTGCTCGCGGTGTTTCACATCGAACAGGAGGCGTTCCCGCAGCCGTGGCCGTTCTCGGCGTTCGAGCGTTTTCTGGGTGAGCCAGCGTTTCTGGTCGCGCAGGTCGCCGACGCCGACGCCGCGCGGTCGACGGCGACCGTCGGCGACGACGGCCGCGTCGTCGGGTACGTCGTCGCCGACCGGATCCCCAACCACGGGGAGCCGATCGGTCACGTCAAGGACATCGCCGTCGCCGACGAGCGCCGCGGTGAGGGCGTCGGGACGAAACTGCTCCAGCAGGCCCTGACGCGACTGGCCCAGGCGGGCGTCGCGTCGGTGAAACTCGAGGTCCGCGAGACCAACGACGGCGCCCGCTCGCTGTACCGCCGCTTCGGCTTCGACCCGCAGGGCCGCGTCCCGCGATACTACTCCAACGGCGAGGACGCGATCGTGATGATCCGCGAGTTCTGATCCGGCCGTGAGGCGCCCGTCGCACGAGTCGACTGTGTTTGCGTGAGGCGCCCGTCGCACGAGCCGACCGTGCTCGTCCCACGCACCGTTCTGAAACGCATATCCGCGTCGGCGCGCAACGGCGGGTATGGGCTACGTCTGTCCCGTCTGCGAGGACCCCCAGTCCGACGCGGAACACCTCGCCAACCACCTGGCGTTCACGGCGATGCTCGGCGACGACGGCCACGAGGCGTGGCTGGACGACCACGCCCCCGACTGGGCCGACGCGAACCCCGCGGAACTCGCTCCACGCGTCGCCGAACACGCCGAGGAGACCGATTTCCCCCAGGTCTTCGAGGACACGACCGAGGGCGGGGGCGGACACGCACACGACCACCAGCACGGCCACGGCGACGGCCAGCAACACGACAATGACGGTGGCCACCAACCGGGCGACCGCGACGGTGTCGCGGGTGGAAGCGTCGACGGCGCGCCCGGTGGCGTCGCGGACCCCGACGACGCGTTCCCGGACGACGGCGCGGTCGCCCCCGAGGACGTGCTGGCCGAGGCTCGCGAACTCACGCGCGAGCGCCGCGCGAACGCGGCGGGCGATGCCGACGAGGGCGCGGGGGACGACGCGGACGACGAGTGAGCGGGGCCCGGCGGCCCCGACGCTGATACGGCCGGCGGGCGAACGGTGCCACATGGCCGACGAGAACAGCGGCGGCGGGTCCGCCCTCGACGAGACCCACGTCGTGACGGTCTTTCTGCGCCACGATGCCGACGTCTTGCTCCTGCGCCGGAGCGACACGGTCGGCTCGTACGCCGGGCTGTGGGGCGCGGTCGCCGGCCACGCCGAGGGCGACCCCGCTGCCGCCGCGCGCACCGAGATCCGCGAGGAGACCGGTCTCGACCCGGAAGCCGACGCCGCACTCGTCCGCCGGGGCGCCTCGTTCGACGTGGTCGACGCCGACCGCGGCACGCGGTGGGTGGTCCACCCCTTTCTCTTCGATTGTGCGCGTCGCGCCGTCGAACCGAATTACGAGACCAGCGCATACGAGTGGGTCGCGCCGCCCGCAATCTTGCGCCGCCAGACCGTGCCGGACCTCTGGCAATCGTACGACCGCGTGCGTCCCGCTCCCGAGTCGATCCGCGACGACCGCGAGCACGGCTCGGCCTGGCTCTCGGTGCGGGCGCTCGAAGCCCTCCGCGACGAGGCCGCCCTCGCCGTCGAGGGCGACGGCTCGTGGGCGGAACTCGAGTCGGTCGCTCGCGAGTTGGTCGCCGCTCGCCCGACGATGACTGTCGTCGTCACGCGGGTCGACCGCGCGATGGCAGTGGCCGTCGACGATGCTGCCGACGGCGACGATCCGACGCCGGCGGCGCTCGAAACCGCGGCGACGGACGGGATCGAGCGCGCGCTCGCAGCCGACGCCGAGGCCGCCGCGGCCGCCGCCGAGGTGTTGCCGCCGCGGGTCGCCACGCTTTCGCGGTCTGGCACCGTGACGGCGGCGCTCGAACAGGCTGGACCCGAAACGGTCCTCGTCGTCGAGTCGCGTCCGGGCCGCGAGGGCGTCGGGACCGCCGAGCACCTCGCCGAAGCGACCGACGCGAGGGTAACGCTGACGACCGACGCGGCGATGGCCGACCGACTCGTCGGGGAGCGCGTCGACGCGCTCGTCGTCGGCGCCGACGCGATACTCCCGGACGGGCGCGTCGTCAACAAGACCGGGACGCGCGGCGCCGCCGTCGCCGCGGCGCGAGCGGGGATCGACTGCTACGCCGTCGCCGCCAGCGACAAGATCGCCGCCAGCGGCGGCCGGGGAGAGAATTCGGTCCTGGCATTCGACCCGGAGGAGCGCGACCCGGCGGCGGTCTACGACGGCGACGCCGACATCGCCGTCGCGAACCCGACTTTCGACGCGACGCCGGCCGACTGCGTGACGGCGGTCGTGACCGAGCGCGGACGCCTTGGCCTCGCGGACGTGCGCGCGGTCGCGACTGAACACCGGGAGCTCGCGGCGTGGCGACGGTGATTGACTGCCAACCGACCGTCTCAGGACTCGTCGAGCGCGACGGGGACGCCGGCCTCGGCTACGTCGGCCGCGAAGGCACGCGAGTCGGTTTCCAGCGTCGAGAAGGTGTTGTAGTGGACCGGGACTACCAGGTCCGGGCCCATTCGCGCGGCGACGGCGGCGGCCTCGTGGCGGTCCATCGTGAACCGCGGGCCGATCGGCGGACAGAACACTTCCACGTCGACGTGGCCGTGTGCCGGCAGTGCGTCGGTGTCGCCGGGCCAGTAGACGCGTACGCCGTCGACATCGACGAGGAAGCCACAACCGAAGCCCTCGGGGTGATAGGGCGTCCCGTCGGGGCGGGTGTGCGGGCCGTCGGGCAGGTTGTACGCCGGCGTCGTCCAGAGGGAGGTGCCGTCGACCGTCGTCGCGGCTTTGTCGCCGACACGGACGATTTCGCAGGATAACTCGTCGAGCGGCGGGAGGTCGCGGTCGCGGACGCCGTCGTCGACGCTCTCGTAGGCGACCACGGTAGCGTCGGGTCCGGCGACGCGCTCGATCGCCTCGGGGTCGTAGTGGTGGACGTGACTGAGACAGACCAGATCCCCGTCCTCGGGCCGGTAGTCACGGGCGGGCGGGTGGCCGACGCCCTCGGTGTCGGGCGCCCACTCGCCGGTGAGGACGCCGTAGCGGCCTGGGTCAGTGTAGACGACAGTCTCCGGGCCCCCAAACCGGAGTGTGGCGTAGCCGAGCCACTCGACATCGATCCCGGCGTGGTGGACCGTCATTGGCCTCGATACGGTCGCGGACGAACATAAGTCGGACGTTCGGGACCGAGGACGAACACCTGTCTGACGTTCGGGACCGACGCGACCGCTCGACCGTGTGAACGGACTCATCGCCGAGGAACGAGTGACTTTTCACCGGCGCCACCTGATTCCGTGTCGGTGGCGATGACGAGCAGTTACCCCCACTGAGCCCCTTCTGACGAAACGTTCTCCCGAGCCACCGACCCGACGCCGCCGACAGCCGCGCCGCCGAGAGCGACCTCGGCGCGTTCCCGACCACGGTCGCCACGACGACTGTCGGTGACGACGCCCGTTGCCTGACCGTCTGACCGCGTTCTCAAAACGGCGCCGTCTCGTCTGTTGGGTCGTCGCCAGCGGTGTCGCGCTCGTCGGCCGGCTGCTCGACTGGACCGTCCCAGGCTTCGAGGCCGCCGTGGAGGCTCTCGACGGGGCCGTCGACACCCTCGTAAGAGCCCACGAGACGGGCGGCCTGGACGCTGGCCTTGCCGTGGGGGCAGACCGTCACCACGCGGTCGGCGCCGTCGAGCTCCGTCACCCGGTCGGTCAGTTCCGGCGCCGGGATGTTCTCGCTCCCGGGGATGTGCCCCCGCTCGAACGCGCCGGGATTCCTGATGTCCACGATCCGCGGGTCCTCGCGAGCGTCGTCGTCCAGCACCGATTCGAGTTCCGAGACCGATATCTCGCCGTCCATTGGGTGATTGAACGGAGCCGCGACTGAAACCGCTACCGCTCTCGTGGCCCGGCAGCGGCGCTCCGCGCTCGCTCCCGCAGACGACGTCGCGCGCCGTCGCGCCAGGTGCAGCGCTGTGCACGACTGACGCGTCCTCTCTCGAATCAGGCTTTCACAGATACCCCGACTCTCGAGCGAGATACAGCGGGGTGAGCGCGCCGCCGCGGGTCGGACCCGACCGCCCCCGAACACGCTCGATGGCCTCGTCGGCTGGGACGGTGACCGTGTCGATGTACTCGCCGTCGTCCAGGTCCCGCTCGCCGGGGTCGGGCTCCTCGGCGACGAAGACGTGGCGGACGTACCGCACCCACCCGGAGGGTGCGTAGGTGTCCAGATGGGTCAGCGTGCCCGCGGTGTACCCGGTCTCCTCGCGCAACTCGCGACGGGCCGCGGCCTCGGGGTCCTCACCGTCCTCGATTCCGCCAGCGGGGAGGCCGAGACACCGGTCCCGCGCACGAGGGCGGTACTGTTCTATCATAATGACCTCGTCGTCGCGCACCGCGACGATCATCACGGCATCGCGGGGTTCGATCCAGTAGTACTCGGCCCGCTCGCCGGTCGGTCGCTCGACGGCGTCGTAGCCCGCCTCGAAGAAGTCGGTCTCCCAGACCGTCTCGACGTCCAGCACCGGCCAATCGGCCGCCTCGGCGCTCGCTGGCACGGTTGGGTATTCGTCCATTGACCGGGACGACGCCACCGCGGGAGAAAGACGCGTCGGTCCCGACTCGCCGGCCGCGGCTACGACCGGTCGAACGACAGGAGTCCGGCCTCGCGAGCGGCCAGCAGCGCGGTCAGCCCGACCCCGAAGGCGGGCGAGCGCGATTCGAGCGTGTCGAGCACCGCCGCGGGCGCCGCGGTGTAAACGTCCAAGTGCTCGCCGTCGTCGCGGTCAGGCGCTCCGAGGGTGAGGTCGCCCGCGTAGACGACCGCCTGTCGCATCCGCGCCCACGCGGTCGGGTAGTAGACCGAGACGAGTTCTGCCTCGCCGGCGCGGTAGCCGGTCTCCTCGCGCAGTTCGCGGACGCCCGCGTCGACGAACGACTCGCCGTCGTCGACGCCGCCGCCCGGACAGGTCAACAGCGACCGGCCGAGCCGACCGTCGTACTGCTCGACGACGACCACCTCGCTGGCGTCGGTCTCGGCGACGACCGCGACCACGTCCGCCGGGTCGATCCAGTACCACCGCTGGACCGCCCCGTCCGGTCCCTCGACGGCATCGTAGCCCGCCGCGAAGTAGGGGTTCTCCCAGACGACTTCGGTGTCGGCGACCGACCAGTCGTCGGGATCCCCGGCGTTGTGCTCGTCGGGATCCCTGGCGTTGTGGTCGTCGGGATCGGGCCGCTCGGAGAGGGCGCGCGGGCCGTCGCTCGCGTTGCGGTCGCCCGCGCCGTCACCGCTCACAGCAGCCCCTCCGCCCGTGCCAGCAGGACGCCCTCGATGGTGGCGTCGTTGGCGGGTTCGCGCCGCGCGACGTCGAGGGCGTCGTCGATCGGAACCGTGGTCACCGAGAGGAACTCGTTGTCGTCCAGGTCCCGGTCGACGGGTTCGAGGCCCTCGGCGAAGACGATGCCACGGCGGTGGCGAAGCGCCCCGGTCGTACACCAGAAGTCCTCCAGCAGCGAGACGCCGGCGGGGTCGAAGCCCGTCTCCTCGCGCAACTCGCGGGCGCCCGCCTCCGAGTAGGACTCGCCGTCTTCGACGAGGCCGGCGGGGAGCTCGAGACACTGCTCGCGGATCACCGGGCGGTACTGGTCGATCATGACGATGCTGTCGTCGGTGCGCGCGACGACCACGACGGCGGCCGGGAGCTCCGCCCAGTAGTACTCCTTCTCGGAGCCGTCGGGCTGGGCCACGCGGTCGTAGCCGGCGTCGAACCAGCCGGTCTTGTACTCCGTGACGGAGTCCACGACCGCCCACTCGTGTGCCGGCTCGCGGACTGACTCGCCGGCCGACCCGTCGGTCGGTATCGGACCGTTCGTCCCGTCGCTCCCGTCGTTGTCGGTCATACACGCTGTCGGGACGGCAGGCTGTAAAGCGTGCCGCTCGGAGTCGCTGGAACTGCCACTGCCGACGGTGTGAAAGCTCCCGTTCGAACGACTGTGACAGCAACCGTGAACAGCGTGAAACCCCCGGCCATCTTCGGTCGCGCGACTCGCTGCGCGCGCTCACTGCGTTCGCGTGCTTCCGTCGTCGTGCTTCCCGAAGATGGCCGCCCCTTTCACGCTGTTCGCAGTGGCGGTTCCGATAGCTCCCCGCGGGACTCTCACACCGCGCACGGCGGCTGTTTCGGTCGCAGCACGTCGCGCGCTCACTCTTTCCCGACCGAGACGTCGAAGAGGGTGTCGTCGTACCGGACCAGCACGCCTTCGTCGGTTCGTGCGGAGGCGTTGCGGGACTCCAGAGCGCCGATCTCGTCGAACGGCGAGTGGGTAAACGTCTCTTTGACCCCCACGTAGCCCTTCCAGTACGCGTCCGACTCCCCCTCGTCGAGCGCAGTCGTGGTGTAGGGGTACTGCCGCCCGGAGAGTGCAGAGCCGTTGATCGCCGCGGCCGGGTCGGCGGTCGTGTTACCGGGTGAGACTTCGACCGCGGTCACGCGGTACGGGTCGCCGGTCTTCAACAAGCCGGGGAGTACCCCGAGCGCGAGCAGGAGTACCGCCACCGCCACGAGGACCAGGACGGCGTTGCGCGTGATCCGACGCATATCCTCGCTACGGGCGAGACGGTGAAAACGACACGGATACGCGGTCGGGCGTTGACCGCCCCACTTTCGCGCGCCGTCGGGCGACACGCTCAAGAGCGCGGCCGCCCCGAATTCGGATATGCGCGTGACGGTCGCCGTGGCGGGCGGGGACAGCCACGAGGTCGATGTCGATGCCGACGCCACCTACGCGGACCTGCTGGCGCCGCTGCCGTACGGCCCCCACGAGGTGTCCGTCCTGGTCGACGGTCGCCCCGTCCCCGAGGACGCCCCAGTCGAGACCGACCGCGTCGAGGTCCTCCGGCTGGTCAAAGGCGGGTGACACCCTCCGCCGGTTCCGCCGGCAGGACACAGCCGTTTTCACGGGTGGTCGCGTACCGGTGGGCAATGAGCGGCGCTGCCGCCCCCGAGTTCGAACTCCCCAACGTCGGTCCGGGACCAGACCCGATCACGCTCTCGGACCTGACGTTCGAAGGCGAGTTCGTCGTCCTCTTCTTCCAGCGAGCCTACCGATCCACGCCGTGTCGCGAACAGGTTACCCGCGTCGGCAAGCGAATCGACGGGTTCCTCGCGCGAAACGCCACCGCCGCCGCCGTCGTCCCGGAACCGCGCGAACGGGTCGAACGCTGGCGAGAGCGCATCGACCCGCCGTTCCCGCTCATGGCCGATCCGGAAGGGACGGTCGGACCCGAGTACGGTCAGTCCGTTCGACTCGGTTTCCTCGCCGACTGGACCGACTTTTTCGGTCGGATGCCGCTGGTCGCTGTCGTCGACGCTCGCAGGCCCGAACCCGAGATCGCCTGGACCTATCGGAGCAACTGGGTGTCCGACCGCCCGAAAACTGCCGAGATCCTCGACGCCGTCGACGAGGTGGCCGACGAGCCATGACACGGCCGCCGACCGTCCCACCCGCACCGTCCATACCGGCCGCGTCGCTTGGACCGCCCAGACCGGCCACGCAGGCCGCGACGCTCCCCCGATGACCGAAGATGTCGCCGTTCGCGAGGCGCGGCCGGCCGACCTCGCGAACGTCCTGGGTGTCCTCGACGCCGCCGCACTGGAAACGGACGCGGACCGCGTGCGGGCGAGCATCGACCGCGGCGAGACGCTCGTCGCGGTGCGGGTCGGCGAAGCGGCCGAACCGGACCTGCCCGACCGACTCGTCCTCGGCGCCCTCGTGCTCGTCGGTGACGAAATCGACGCCGTCGCGGTCCGCCGTCGCCGCCGCGACCAAGGGATCGGCCGGTCGCTGGTCGCCGCCGCGGCCGATCGCCGGAACCGACTGGTCGCCGAGTTCGACGCGAGCGTGCGCCCGTTCTACGAGCAACTGGGGTTCGAAATCGAATCGGTCGACGAGAGCGACGGGACCGACCGATATCGCGGGGTCCGGTGTGAGGATTAACCGCTGTCGTCTTCTTCGCTGGTCTGCTCGCGCGCCTCGTCGAGCCAGCCGGGTTCTTCGACGGTCGTTCCGCCGAGTCCCGAGAGCGTCCGTTTCCGGGAGACGGTCAACTCTCCGCGGTCGGTCGACACCGTCAGCTCCGTCTCCAGATAGGTCACGAGGCCGGTTTCGGCGTCGACGACGACTTCGACGGCCAACGCTTCGACCGTCCCGTCGGAGACGTTCCCGACGAACTGGTCCGGCGAATCGGCGGTGAACCGGTAGTCGCCGTCGCCGGTGCGACCGTAGTCCAGGTCGTACTGGTCGGCGAGCGAACCCGAACCGTTCGCACCCACCGACCTATTTCCACCGAGGACGGCGGTCGTGTTCTGTCGCTCGTAGAAGGTGAAGTTCCGGGCAGGCAGGTACGTCCGGACCAGCACCGTGTCGTTCGTGGTGTAGCTCTCGGTCACGAGCGTCGCGTCCGTGCCACCGCGGAGTTCCGTGCGGTCGACGACGTACGCCACCCCGGCGGTGGCGTTCGCTCGGATGGTCCGGTTGGTCGTGAGCGTGCGCGTCGCGTTGCTCGTCCGACTGGTCGACTGGAGCGTGAACGACCCCGCTCTGCGGAGCGCGGCGGTCACGTTGGCCGTCACGTCGTCGAGGGTCGGTTCCGGCGTCGGCGTCGCAGTCGGCGTGACCGTCGCGGTTGGCGTGGCCGTCGCAGTCGGGGTGGCTACCGGCGTCGTCGGGGTGACGGTCGGTGTCGTCCCCGGACCGTCGGCCGCTGCGGTCCCGTCGTCGGGTGCAGTGGTCCCGCTGGTTCCCGTCTCCGCAGTCTCGGTCGGCGTCATCGCCGCGTCCGGGACGGGGGTGTCGTCGGCCGCCGGTGCGGGCGTCGTCCCCTGGTCGCTCCCGCCCCCACCGCCCGGACAGCCGGCGAGCGCGACCAGTGCGACCACCGCCAGCGCGAACAGTGTGCGTCTCTCGCTCCACCAAGCCGCTCCGGTCATTCTTTCTCCGTGTCCCCGTTGCGGACCGCGTCCTGCGTATCGCTCGGCGTGAGCGGTTCGTAGTCGTCCGGGATAGTGTACCCCTCCCCGGCACAGCGTTCGATCTCGTCAAACAGCGACGATTTTCGGGACTGTAGCTCCTGTATTTCCTGCACTCGCCCGTCGAACTCGGCCTGCGCGTCCGCACCCGAATCCCAACTGTCCCACAGCGAATCGAACGACAGTGCCGCGCCGAGCGCGGACGTGGTGCCGACCGACGAGGCGAGCGTGCTCGCTGCGGCTTCGCTTTTCAACAGCGAGGAGCGCCCGGCGGTGACAACTGCGGCGGCGGCCGACACGGTTGTCGTCACGCTACTCTTGATGAACGAGAACTGTGCGTCCCCGAACTCGCGGCGGGCCTCGCCGAGTTCCGCGTACTGCTGGAGGAGGCGCTGGTCGACGTTGTCGAGTTGCTCCTTGGCGTCGAACGCTGCGTCGCAGTCCCCGACACCGACTTCGAGCCGGGAGGTCTTCGTCGGGGCGTTCGTGATGCCCAGCTCGAACGGCCCCCAGTCACCTGCCAGCCGTGGATCGTTTGCCGGCACCCGCATCGGGCGATAGGCGACGACCCGGAGCTTGTGGACGCCGGGTTCGAGGTCGATGCGTATCTCCCCGGGCACGGGATCGAACAGGACGTACTCTCTGCCGTTGTCCGAGTAGGCCCTGTCGGTCGTCGTCCTGACGTATCCGGTCGCATCGTCCGGCACGCTCTTCGAACTCTCCCAGATGTCGACGTATCCTGGTTCCCGCCCGTACCCGTCGAGGAACACGTACTCGCCTTGTGGGACCCCCGCGCTCCCGCCGCCCGGGGTCCGGACGTAGACGACGTACACCCAGCCGCCGGACAGCGAGATGTCGAGGCCGTCGTTCGAACACGTGATCTCGAAGTGTTCGGGGTACGCGCTGCCGGTCACGGTGTCGTTGACGACACAGTTTTCGTCTTCGGCGGCCACGGTCGCGTTACCCATCGCGACGCCGGTGTCGGTCGGCGCCGTCCTCGTGGGCCTCGCCGGGTCGGACCCGGCGCTCCCCGCGTCAGTCGCAGCGATACCGTCAGCGTCTGCGCCCGATTCCGGTTGCGCACCGACCGCGCCGACTGGCACGAGCGAAAGCATTGTCAACAAGGCACAACAGACTGCCATCGTCCGCAGCAATCGTCGTCTGTTCCGATTCGCCATACCGGCAGGTACGACTGGTCCTCATTATATTTCATGGCTACATATTTAGTACGGGTAATCCACGGGAAGAGACCGCGTCTAGACGGCGGTCTCCGGACCGTTTCGCCGGCAACTCGTGGCGCCGCTCAGACCAGCGGTTCGACGACCTCGCGGCCGGCCGCGAGCAGTTCGTCGGCCCGTTCTTGCGAGCTAGCTTCCGCGTACACGCGGAGTTTCGGCTCGGTGCCGCTCGGGCGCACGAGGAGCCAGCCGCCGTCGTCGAGGAAGATCTTGAAGCCGTCGACCGAACTGACCCGCTCGACGCTCGCGCCGGCCACCTCGTCGGGTAGCGCGTTCTCCAGTTCCCGGAGGACGCCCGCTTTCCGGTCGTCGGGACAGTCGACGCTGATCCGGTCCTGGACGATGCCGCCGAAGCGGTCCAACAGGGCCGCGATCCGCTCGTCGTAAGACTCCTCGGCGTCGATAGCGGCCGCGAGCAGCGCGAGCAACACGCCGTCCTTGTTGCGGAGGTGACTCGTGAGGCCGAAGCCGCCGGACTCCTCGCCGCCCATCAGGGTGTCGTGTTCGCGCATCGCGTCGGCGACCCACTTGAAACCGACCGCGGTTTCGTGTACCGTCTGGCCGTGGGCCTCGGCGACGCGGTCGACGATGCTGCTGGTCGAGACGGTACGGACCACGTCGCCGCTGCGGGCGAAGCCGGCGGGGTCGGCGAGCGCGTCGCCGTCGAGCAGCGCCTCGTAGGTGGCGGCGAAAAAGAGGTTCGGGTCGAGCGCGCCGCGCTCGGGCGTGACGACGGTCACGCGGTCGGCGTCGCCGTCGTTGGCGATGCCGAAGTTCGCGCTCCCCTCGCCGACCCGCTCGATCAGGTCGCCGAGGCGACCGGCTTCGGGTTCGGGTGAGGTGCCACCGAACTCGGGGTCTTGCTCGCAACGCAGGCTGTCGACCTCGGCGCCGGCCCGTTCGAGGAGGGCGTCGGTGACGCCGCGGCCGCTGCCGTGCATCGCGTCGTAAGCGACCGCGGTGCCCGAGAGGTCGGCGTCGACGGTGGCCAGCGCGTGCTCGAAGAAGGGGCCGACGAAGTCGACTTCGGAGACATCGCCCCACTCCGCTTCGGGCAGGGTCTCGGGGTCGGCCAACCGCGATTCGAGCGCGTCGGTCACGTCGGGCATCGCCGGCGCGCCGTCGCTCGGGAGGAACTTCACGCCGTTGTACTCGGCCGGATTGTGCGAGGCGGTGACCATCAGCGCGCCCGCGAGGTCGCGGTCGGCGACGGTCCAGCCGACGACCGGCGTCGGCAGGTCCCGCTCGGGGACGAGCACGTCGAAGCCATTGGCCGCGAGCACGCGCGAGAGTTCCTCGGCGAACCCGCGAGAGCTCTCGCGGGCGTCGTAGCCGATGGCGACCGTCGCCGACTCCGTGCCGGTGCCCTCGCCGGCCCCGCTGCTGCCCTCGTCGTGCAGGTACGTCGCGACCGCCTGCCCGACCATGCGGACGCGCTCGGCCGTGAACACGTCCAGCGTCGCGCGCCACCCGTCGGTTCCGAACTCGATAGCGTCCACGTCGGCGTCGGTTCCCATGCCCGGAGTCTCCGCCGCGACCGGGAAAAAGGTGTCTGCGCGGCGTGCTAGCGCGTCACTGTGGGTTCACCGCACAGTCTCGCTGCCGTCGGCCACGAGCGTCGACGGAAGGTCGACAGCGTCGGAGACGCCGCCCTCGGCGATGACGCGCTCCTTGCGCTCGCGGGAGTACTGTTTGAGTTCGTACTCGCGGGACATCGCGGCCGACCGGGAGTCGAACCCCTCGACGTGAACGAGTTCGACGGGGGTTCGCCCGCGGGTGTACTTGGCGCCGTCGCCGGCGTCGTGTTCGCGGACGCGTCGCTCGACGTCGGTAGTGTACCCGGTGTAGAACGTGTCGTCCCGGCACCGCAGGACGTACACGAAGTGGTCGGGGTCCGGAGACTCCGGATCGGGGTCCGGGGGCCGCGGGTCGGTCACGTGTCTGTGCGGGGACTACGCTTCGTGGGCGCGCTCTCTCGCGACTTCGGCGATGCCGGCGTTCGCGGAGCAGCTCGGACAGGCGTGGATCCCACCCGTTTCGTCCGCGAAGACGCGGGCGAACTGGTCCGAGACGTGCGCGCCACAGTGGTCACAAGTTGGCATTTGAGTCTGCCGGCTGTGCGCCGGTACCCGTCCCTTGACGTGCCCCGGATAAAACGAACATACCAACATGGTTTGGCACTCACTCGCAGGTAACCGTACGGTGCCGAAATTCCGGGATAGCGACGGGATACCGGCGGTCGCGGGTCTCGCACCGCAGGCGGGTTTCGAGGCGACGCAGTCGGGCGATACGGCATCACGAGCGGGCCTCGTCGATCCGGCGGGCGATCAGGCCGGCCTGCGCTCCCGCAGTAAAGCCGGCGTCGACGTTGACGACGCTGAGGGCGGTACAGGACTGGAGCATCCCCGAGAGCGCGGCCTCGCCCGCACCGCCGTGACCGTAGCCCGTCGAGACCGGGAGTCCGACGATGGGGACGTCGACGAGGCCCGCGAGAACGGTCGGGAGCGCCCCCTCGCGGCCCGCGGCGACGACGAGGACGTCCTGCTCGCGCAGCGTTGGGAGTGCATCGAGAGAGCGGGCCAGCGAGGCGACGCCGACGTCCTCGACGCGTTCGACGGTCGCGCCTATCTCACGAGCGACCGCCGCGGCCTCGCCCGCCGGAACCGCGTCGGACGTGCCCGCCGTGACGATGCCGACTGCCGCGTCGAGCGATGGTCGCTCGAACTCGGGCGTCCGTGCCACGATGACGCCCGCTCGTTCGTCGCCGCCCCACTCGATGTCGGAGTCTGCTCCGGTCAGCCGGTCGCGAACGGCGCGTTCGGTGTCGTCGTCGGCCCGCGTCACGATGGCTCGCCCGGTGGTTTCGACCGATGTGGCGGCGAGGTCCGCTACCTCGGTGGGGGTTTTCCCGGTCGCGAGGACGGCCTCCGGAACGCCGCTGCGGGTCGTCCGCGCGGCGTCGAACCGGCCGGACTCACCCGTCGCGTAGCCCGCGATTCGGACCTCGGCCTCGGCGGGTGAGAGGTCACCCGCCGCGACCGCCTCCAGTAGATCGCGCATATCCCCCCGTCCGTTCTCGACGCACTTGGTCGCTCGCGTTCCCGACCACTGAGTACCCGACCCGCGTCCGCACTGTCGATACGAGGTCGCATCGCGGAAACGAACCGTGATCGGATCCACAGACGGCCCGAGAGAGCGCGCGCGAGGTGCTCGCAAGCGCCGAAACCCGGCGACACGGCCCCTCTCCGGCGAACATCGGGTCGGTCGCGCCCACAAGATACTTAACTACCACCCTCGGGCTGGTGCCGACCAGCCCGGAGCGCCCCTCAAACGCCCGTCAGTGGCGTCGAGAACGCGTGAGATGGGGAAAGCTTATAAAGTACCCATCTGAAGACGTATCCTGTATGGCAGACCTCATTGTCAAGAATTCGGTGAAGGAAGCGCTCGACGACATGAATGTCTCCCGCGACTTCTACGACGCTCTCGACGAGGAAGTCGAGGAGCTGCTCGACGACGCCGCGCGACGCGCGGAGTCCAACGACCGGAAGACGGTCCAGCCGCGCGACCTGTAAGTCGGTAACCCGACTCGATTTTTTGGGGGAATGGCGTTACAGCCCGCGAGCCCCGGCTCCGTCGCTCGGGGGCTACGGCTCGAAGACGGTGACCTCCGTCTCCGTGCCGACGTGGACCTCGTCGGCGGCATCGACGAACAGGCCGTGCTCGACAACGCCGGGCAGCCCCGCGAGGTCGGCCGCCAGCCCCGCGGGGTCCGGCATCGCGCCGAAGTCACAGTCCAGCACGAGGTTCCCGTTGTCGGTGACGACCGGCCCGGTCTTTCGCTCGGCACGGCGGAGGTCGGGCTGACCGCCCAGTCGCCGGACGGCGTCGGTCACCGGCGCACGGGCGTCGGGGAGGACCTCGACCGGGACAGGGTGGTCGAGCACGTCGGCCTCCTTGGTCGGGTCGGCGACGACGAGCAGACGATCGGCGGCGCTGTCGACGATCTTCTCCCGGGCGTGCGCGCCACCCCCGCCCTTGACGAGGTGCGGGCCGGCGACCTGGTCGGCGCCGTCGATGGCCAGGTCCACGCTTCGCTCGTCGAGCGTCGTCAGTTCGATCCCCGTCTCGACCGCGAGTTCCCGCGCCTGAAACGAGGTGGGCACGCCCTCGACGTCGAGGCCCGAATCGACGTCCCGGCCCAGCGCCCGGATGGCGTGGGCGGCCGTCGAACCGCTGCCGAGCCCGACGGTCATGCCGTCTTCGACCGCCTCGACGGCGCTCTCGCCCGCCCGTCGCTTGGCCGCTTCGCGTTCGCTCTGGTTCATGTCGACTCGATCATCGCCCCGCGGCAAAACTATACTGGGGCCACTTCGATCGGGAGGAACCGGTACTAGAGGCACCTCGGTCGAGAGGAGCCGGTACTGGGGGCGCTTCGATCGGGCGAGCAGAGACAGCGCGCGCAGAAATCAGTTCTCGTCGGATGCGGGGTAGTCGGTCGCGAACACGTCTTCAACGACGGGGTCGTCGCTGCTGGTGTCGTCGCCATCGGCGTCGTCGGGTTCGGTCGCCGAGTCGTCGGCTTCGGCCGCACGGTCGTCGGGGCTGACGCTGCCGGTGCGATAGCCCGCGAGGTCGAGCGTGACGTGGTCGAAGCCGAGGTCGCCGATGTGTTCGCGGGCGGCGCGGGCGAAGGCCGGATCCAGGGCGACATCGAGTTCGTCCGCGCCGACCTCGATGCGGGCGATGCCGTCGTGGTCGCGCACGCGGAACTGCGAGAACCCCCACGTTCTGAGGACCTGTTCGGCCTGCTCGATCCGGGAGAGTCGCTCCTCTGTGACTTCCAGGCCGGTCGGGATGCGTGAAGAGAGACAGGCCATCGAGGGCTTGTCCGCGACCGAGAGGTCGTACTCGTCGGCGATCTCTCGGACGTCGGACTTGGCGATGCCGTGTTCGAGCAGCGGGGAGTAGGCGTCGAGTTCCTCGACAGCCCGCAACCCGGGCCGGTGGCCAGACCCGGCGTCGGAGGCGTTGGTGCCGTCACAGACGACGTCGATGCCCAGGTCGCGGGCGCGGTCGAACATGGCGCCCAGGCGCATCGTCCGGCAGTGATAGCAGCGCTCGTCGCCGTTCTGGACGAACGCCTGGCTGTCGAGCTCGGAGAACTCGACTATCTCGTGACGAATACCGATCTCGTCGGCGACGTGGCGCGCGTCGTCGAGCTCCGCCGCCGGGAGCGTCTCGCTTTTGGCCGTGCAGGCGACGGCCGCGTCACCCAGGGCGTCGCGGGCGATGGCGGCGACGACGCTCGAATCGACGCCACCCGAAAAGGCGACCAGGACGCCGTCGCGGGCGGCCAGGTCGGCGCGCGCGGCGTCGAGTTTCGACTGGACCGATGTGCTCATCGGGCGGAATTCGGCCGCGCGAGCCAAAAGCCCGTCGGCAGCGGAATCGCGGTCGCTCGCGACTCGCAGTTCCCGTGACTATTTATCCGGCGGCGGCGTGCGCGGGGACGTGAAGTTCGCACGACTGCGCGTCGACCCCGACGACCCGCTCTCGCCGATCCACGCGGTGACGAACGACTGCGAGGGGTTCGACCGGGCGGCCCTGCGCTTCGGCGGTGTGACGGCCAGCGACCCGCGCACTTACGTCTTCTCGGTCGTCGGTGACGTGGCCGCACTCGACACCGCGCTCGGCGAGGGCGCGGGCATCATCGACCACGAAATCGTCGTCGACGAGGGCGACCGCGGTCTCGTCTACGTCCGTGCCGAGTCGACGGCGATCGAACTCGGCCTGCAGGCGATGCTCACCCGGGAGAGTCTCGTGACGGCGACCCCCGTGGAGTTCCTCGGCGACGGGAGCGTCCTCTTCCGGGTGCTCGGCGAGCCAGCTGACCTCGAGACCGCGGTCGAAGCGGTCGGCGCGGAGCTGCCGGTGACCGTCGAGCGACTGACCGACTACGACCGCCCACCCGAGCGCGTCGCCGCGGCGCTGACCGACCGCCAGGAGGCAGTCGTCCGCGCGGCGCTCGAACTGGGCTACTACGACCACCCGCGGACGGCGACCCAGACGGAGGTCGCCACCGCCGTCGACTGCGCGCCCGCTACCGCCGGCGAGCACCTCCGGAAGGCCGAGGCCGCGCTGGTCCGCGCCGCGTTCGAGTCGCTGTAATCGCGACCACTCGCTGTCGTCGGGGTTATGATGGTCGAGCGCGTCGATCCGCCGATGACAGCGGACCTTGACGCCGACGTGGTCGGGGCCGACGCCGCAGCCGAGCGCCGCGACGAGGTCGTGGCGGCGGTGACCGAACACGCCGGGCGAGTCGCGCACGAACTCGCGCGCCTGCAGGGCGGCGACTACGGGCAGGAGACCTTCGAGACCGACGCGGGCGCGTGGACGCTGAAATACGACGCCGGCGACGTGCAGTACCTGCGCTTCGAGCGCGGCGGCAGCGAAACCTACGTCGTCTCGACCCATCAGCCGCCCGAACCCGAGGCGCTCGCCGCGGCGATGGCCGACTACGACGCTTTCGTCGCCGCGTTTAACGACCACGTCCGTTCGCTCGCTGGCGTCCTCGACGACGCCCCCGAGGACTTCCCAGAGGTGGCGTCCGTCGACGATGTCGTCGCCGAGCGCGAGCGGGTGCTCTCGCGGATTCGGGAGGCATGCGACAGGATGGCCGAGCGGCTGCGCCGCTACGAGGGCGGCGACTACGGCTCGTTTGCCGCCCGCGTCGACAGCTCGCGCTGGGAACTCAAGTGGGAAGAGGGCCGCGCGAGCTACCTGCGGGTCGGCGGCGAGGGTGGTATTTACCTCCTCTCGCAGTATCAGCCCCCCTCCGCCCACGACCTGCGCGCCCACGCCGACGGCTTCGCCGGCTTCGTCGAGGCGTTCAACGCCGAGATCGCCGCCGCTTCGGACACGCTCGACGACGTTTCGCTGTGACCGAGCGGGGCGCTCGTGCGCGGCACCACGCAGACGCAGGACCGTCTCGGCCTGCGAACGCAAGACCGTTTCAGCCCGCGGGCGCAGGACCGTCTCGGCCCGGCGTTCCACACCGCAACGCACACCAGCGGTTATACGCGTCCCGACCCAACCGCGGGCATGGCGATGGAGGCGGGATTCGAACTGGGCTTTCGTTCGCTCGACAGCGAAGTGGCCGACTCCCCGCTCCGGGTGGACGGCGACCTACCGGACTGGCTCGACGGGGCGCTGGTCCGCAACGGGCCCGCGAAGTTCGAGGTCGACGGCGAGCGCGTCGGCCACTGGTTCGACGGCCTCGCGATGTGTCACCGGTTCGCCTTCGACGGCGCCGCCGACGAGATACGCTACACGAACCGATTCCTCCGGTCGGAGACCTACCGGAAGGCGACCGAGGAGGGTGTCCTCGACGGACAGTTCGCGACGGGCGGTGGCGGCTACCTCGCTCGCCTGCAAGACCTCCTGTTCAGCGATCCCACCGACAACTGTAACGTCCACGTCACCCGCGTCGCCGACTCGCTGGTCGCGATGACCGAGGTCCCCCGGTTTCTCGACTGTGACCCCGCGACTCTCGAAACGCCCGGCGAGTTCGGTTTCGCCGACGACCTCGCCGGGCACATCAACTGCGCGCACGTCCTCCCGGACCCCCACCGCGAGGAGACGGTCGGTCTCCTCACGACGTTCGGCCGGCCGAGCGAGTACACGGTCTACCGCCTGCCCGACGGCTCCCGTACTCGCGAGGTGGTCGGACGTGTCGCTGCCGACCGGCCGGCGTATCTGCACAGTTTTGCGCTAACCGAGCGCTTCGTCGTCCTGACCGAGCACCCGTTCGTCACCGACCCGAAGTCCTTCCTGTTGCCCGGTGGCGAGGGCTTTGTCGACTTCTACGACTGGGTGCCCGAGCGGGGGACGACCTTCCACGTCCTCGACCGCGAGACGGGCGAGCGCGTCGCCACTCGCGAGACCGACGCCTGGTTCGTCTTCCACCACGTCAACGCCTTCGAGCGACCTGCCGGAGCGGCCAGCGGGACGGACCGAGGCGATGAGATGGACCGGGGCGACGGGACAGAACGGGGCGACGGAACCGACCCAGACGGGGAGGTCGTCGTCGACCTGGTCGCCTATCCCGACGCCGACGTGGTCGACGGGCTCTATCTCGACGCGGCCGCCGACTGGTTCGAGTCGGGCGCGGACGGACAGTTGCGCCGGTTCCGCCTGCCGCTCGACGACGGAACTGACGGCGGGAGTGTGTCGAGCGAACTCCTCTACGACGGCTGCGAACTGCCGCGGGTCGCCCCCGACGACCGGACTCGCGAGTACCGCTACGCCTACGTTCAGGGCGCCGCCGACCGCGAGGGCAACCACGTCGCGAAGGTGGACGTGACTACCGGCGAGTCACGCCGCTGGGAGGAGGGGGGCCTGTTCGCGGAGGAACCGGTGTTCGTCCGCGCGCCCGACGCCGAACGGCCGAGCGACGACGGGGTCGTGCTCGTCACTGCGCTGAACGTCCCGGACGAACGGACGGATCTCCTCGTCCTCGACGGCGAGACGCTCGCCGTCCGGGCACGAGCGCCGCTGCCCCACGCTGTCCCGTTCGGCTTCCACGGCCGGTACTTCTCCGAGTGGTGACTCGCGTCGGCAGTATTTTGTGAGGCAGATTTGGCTGCAAGAGCCCTTGGGACCAGCGTGAAAGCCCCGCCCGGCTTCGGTCGCGCGCCTCGCTGCGCGCGCTCCTTCCAGTCGCGTGCTTGCGTCGGCGGGCTTCCCGAACCCGGCCGCCCCTTTCATTCCCACCCGGATCGGCTGGCTCGACAGTCTACGCGGGCGGGAATGAAAGGGGCGGCTCGTTCGACCCGGCCCGGACGACGCAAGCACCGCAGGCCGTAGGCCGAGGAGCACAGCGAGTCCCGGCCGGTCGAACGAGGCGGGGCTTTCACCCTGTCTGTTATGGAATTATGAGGTCCTGGCACCCGGTCGTTGTCGCGATCAGTCCTCGCAGACGTGGCGCCTGGTGTCGACGACGGCGAGGTCGCCGTCGAGAACGACCGTCAGGCAGTCGTCGGCCAGCGGGACGCGGACAGCGACGCGCCAGGGGTCGCTGGAGCGGACGGTCGTGTACTCGTCGTCGACACACCACGGGAGCGTCCAGTAGGGCCGTTCGGACAGCTCGATGCCGTGCTCGTCGTAGAAGGCGGTGACGACCGACTCGTCGAGGAGGACGAGGCCGACCGGCGAGCAGAGTTCGTTGTGACAGCGCTCGCAGACGTGTTCGGCGCGGATGGTCACGTCGAGACAGCAGTCGCCGCCGCGGACGATCTCGGTGTGGATCCGCCCGGCGCAGGCGGGACAGACGCCGTCGGCCGCGAGACAGTGCAGGTGACGGACGCGCTCGTCGAACGCGCGCGCGATCTCGGCCTCGGAGCGGTCGGCCAGCCCGCCCGCGGGGAACTCGTACTCGCCGTGGGACTTCCCGCAGTCCACGCAGTCGATGCGGAACTGCTCGTCGGCGTAGCGCGCCTCCAGCCCGCCGCCACAGCGGGTGCAGGCGCCTTCGACGGCGAAGGGTTCGACGTCGGGCGTGCGGGTGAACGTCCCCGCGCGCACGGCGCGAACGACCTGCGCGCCGGCGTGGCGCAGGTCGTAGCCATCGTCGGTTTTCGTGACGAACCGGTCGGTGAGTTGCTGGAGGTGGTAGTTGAACTGCGCGCTGTCGCGTAGCGGAACGTCGTCGTGCAACTCGGAGAAAGAGACCGGTCGCTCGTCGGCGCGCCAGAGCGCTTCGAGGATGTCCAGCCGCGTCTCGCTGGCGACGACGCCGAACGCTTCCGCCGGGTCGCCGTCGGTCGCGTCGCTCTCCTCGCCAGGTCCGGGAGTGCTGCTCATACGATCCGGATCGACCGTGAGGCCCAAAAGGGTTCGCTGAAGCCGTCTTTTGAAAGATAAGTGGTAGGTTCCGACGCGGTTTCAGCGCCAGAAAACGCTCGCGAGTGATTAACATGGTACACCCGTTAGACTGGGGCGATGTGTGCATCAAGGAAGTCGGACACCACCTCTCTGTCGACGGGTCGGCCTGAGCAGCGGACGATACTGGTGGTCGACGACGACCCCGATCTGACGGCGCTCGCGGGCGCCTATCTCGGGCGACTGGACGCGGTGGCCGTGGAGACGCGGACGGACCCCGAGGCGGCGCTTGCGTGGGTGGACGGGACGGTGGACTGTGTGGTGACCGACTACGAGATGCCGGGCACGGACGGGCTGGACGTGCTGGAGACGGTGCGGACTGACCACCCCGAGACGCCGGTGATCTTCTTTTCGGGCACCGAAGAGGACGGCGTCGCTGAGCGAGCGCGCGAGCGCGGTGCGCGGTTCGTGGCCAAGGCGGGTGCGGACGGGCTGGACCGGCTGGTGGGTGTGGTTGAGACGGAACTCGACGGCTGACCCGCTCACGTCGTCGAGTCGCGCGTGATGCGGCACAACTGGTGTGAGCGCGGCGCCGGGAGTCTGTCGCGTCTCCGACCGCGGAACAGTAGGCTTATCAGTCCCAGAGGGCGAAGATTTGCCAAGATTACTCCCGAGATGACGACGAACACACAACCGGAGGTGAACATCGGACTCGTCGGCCACGTCGACCACGGCAAGACGACGCTGGTCCAGGCGCTATCTGGCGAATGGACCGACCAGCACTCCGAGGAGATGAAACGCGGCATCTCCATCAGGCTGGGCTACGCCGACGCGACGCTGCGGCGCTGTCCCGAGGCCGACGAGCCCGAGGCGTTCACCGTCGAGGAGACCTGTAGCGACCACGACGTCGAGACCGACGTCCTGCGGACGGTCTCGTTCGTGGACGCGCCGGGCCACGAAACGCTGATGGCGACGATGCTGTCCGGTGCCTCCATCATGGACGGCGCCGTCCTCGTCGTCTCGGCGAGCGAGCCCGTCCCCCAGGCACAGACCGAAGAACACCTGATGGCGCTGGACATCATCGGCATCGACAACATCGTCGTCGCCCAGAACAAGATCGACCTGGTCGACGCCGAGCAGGCCCGCGAGAACTACGAACAGATCCAGGAGTTCGTCGAGGGCACCGTCGCCGAGGGCGCGCCCATCGTCCCCATCAGCGCCCAGCAGGGCGTCAACATGGATCTCCTCATCGACGCCGTCGAGCGGGAGATCCCGACGCCCGAGCGGGACCCCGACGCCGACGCCGAGATGCTCGTCGCCCGCTCGTTCGACATCAATCGGCCGGGCACGACGTGGGACTCGCTGGTCGGCGGCGTGCTGGGTGGGTCGCTCGTCAGCGGCGAATTCGACGTCGACGACGACATCCAGCTGCGCCCCGGCCGCGAGGTCGAGGAGGGCGGCCAGACGGAGTGGCGGCCCGTCGAGACGACGGTCCGGTCGCTCCAGTCGGGCGGCGACAACGTCGAGACGGCCCGTCCCGGCGGTCTGCTGGGTGTCGGGACCGGTCTCGACCCGGCGATCACGAAGGGTGACGCGCTGGCGGGGCAGGTCGCGGGGCCGCCCGGCACGCTGCCGCCGACCCACGAGCAGTTCACGATGGACGTGGACCTGCTGGAGCGGATCGTCGGCGAGGACGCCGGCGAGGTCGACGAGATCTCCACGGGTGAACCGCTGATGATGACCATCGGGACGGCGACGACGGTCGGGTCGGTCACGAGCGCCCGCGGCGGCGAGGCCGAGGTCGCGCTCCAGCGGCCCGTCTGCGCTCGCGAGGGTGCGACCATCGCCATCAACCGCCGTATCGGCGGCCGCTGGCGCCTCATCGGGATCGGTACCCTGCGGGAATGAGCGTCGTCATGGACACGAACGCACTGATGATGCCCGTCGAATGTGACGTCCGCGTCTTCGAGGAACTCGACCGGCTGCTGGGCGGTGTGGAAGCCGTCGTCCCCGAGGCCGTCTGCGACGAACTCGCGAAACTGGCCGACGGGGCCGGCGAGGAGGCGACGGCGGCGAGCGTCGGACTGGACCTGGCGCGCGACCGCTGTCGCGCAGTCGCCCACGACGCCGACTACGCGGACGACGCGGTCCTCGAGTGTGCCGAGCGCGAGGGGGTCACACACGCGGCCACGAACGACGGGCCACTGCAACGCCGGCTCCTGGCCGCCGGCGTTCCGGTAATTAGTTTACGCGCCAGGAACAAACTCGCAGTCACTCAACCATAACATGTACAAACGGGTTCGTCTACGCGATACAGTGGAAGTGCCGCCGGCATACTTAGCGGAGGTGACGCCGGGGCTCGTCAAGCGACTCCTGCAGGACAAACTGGAGGGGCGCATGGACGAGGATGTCGGGTCGGTCGTCTCGGTCATCGAGGTTCGCGATATCGGCGAGGGCGCGGTCGTCCCCGGTGAACAGGGAGTCTACTTCACGGCGGAGTTCGACGCGCTGACCTTCGACCCGCAGATGCAGGAGGTCGTCGACGGCGAGATCGTCGAGGTCGTCAACTTCGGGGCGTTCGTCGGCATCGGGCCGGTCGACGGCCTGCTCCACGTCTCCCAGATATCCGACGAGTACCTCGCCTACGACGAGGAGGGACAGATGCTCTCCTCGCGGGACTCGAACCGCTCGCTGGGTGTCGGCGACGCCGTCCGCGCGCGGATCGTCACCAAGAGCATCGACGAGCGCAACCCTCGGGACTCGAAGATCGGCCTCACGGCCAAGCAGGTCGGCCTCGGCAAGCACGGCTGGCTCGACGAAGAGCGCAAGAAACGCGAGACCACCGCAGAACCGGGTGACGAGTAATGGCCGACAGACTCGTCTGCCGGGAGTGTCATCGCGTGCAGGACTCCGAGGAAGCCGAGACCTGTACGGCCTGTGGCTCCTCGTCGCTGACCGAGGACTGGGCGGGGTACGTCGTCATCACGCACCCCGAGCGCAGTCAGATCGCCGAGGAGATGGACGTCACGGAACCCGGGCAGTACGCGCTGAAGGTCCGCTAACGTGACTGCCGTACTGGAACTCGGCGCCGACCTGCGGGCCGAGTTGAAAGAGCCCTTCGGTCCGGTCGAACCCGACACCGACACCGTTCTCCGTGCCGCCGGTCGCCCGCTCGTGACCGTCGGCGATATCGTCACCTACCACGTTCTCGACGCGGGCACCGCGCCCGACGTGGCGCTGGTCGACGAGCGTACCCAGCGCGCCGCTGTCGACGAACACGTCCGCGAGACCATCGATGCTTCGCGCTTCGACCGCGAGTGTAGCGTCGACAACCCGCCCGCCACGCTCACCGTCGCGCTCCTCGAGACGCTGCGGGCGGCGCTCGACGACAGCGCGTCGACGCTCGTCCGTGTCGACGGCGAGGAGGACCTGGCCGCCCTACCGGCCATCGCCGCCGTCCCCGACGACGCGAGCGTTCTCTACGGGCAACCCGACGAGGGCATCGTCCACGTCCGCGTCGAGCGCGCCGTCCGCGAGCGGGTGCGAGACATGCTCGTCCGCATGGACGGCGACAGCGACCGCGCTTTCGCCGCTCTGGGTATCGACGCCGCGTGACGACGGCCGTCACGCCCACTGTTCTCTCTCGCGTTCTTCACCGACACGACCTCGTCGATCACGTGGGCCGCTGGCGACGGCGTTCGCACAGCCGCGACAATTTTATATCGCACAATGTGGTTTATCGAACTGGCACGGTTCGATTCGCTGGCTCCACACGCTCCAACCGTGTCAGCGCACGGCGACGGCGGCACCGAACACTCACCCCTACCCGGGAACTCTTTGGTGTGGATGAACGTTTGACGCTCGGCGACTCGCATGGCCGGCTATCCGGTGATTCTGGACTCTCCCGACCTCGGCCGACCGAGCCGTCGGGACACCGGTCCGACTCAGTCGGCACCACGTTCGACCAGTCGGGCGCCGCAGTCGACACACTCGGTCGCGACCACGTCGCGGTGGCCGCAACACGACCTGACCGTCGCCGACCCGGTCGATAGCGACCCGCCGCAGTCGGGACAGGTCTCCCGCTTCGCCCGCAGTTCGGCACAGGCCCGGCCGCGGTCGCCAGGGGTGAGCGCGCCCCAGTCGGAGACGCGGTCGGCGAGAACGGCCGCTCCCGCCAGGTCCGTCCGAACGGCCAGGACTGACGGCCACGTGGCGACGCGCTCGTCGTTGGCGCGGGCCGCGACACCACGGCCGACCTCGCCGACCGCCGTCCCCGCGGGGAGGTCGAACCGGTCGGCGAGCGTCGCGCCGTCCACCGGGTCGGCCGCCGTGACCTCCTTGTCCCAGGCAGTCCGGAACTCCCCGGAGAGCCGTCCGTCCTCGTTGAGGACGCCCGCGCGGTGCAGGACCGCCACGGGGTCGCCCCCGCGGCCGCCGTCGGTCTCCGTGGGTGGGCCTGTGACGCCGCGGGCGACCGTCGGCGTCACGTCCTTGCCGAAGACGCCGAGGACGGCCGCGGGGAGGAACTCGCTCAGCCTCGGCGTGCCGGGCACGAGATAGCCGCGCAACCAGACCATCGCCAGCGAGCACGCGGCGACCGCGCTCGCGGTGGCGACGGCCACGGTCGCCGAGGCCAGCACGACTCCCCAGAGATAGACGTTCGTGGCGCCCAGCGCGGCGATGGCGAGGTTCGCCACGGTACAGGGCCAGCAGCGGTTGGCGCCGGTGTACTCGGGACGGCGCAGGCGAGCGAGCGGACCGCTGGACCCGGACATGGGCGAGCGTGCGGTCTGTGCGGAGTTGAACCTGACGGCGTGTGTTCTCGTTCTCGGCTCTGTCGTCGGCGACGCCACGAACTCGTGTTCGTCGAGCGGCTCGCTTGGGATCGCGATCGTCGCGAAAAATCTTCAAAGAGCGGCCAGTACGACTGAAAACAGCGTGAAAGCCCCGACGCGTTCGATTCGGGGGACTCTCACGGTTCGCTTCGCTCACCGTTCGAGCAGTCGAGGCCTCCCTCCGGTCGGCCTCGTGCTCGCTGCGCGCTTCCCTCGCTGCGTTCGGTCCAGTGCTTGCATCGTCCGCCGTCGTCGAAAGGGCGGCCGGTAGAACCGGCCGCCACAATCCGAGGCGGCGGAGCCGCCTCGCGCACGTCGCCCCTTTCAGTCCCACCCGCTCAGACCGTCGAATTTGCCGACACGGGTGGGACTGAAAGGGGCCGGTTGCTCGTCGCCGCCCCGGCGACGCAAGCACCGCAGGAGCGAGTGTAACGAGCGACGAGGCGCGCAGCGAGCCGCGGCGGTACGAGCAACCGGGGGCTTTCACGCTGTTTGCGGTCACGGCCACGTCTCCTCTTGCCGGGGCTTTCACGCTGTTTGCGGTTGCTATCGAGGGCGCCGTCACGGGGCTTTCACGGGTCCGCACCGTCTCCTCGCTCGCGGTCGGGGGATTCAAGCGCCCCATCGCCCTACGAGGGGGTAATGGGAAACGCAGACATCCGTGACCTGGCGGCCATCGAGTCGGTCGCGTTCGCGGATCTCTCGGACTCCGTCGTCGCTGTCGACGCGCACAACTGGCTGTATCGCTACCTCACGACGACGGTCCGGTGGACCAGCGACCAGACGTACACCACCGACGCCGGCGAGGAGGTGGCCAACCTGATCGGCGTCGTCCAGGGGCTGCCGAAGTTCTTCGAACACGCCCTCACCCCCGTCTTCGTCTTCGACGGCGCCGTCGTCGACCTCAAAGACGACGAGGTCGAGTCCCGCCGCGAGGAACGCGAGAAGCGCGAGGAACAGCTAGAGAAGGCCCGCGAGCGCGGGGACGACCTCGCGGTCGCACGGCTGGACTCACAGACCCAGCGGCTCACCGACACCATCCTCACGACCACGCGGGAACTGCTCGAACTGCTCAACGTGCCCGTGATCGAAGCGCCCGCGGAGGGTGAGGCCCAGGCCGCCCATATGGCCCGCCAGGGTGACGTGGACTACGTCGGAACCGAGGACTACGACGCACTCCTCCTGGGCGCGCCCCTGACGCTGCGCCAGATCACGAGCTCCGGCGACCCGGAACTGATGGACTTCGAGGCGACGCTGGAGGACAACGAGATCACCTGGGAACAACTGGTCGACGCGGCTATCCTGATGGGGACCGACTTCAACGAGGGTCTCTCGGGGTACGGCCCGAAGACGGCCGTCGACGCGGTGCGCGAGCACGGCGATCTGTGGGGTGTGTTCGAGGCCGATGACGTGTACGTCGACGGGGCCGACCGGATCCGCGACCTCTTTTTCGACCCAGCGGTGACCGACGACTACGCGGTCGAACCGTCGGTCGACCCCGACGTGGCCGCGGCCCGCGAGTACGTCTGCGACCAGTGGGAGGTCGACCCCGACGAAGTCGGACGGGGGTTCGAGCGCATCGAGGAGAGCATGGTCCAGACCGGGCTGGACGACTGGACCTGAGACCCGGCTGACGGGTCTGCGGTCGGGCCGACGGACTACTGACCGGCGGGGACGCCCACATTGCGGGCGCGCTTCGGTGGTTTTTACGCCTCACCAGTTGTCGGTCGAACCATGAGCGAGGACTATCGCACGGAACAGGACAGCCTCGGCGAGATGCAGGTCCCGGCCGACGCCTACTGGGGCGCACAGACCCAGCGGGCCGTCGAGAACTTCCCGATCAGCGACGCGACCTTCGGGCGCCGGTTCGTCCGCGCGCTCGGCGTCGTAAAGAAAGCCGCCGCCCAGGCCAACCGCGACCTCGACCACCTGGACGAGGAGACCGCAGGCCACATTGTCGCCGCCGCCGACGAGGTTATCACCGGCGAACACGACGACCAGTTCCCCGTCGACGTGTTCCAGACCGGGTCCGGGACTTCCTCGAACATGAACGCGAACGAGGTCATCGCCAACCGCGCGACCGAACTCGCCGGCGGCGAGATCGGGTCCCGCGAGATCCACCCCAACGACCACGTCAACTACGGGCAGTCCTCGAACGACGTGATCCCGACCGCGATGCACGTCGCCAGCGCCGAGGCCGTCGAGAACGATGTCCTGCCGGCCCTGGAGACGCTCGCCGACGCGCTCGAAGCCAAAGAAACGGCGTTCGACGACGTGGTCAAGACCGGCCGCACCCATCTCCAGGACGCCACGCCGATCACGCTCGGCCAGGAGTTCTCGGGCTATCGCACCCAGGTCGAGAAGGGGATCGAGCGGGTCGACGCCGTCCGCTCGCACCTCCGCGAACTCGCGCTGGGCGGGACCGCCGTCGGCACGGGATTGAACACCGACCCCGCGTTCCCCGAACTGGCCGCCGAGTACATCAGCGAAGAGACGGGCATCGCCTTCCGCGAGGCCGACAACCACTTCGAGGCTCAGGCCGCCCACGACGCCATGAGCGAGGCCCACGGCGCCCTGCGCACGGTGGCGGGGAGCCTCAACAAGATCGCCAACGACCTGCGCCTCCTGGCATCGGGTCCGCGCAACGGCCTCGGCGAGGTCGACCAGCCCGAGAACCAGCCCGGCTCGTCGATCATGCCCGGCAAAATCAACCCCGTCGTGGCCGAGGCGGTCAATCAGGTCCACAAGCAGGTCGTCGGCAACGACGCCGCCGTCTCCGCGGGCGCCGCCGAGGGTCAGATCGACCTGAACCTCTACAAGCCCGTCCTCGCGCACAACTTCCTGCAGTCGACGCGGCTCCTGGCGAACGGGAGCGAGGTGTTCGCCGAGAAGTTCGTCGCGAAACTGGAAGCCGACCGCGAGTACTGCCGCGAGCGCGTCGAGCAGTCGATGGCGCTCGCAACCGCGCTGAACCCGGCCATCGGCTACGACAAGGCCAGCAAGGTCGCCAAGCAGGCCCTCGCCGACGGCAAGACAGTCAAAGAGGTCGTCGTCGACGAGGGGTACCTGAGCGCCGAAGAGGCCGCGGACGTGCTCGACCCGGCGAAGATGACCGAGCGCGTCATCCTCGGGGACGACTAGCGAGGCTCGACCGAAGGGAGAGCCTCGGAAAGGCGAGCGGGGAGGAACGACCCGCGAGCAGCGAGGCCGACCACCGGGAGGCCTCGACAATGCGAGCGGCGAAGCCGCGAGCAGCGGGACTCGACCGAAGGGAGAGCCTCGGAAAGGCGAGCGGGGAAGCGACGCTCCGCGGGCCGCTGGTCAGTCGCTCACCCGGAGGTCCGGTTCGCGGCGGTGTCGACCCACTCGGGGCGTTCGAGCGCGAGGTCGTCGACCGTCCGATAGGTGAAGCTGTACTGCCGCCGGATGGTCGCAGTCGTGTAGGTGACGTTCAACGAGCGGACGAAGCCGTCGGCGCGGACGACCGCGCTGGCGCGGTAGGTGTCGACTGACTCGTAGCCGGAGACGCTCGCGGCGGTCCCGACGATGCGGTAGTACTGGCGCTCGCCGCGGTCGACCCGCGAGACGGTGGCTTCGTCGAGCGCCAGATACGTCCGGATGGGCTCGGCGGCGAACCCGGCGAACGACCGGTTCGCCGTCGGGGTGTCGTCGTGCTGGTAGATGATGCGGTTACGACTCTGCGAGCGCCACTTCTGGTAGGCCGTCGTGCCGTCGGCGTACTCCGTGTAGTTCTGGACGAACAGGAAATCCTGCCCGGTGCGGATCCCGAGTTCGGCGGCCTCGCGACTGTAGCGTTGCGGGCTGACGAACCGTACAGTCTGGCCGAAGCGGTCGGAGTCGGTCGCGTTGCCCGAGCGTCGGGTGAGCGCGTACGACTCCGTCCAGACCCAACTCGCGTTCCGGGCGGCCCGGACGTGCGCCCGAACCAGTCGGTCGAGATCCCCGATTCCGACGGTCCGAACCCCTGGAGCCACGGAGGGGGTCTGCTCGGGTCGCTCGGTCACCGACGGGGCGGGTGCGGGCGTGACCGTCGCTTCGCGTCTGTTCTCGTCGTTGCCACCGCCGCCGAACGGAGCGCCACAGCCAGCGACGACGACTACCACGGCGATGGCGAGGGCGCGCCGATCCATCGGCGCTCGTTAGGGCCGCGTAGTCAAAAGCGCGCCGGGGGTACGAGTCGACGGGTCGTCGGTGGCGCGCCGCCGACTCACCGGGCGGGCGCGGTCCCGTTCCGCGCCGTCACCCAGTCGGGTGGGTCGACGGTGGTCTCGCCCACCGAGTCGTAGGCGAACTCGTAGCGCACCCAGGCGGTGCCGTCGAACGCGTCGCGCCGGTAGCGGACCGACAGCGAGCGGACGAACCCGTCGGCGGAGACGAGCGCGGAGACGGTGACGTTCGAGGGGTTCGCGACGGCGACGACGGAGCCGCCCTCGCTCTCGACGCGGTAGTAGCGCTGGCCGTCGACGCTGGTCCGCGAGACGGTCGTCCGGTCGGACGAGCGATTCAGGTAGAGTCGGATCGCGACCGCGGTCTCGGTGCCGATCCGCTCGGTTGCGCCGGTGGCCTGGACCGACCGGCGGACGGTGCGGTTCAACCCGTAGGACGGGACCTCGGCGTAGCCCGCGCCGTCGACGACGTACTGGCTGTAGTTCGCTTCCATCGGGACGCGCGAGCCGACGGTCCTGACCATCCAGTGGGTGTACGTGTCCTCACCTTCGACCCGGGCGCGTTGGCGGAGTTCGAGCGGGACCGTCTCGCTGGGGCTGGTCCCCCGCCACTCACGCCAGACGTAGGACTGGTCGCGGACCGCCCGCAGGTGCGCAGCGACGAGCGCGTCGACGTTCACGACGCCGTTCGTGGAAAGACCGGGCGCGACCGGCCACGGGTCCGGCGTCGGCGTGGTTTCGGGGACCGGCGCCGGCGTCACCGCTTCCGGGCCGGCGTCGGTCTGGTCGCCGCCGCCGTCGCCGCTCCCGACGAACGATCCACACCCCGCGAGTACCACGAGGGTCACCACTGCGAGGAGCCGCCAGTGTGTTGACCGCCCGCGGGGCCAGTGCATCGCCCGGACTATGGGCTACGTCGGGAAAAACGTCCCCCCGTCTCGCCCCCGCGGCGCACAGTCGCCACGCGCCCAGACCCGGCCAGTCGGCGAAGACCCGCTCGGGTGCGGAAGGGTGTGTTTTTTGACCGCCGCCGTCCGACTTCGGAGCAATGACCGACGATTTCGACTACGCGGAGCTGGGGCTGGTGGCCGGCCTGGAGATCCACCAGCAACTCGACACCGCGACGAAGCTGTTCTGTGCCTGTCCCACGGAGTTGCGCGAGCCCGAAGACAGCGACCGCCGGTTCACTCGCTATCTCCATCCGACCAAGAGCGAACTCGGCGAACTCGACGAGGCCGCCGTCGAGGAGAGCGTCGTCGACCGGGAGTTCGAGTACCTCGCCTACGACACCACCTGCCTCGTCGAGGAGGACGACGAACCTCCGGCCGCGGTCGACGCCGAGGCCCTCGAGGTAACCATGGAGATCGCCCAGTTGCTCGACTGCCAGGTCGCCGACCAGGTCCACGTCATGCGAAAGATCGTCGTCGACGGGTCGAACACGACGGGCTTCCAGCGCACGATGCGCGTCGCCGGCGAGGGCGCCATCGAGACAGACTCCGGGACGGTACGTATCGAGGACCTCATGCTGGAGGAGGAATCGGCCCAGCGCGTCGCCGAGACCGACGCTGGCGTGCGCTACTCGCTGGACAGGCTGGGTATCCCGCTCGTCGAGATCGGGACGAAACCCGACATCTCGTCGCCGGAACAGGCCCGCGCCGCCGCCGAGCGGATCGGAATGCTCCTGCGCTCGACCGGCCACGTCAAGCGCGGCCTCGGGACTATCCGCCAGGACGTCAACGTCTCGGTCGCCGACGGCGCTCGCGTCGAGATCAAGGGCGTCCAGAGCCTCGACGACATCGACGACATCGTCCGCAACGAGGTCCGCCGGCAGGTCGAACTGCTCGATATCGCCGACGACCTCGACGAGCGCGATGCCGCGGTGGGCGACCCTATCGACGTCAGCGCGGTCTTCGCGGACACCGACTCGGGGGTTATTTCGGGTGCGCTCGCCGACGACGGCGACGTGCTGGCGGTCAGACTGGCGGGCTTCGACGGCCTCGTCGGCCGGGAGATCCAGCCTGACCGCCGCCTCGGCACCGAACTCTCCGACCACGCCAAGCGCCACGGCGCGGGCGGGGTCTTCCACACGGACGAACTGCCTGCCTACGGCGTCACCGAGGACGAGGTCGCGGCCGTTCGTGACGCGGTCGACGCCGGGGACGAGGACGCTGTCGTGCTCGTCGCCGACGACCCCCACACAGCGGAACTGGCCATCGAGGCCGCGGCCGAGCGCGCCGAGACGGCGATGGACGGCGTGCCCGAGGAGACCCGCGACGCCACGCCGGAGGCGACGACCAGTTACCTCCGCCCGCTGCCCGGTGCCGCGCGGATGTACCCCGAGACGGACGTGCCCGCGGTCGAACCCGACCCGAGTACGGTCGCCGAGCCCGAACTCCTGACGGCAAAAGTCGAGCGCTACCAGGCCGACTACGGCCTCGACGCCGGTCTCGCCGAGCAGGTCGCCTACGGCCAGCGCATGCCGCTGTTCGAACGGGTCGTCGCCGACGGCATCGACCCCACGCTGGCCGCGGGGACGCTCGAATCCACGCTAACAGAGCTGCGCCGCGACGACGTGGCCGTCGACGCCCTCACCGACGCCCACCTCGCCGACGCGCTGGCGCTGGTCGAGGGGGGCGACGTGCCCCAGGAGGGGCTGGACGACCTGCTGCGCGCGCTCGCAGCCGACCCCGACCTGTCGGCCGCCGAGGCCGTCGAGCAGGAGGGCCTGGGCGGCGTCGGCGACGAGGCGGTCCGCGAGGCGGTCGTCGAGGTCGTCGAGCGCAACGCCGACCAGGTCGAAGCGGAGGGGATGGGCGCCTTCTCCGGGCTGATGGGTGAGTGCATGGGCGCGCTGCGGGGCAAGGCCGACGGCGACACCGTCTCTGACGTGCTCCGCGAGGAGATCCAGAAGCGAGCCTGACCCGAGAGCCGAGCACATGAAGTCCAAGTCCCACGCCGCGATCTCGCTGGTCGTCGCCGCCGTCGTGCTCGCGGTGACGACCCCCCCGATACCGGCGTGGGCCGTCGTCGGGCTGGTTTTGGGCGCAGGCGTCGGCATCGACTTCGACCACTTCCTCATCGCGCGCTGGCGGACCGGCGACTGGGCGGCCGCCCGGCGGTGCCTGCGCGACCCTCGCATCGTCTTTCTCGCACAGGAGGAGATCTTCGAGGCCGGCGACGTGGGGTCGTTCCCCAGGCTCCTGAGCCACGCCGTCATCGGCGGCGTCGCCGTCCCTGCCCTCTTTCTGTGGCGGCCCTACGTCGCCGGCGTGGTCGGTGTTGCGCTGTACGCGCACGTCCTCGCCGACCTGTTCGCCGGCGCGCGTGACACCGTGGCGGTGAAGAAAGAACACCTCTCCGAGGAGACCAAGCAGATGCGCGACTAGGTGTGTGTGGATCTCGGGTCGAGATCGTCGACAGCGTGAATGCCTCCGCAGGAGTGACCGTGACAGCGACCGCAGACAGCGTGAAAGCCCCCGGTCGCTCGACTACTGCGACTCGCTGCGCTCCTCGGGCCTTCGGCCCTGTGGTGCTTACTTCGTCTCGTACGTCGAGCGACCGGCCCCTTTCATCCCCACCCGCACAGACTGTCGAACCAGCCGACACGGGTGGGAATGAAAGGGGCCGGTTGCTCCGGGAAGACGGGCGACGTAAGCACTGGAGCGAACGCAGTGAGCGAAGCGCGCAACGAGCCCCTCGACCGGAGCAACCGGGGGCTTTCACGCTGTCTGCGGTTCCAGCGTTTGCTGCGGGGGCTTTCACGCTGTCTGCGGTTCCAGCGTTTGCTGCGGGGGCTTTCACGCTGTCTG
>Ga0207733_100292_pt1 | contig 41020 bp, 46 predicted proteins | sample A23P3SouthBayCA_FD_187735 | JGI IMG/M metagenome (GOLD analysis project Ga0207733, IMG submission 187735) | Aerobic enrichment media microbial communities from Eden Landing Ponds, California, USA - A23 P3 (SPAdes) | ecosystem: Environmental > Aquatic > Marine > Unclassified | place: Emeryville... | reverse complement strand
CGCGCTCACCGGAGCCGTCACACATGACGGAGAATTTCTCGGCCAGCCGCCGTGAGGCGACTTCCTCTATCCTCCGTGTCGGTATGGTCCGACATCGTAGCCATCACTGAGGACAGCCTCGGTGTTAAACTGTTGGATCCGCCGTCGAGTGATACGGTCGGTTGTAAGTCAGTTCCGGATTTCGCCAGACCGCCCGGCGAAATACCGGTACATCGTTACAACCGACCGTATGAGTGTCCACTCAAAGCAGTATCTCTACGTTCGATTCGAGTCCGCTCTCGGTCAGTGTGAACGAACAATTGAGGTAGGACCTGAAATCGTCTTCCTGGAACGTCCGTGTCGCCGCCTCGAACGGTCCAGACGGCGTCACCGTCACCTCGTATCCGGTCTCGATTTCTGTTTTGGCCCAAAGCCACTCTCCCGGTGCGAGCGAACACGCCGTGAATTCGATGTCGTCACCGCGTGTGGTTTCGAACCGGAGGGTGGCGGCGGTTTCGCTCCGTGTCTCGTTGTGGACATCGAACAGGATGTCGTGCCCCGACGACGGCTCCCCGAGAACGATCTCCCGCACCGGTGGGGGATCAGGATGATCGACAGCGAATTTGCTCGGGTCCGAACGGATACGGACTCCGGCGACGGACGATGCGTCCGCGTCACAGGAGAGCGGCTGCTGAATTGGCGATGGTGTGGCCGTGGTTTGCTCCTCTCCGTCGAGCACTGGACAGCCAGCGAGAGCGAAAGCGGTCAGGGCGACGAAGTCGCGCCTCCTCATACAGCCGACTCCTGATTGACGATGGGCATGCAGCTGAGAGAGTGTCCCGCTGTCATACTTCAGCGTCGTCGGATCCACTGGCTTCGGCAGTCGATTCGTAGTCGGCTTCCGTTTCTACGTCGTTCGCGCCGTACTCCGCCAGCCAGACATCCAGTTCCTCGAACGCGGGTTCGAGGGCGTACAGTTGCTCGGTCGGTTCGTACTCGACTCGCGGCGGGATCTCGTCGTACGAGCGCCGCTCGACGAACCCCGCCGCTTCGAGTTCGTCGAGCCGCCGCGACAGCGTGTTCGGGGATAGATCCAGCGCTTCCTGCAGTTCGCTGAACCGGACCGGCGGGTCGGCCACGATGGCTATCTGGTAGAGCAGGTCCTTCGTGTGTGCCCGCCCGAGCAGCGCGAATAGCGACTCCCAATCGAGTTCCGTCGGGACCTCCTCCTGGCCCGCCCTGTCACTCATGACCGTCAGTTGCCAGGACGGGCGCTTACCAGTTTCGGTGGTCCAGGAGGGACTGTCTCGGTCCGTCACGGCGGGACACGGCCGGATTTCCGCCCCTGCGACCGGCTCGCTTGACGCTTCCACCGCTGGTAGTAGCTTCCACGCCACTAACTGACATTTTTTGATGGGACTCGGCGTAGGGTCGGGTGCGATGTCGAACTGGCAGCACCAGCGGACGGCGGCACCGACGCGGAAACGAGTCACGAAACCGGGAGGTGACCCCAGATGAGCCTCGAAGGGTCGACGGCCGAGGGCCCGGGGAGTGGGGCTCTGCGCGAGTGGGTTCCGGTCTGCTTGCGCGCGATGGTAGTGATAATGGTCTTTCCCGCGGCGGCGATGAAAGTCCTCGACTACGACGGACAGGCGGCCTTCTTCGCCGAGATAGGCGTGCCTGCGGCCGAGGTGACAGTCCTGCTCGTCGCGGCGGTCCAGTTAGTCGCCGTCGCGGCGCTCGTCGTGGGGGTCGCGAGTCGGCTCGCCGCGCTGGTACTCGTGCCGGTCATGGTGACCGCGATGGGGCTCTACGCGGTCGTTCCCAGCAACGTCGCCGTTCTGGTAGGGAGCGTGGGAATCGTCGTCCTCGGCTCCGGGAGGTACGCCCGCTGGCGGCTCGACACTGAGACGGTCGCCCGGATCACCGGCCGTGGCGTCGGTGAGACCTGAGAACAGGGGGAGTACCGGACAGCAATCATTCGCCCGGCGCGATGTCGCTCTCACCGGACTCCAGACCGACCCTGTCACCGACTTCGACGCCGTCAGTGGCGCCGCCGGCCATCTCGACGACGGTGTCAGCGGCCGCGGACCCCGTTCCGCGCCAGGGCGCGAGCGTCTCGGCCTTGACGACTTCGCCGTCGGAAAGCCAGAGGACATCCAGCGGCGTGCGGACGAACAGCATGTGGATCGACCGCTGGTCCGCGCCGGCGGTCAGTCGGTCGAGCGGCGCGGGCAGCCGCTCGTGGAGGCGTTCGAGAAATCCAGGTTCGAACCGGAAAACGAGTGCGTAGTCGTCGGGCACGGACGACCGACCCATCAGCCCGACCGTCTTCGAGAGCAGGGAATCGGCCGTCTCCACGTCGGTCGCGAGCACGCGCTCGGACCCGGCGGCCGATTCGTGGACGAGGCGCATACCACGCGTGGGGGACCGGCGCGACAAAGCGTTTGCGTCGGCCGGACCCGCCCGCGCGGAGCAGTCCGGGACCGAAACGTCCAGGTCAGTCGTCGCCACTCGCCGAGACCGGGCCACCCCCGTCGTCGGTCGCGGCCGGGACGGCGGCGGACTCGGTGACGGCATCGACCTCGTCCGGCAGGCGAAACTCGTCGAGAGCGACCTGGAGTGTCTCGGCGCGCTCGGCGAGGGTGTCGACGTCTTCGGAGACCACGGAGACGCTCGCGGTCTGTTGCTGTGCGGCGGCGGCCGCGGTTTCGGCCTCGGCCGCGGTCTCCTCGCCGATCCCGGCCACCTCGTCGACCGTCGCGACGACATCCTGTGTGGTCTCGGCCTGGCTGTCGGTCGCGTCGCTTATCTCCTGCACGCTCGCGTGGAGGTCGTCGACGACGTCGACGATGTCCTCGAAGTCGGCCAGTGCCGCTTCGATCGTGTCGGTGCTATCGCCGACCTGAGCGTCCATCTCGTGGACCGTCGCGGCGGTTTGCTCGGACTCGGCCTGGACGTCGGCGATCAGGTCCCGGACCTCCTCCGCGGCGGCGCCAGTCTCCTCAGCGAGACCTTTGACCTCGTCGGCGACGACGGCGAAGCCGTCGCCCGCTTCGCCGGCGCGGGCCGCCTCGATCGATGCGTTCAACGCGAGGGTGTTCGTCTCCTCGGCGATCTCGTCGATGAACGCCACGATCTCGTCGATCTCCTCGATGCGGTCGGCCAGCCCCTCGACCGCGGCGGCCGTTTCGCCGATCCGCTCGTCGAGGGCGCCGAGTTCCGCACCGGCTTCGACCGCCGCCGCCCGGCCGGACCGGCCGCGTTCGGCCGCCGTCTCCGCGGTCTCGGCGACCGTGTCCGCCGAGGCGGCGATCTCCTCGACCGTCGCCGAGAGGTCGTTTACCTCGCCGGCGACGGTCTGGAGGCGCTCGGTCTGCCGGGCGGCGCCGTCGGAGATCTCCTGGACCGAGTCGGCGACCTCGTCGCTCGCGCGGTCGATCTCGTCGACGCTGGTCGAGACATCGACGCTGGCGGTAGCGACCTCGTCGGCGAAGGCGTCGACCTCGCCGACCGTGTCCCCGAGCGTTCGGACGAGGTCGTTGTAGTTCTCGCAGACCTCGCGGTAGCGCTCGGTGTCAGCGTCGGCCGCGTCGCCGACGACGGCGTCGGCGTCGATCCTGGCCGTCAGGTCGCCGTCTCGGGCCCGACCGGCCGCATCGGCGAACGCGTCGACGAGTCGCTCAAGTCGGTCCGAGCGGCGTTCGAGGTCGGCGGTCGTCGACTCCAGTTCGGCGGTGTAGGACTCGAGATTGTCGGCCATCCGCGACAGTGACGCTCCGAACTCCCCCGGGACGTCCTCGTCGAGGACGTCGGCGTCGAACCGCTGGCGCGCGAGTGCGTCGGCCTGAGCCGAAACGGTGTCGAGGTAGTCCACCATCGCCGCGAACGAGCGCGAGAGTCCGCCCACCTCGTCGGCCTGGTCCGGTGGGTTGAACTCGACGGTCGTCTGGCCGCCAGCGATCGCCCTGGCGGTCGATTCGAGACGGGTGACGGGAGCGACGAAGTCGCGCCGTGCGATGAGCACCGTGTTCGCGAACGCGACCGCAGCCGTCGCGAACAGGGCCGCGACGAGTACCAGCCGGACGGTCCCGGTCGCCACGAACGGGACCACTGTCTGTCCGATCGATATCAGAAACTGAATCGAGACGGCCGCGAGTATCTTCCGCTCGATCGACCGGTCGACGCCGATGCCTCGCATCGAGCTCCAGAGGAGGTTTTCGTAGCGTTCCAGGACAGTCATCGGTACGTGGGAATTGGACCGGCACGCCGAGTAAAAGGGGTGTGCAGTTTTCAAAACTTGAGAAGGAGACGCTAGCCGCGACGTGCGACAGGTACGCAGTCGTCGCCGGGCCACAGCTTTCGAGTCCCGAGGGCGCGACGGCAAGCCCTTTTGCCGGCGACCCGCAACGATCGGACATGGCCGATGAGGACGACGAGTGGCGGTTCTCCGTCGACGAGGTGGGTCCCGACGACGAGGAGTCGGACGATCCGAACGGAGCCGAGAGCGAGGGGACTGCGGGCGAAAGCGACGGGCCCGCAGGCGAAGTGAGGGAGACAGCGGTCGAAAACGGGGACTCGGTAGACGGCGAGAGCGACGCGTGGGGCGTGACGGTTGGTGAGGACAGGGACGGTCCGACAGTCACGGTTGGCGGCCCCGAGCGGGCCGCCGAAGAGGTGCACGAAGGGATCGAGAACGGTGACGGCAACGTCGCGGGAAGCCTGGCGCCGGAGACGGCGGTCGAACGCGGCGCGCCCGAGTTCGAGAACGCCCTCTTCGTCGGGCTCGGCGCACTCGTGACGATCGTCGTCTTCGTCAGTCTCGTCGAGGACGACCCCGTGATACTCGGGGGCGTCGCGGCCGGCACCGCCGTCGCGATGGCAGGCCTCTACGCGTTTTTTACGCGCGTCTGACCGAGGAACGACGGGCTCTGAGGTGACGGAGCGACGGGCTCTGAGGTGACGGAGCGACGGTGTCTGGACGCCCCCCAGTCGACACAGGGGCGCCCGGAGAGACGGGCGAGCAGAAGTGTTTTCGGTCAGGCGACCGAATAGAAAATATGGTATCGTTGATAGGCTGGATCGGCAACAATCTGCCGCTGTTTCTGACACTGGCCGGTACAGCGCTGATCGTGGCGGAAGCGTTCGCGCCGGGGGCGCACTTCGTCGTCATCGGCGTCGCGCTTCTGGTGGCCGGACTGGTCGGGCTGGCGCTCCCGTCCGGTCTCGGTGTTCTCGCGCCGCTCATCCTCGCCGCCCTGGTGCTGGGAGCCGGCGCGCTCACCTTCTACGTCTATCGCCAGTTCGACTTCTACGGCGGGAAAGGCGGCGAGCAGACCAGCGACTCCGACTCGCTGCGTGGCGCGACCGCTCGCGTGACCGAACGGGTCACCCCCACCGGCGGCGAAGTCAAAATCGAGGACGGCGGGTTCAACCCCTACTACCGCGCCAATACCGTCGACGGTGAGATCGAGGAGGGCTCCGAGGTGATCGTCGTCGATCCCGGTGGCGGGAACGTCGTCACCGTCGAGTCGCTGGCCGGCGACATCGACGAGATCGACCGCCAGCTCGCTCGCGGGCGTGACCGCCAGCGCGATGGCGACGACGGAACCGACGGGGCAGCGGAACGCGAAGAGAGCCCGACGAGCGACGGGGCCGACGAGGACGTCGAGCCGAGCGATGACACCGTCGCCGAGCGCGACCGCGAGTTCGAGCCCGACACCGCCTGACCGGCCCGGCGGGACGGGCTGACCAGTTCCGGCGGTGTGGGCAGTCCGTGCGCGTCGCCCCGCACAGGCATCGATTTCGGCCGTCTATCTGTGGTTCGTGACCCAACACTTTTGAGCGGTCCGTTCGAAGTTCGAACGCATGATCCCCGCAATCGTACTGCAATCACTCGGCGGCCCAGTCGGCATCGTGGTGCTGGTGCTGGTGTTGCTGGCCGTCGTGCTGGTCTATCAGTCAGTGGAGATCGTCAACGCCTACGAGAAGCGAGCGCTGACGGTCTTCGGCGAGTACCGCAAGCTGCTCGAACCCGGTATCAACTTCGTTCCGCCGCTGGTGTCGAAGACCTACGCCTTCGACATGCGTACCCAGACGCTTGACGTCCCGCGGCAGGAAGCGATCACCCGCGACAACTCGCCGGTGACCGCCGACGCCGTCGTTTACATCAAAGTGATGGACGCCAAGAAGGCGTTCCTCGAAGTCGACGAGTACAAGAAAGCCGTCTCGAACCTCGCCCAGACGACGCTGCGGGCGGTGCTGGGCGACATGGAACTCGACGACACCCTCAACAAGCGCCAGGAGATCAACGCGAAGATCCGGAAAGAGCTGGACGAACCCACCGACGAGTGGGGTATCCGCGTCGAGAGCGTGGAGGTCCGCGAGGTCAACCCCTCGAAGGACGTCCAGCAGGCCATGGAGCAACAGACCTCCGCGGAGCGCAAACGGCGCGCGATGATCCTCGAAGCGCAGGGTGAACGCCGCTCCGCCATCGAGCAGGCCCAGGGTGAGAAGCAGTCCGACATCGTGCGCGCCCAGGGGCAAAAGCAGTCCCAGATCCTGGAGGCCCAAGGTGACGCAATCTCGACGGTGCTGCGGGCGAAATCCGCCGAGTCGATGGGCGAACGCGCAATCATCGAGAAGGGCATGGAGACGCTCGAAGGCATCGGTCAGGGCGAGTCGACCACCTTCGTCATGCCGCAGGAACTCACCTCACTGGTCGGCCGCTACGGCAAACACCTCTCGGGCAGTGACGTGAACGAGATGGCTGCGGCCAACGGCGAGAGCGAACTCGACAGCCTCGACTTCGACGACGAGACGCGCGAGATGCTCGGTCTCGACGACATCGAACGGATCCTCGGCGAGATCGATAAAGAGGCAGATGTCGACGTCGATGCGATGGAAGAGGAAGCCGAGGCGATCAAGATGGGTGAGGACCCCGAAAACATCCAAGACCCCGACGAGGTCATCGAACAGATGGACGCCGAGATGGACCCCAATGGCAGTCCAGTGGGCGGTCCAGGCAGTGACGGCGGAAGCGCCGAGGCCGAACGCGAGCCCGAAACCGAGTCCAACTGACGGCGATCCGGTCCCGGTCGTGCGGTTCCACCTCCGACCGCCCGCCGGCCGTATTCTTTGATCGTCCCGACGCGACCGCGAGCCGTCGCGACGGCGAACCGCAGTATGCGTCGGGATCGACCGCCGACAGCCGGGGCGAAGGCGTTTTATCCCCCAATCGCCAAAAGGCTCATAATGACTGACGAGGGTGTCGACGAGAACAAGCGAGCGACGCTCCGTCGCTTCGCGGCTCTCGGCGCCGCCAGCCCGCTCGTCGGCCTCGCCAAAGACAGCGAGAGCGACGCGCCCGACGCCCTCGTCGGCTACGTCGCCGCGACACCCGGCGCGCACTTCTCGAAGGTCCGCGACGACCTCAAACTCGGGACCGGCGAGACCCAACACCACCTCCGGCGACTCGAAGACGACGGTGCCCTCGAGAGTCGCGCGGACGGCGACTACCGCCGGTTTTTCCCCGCCGACCGGTTCTCCGAGTTCGAGCAGGTCGCGCTGGGGTATCTCCGCCGGGACACCCCCCGCGGCATGGTCGTCGCGCTCCTGCGCAACCCCGACGCCACCGGCGCGGACCTGGCCGAGGCAGTAGGGGTCTCCCGGCCGACCGTCAGCAAGTACGCCGCCGAACTCGAGGAGGCGGGCCTGCTCTCCCGCGAGGACGGCTACGCGCTCGAACGCCCCGAGACGTTGCTCATGCTGCTGGTCCGTCACGCCGACTCGTTCGACGCCGACGTCTCCGCGCTGGCCGCCGACGCCGACGACCTCGTCACCGTTCGGTACTGACCACGGCTCGCTTCGCTTCGACCACAGCAATCGCCGAGCGACCCGCTTTTCGACCAGCCATCGTGGCGCGCGCCGTCTCGCGTTTCATCGCGAGGCGGCGTCGCGCGAGGGATGAGTAGCGCAACGAGCGAAGCGAGTGAGCAACGCGATCGGCTGGGGAGGGGCGTGGCCATCTGCGCTGGTGTGCGGTTCCTGGTGGACTGACAGGGCGAGGCACGCGAGACTCGACCGAAGGGAGAGTCTCGGAGTCGAACGGCGAAGCCGTGAGACGCGCTCGCGTTCGCGTGGTCGTCTGAGCGCGGCACTATCCGAGCGAGCGGAGCGAACGAGGATATCCCACTCAGCGACCGCGAGTGCGAGACTCGAACGGAGTGAGAGTCTCGACGGTAAACGGCGACAAAAGGGAGCCGTGAGCGAGCGGCCCGAGGGGCTTTCGCCACACAGAATCGACCGTGACTGCGGACGCTGCTGGCGAGCGGGCAGAGGGCGTTCACCACGCGAGACCGAGAACGGTCACGAGCGAATCAAGAGACACCGATCCGATCAAAAAGACCCGACGGACGCCGAGTTCACTCACTCCCGCGACTCGGGCGCCTCGCCCTCGATCAGCGACTCGTCGGCGAACTCCTCGCGGAGGTCCTTCTTGGAGAACTTCCCGGTGGCGGTCTTGGGGACCTCGTCGATGAATTCGACGGCGTCGGGGACCCACCAGTCCGGGTAGTCATCGCGAACCAGGGCCGCGACCTCCTCGACCAGCGATTCGCGGTCGGCGCCCTCGACGGGAACGACGAACGCGGCGGGGCGTTCACCCCACTTCTCGTGGGGGACGCCGATGACGGCGGCCTCGCTCACCGCGTCGTGGGCCATGATGGCGTTTTCGAGTTCCTGCGAGGAGATCCATTCCCCGCCCGACTTGATCACGTCGTCGGCGCGGTCGACGATTTCGAGGTAGCCCTCGGGGGTGACGGTGACGATGTCGCCGGTGCGCAGCCACGACCCCTCGAAGTCGGTCTGGTTAGCGTCGGGGCGTTCGTAGTACTCGTCGGTGACCCACGGCCCGCGGATCAGGAGTTCGCCGAAGTCCTCGCCGTCCCAGTCGATCGGCTCGTCGCCGTCGCCGCGCACCTCGAACTCGAGACCGGGAACGATCAGCCCCTGCGTCTTGCGGGCGGCGACCTGCTCGTCGTAACTGCGGTCCTCGAGGTCCGGCGTGAGGTGGGCGGCCGAGCCGATCGGGGTGGTCTCGGTCATGCCCCAGGCGTGGAGCACTTCGACGCCCAGGTCGTCGAACTGACGGACGACGCTCTCGGGCACTGCGGCGCCACCGACGATGATCCGGTCGAGCGATGACAGGTCGACGGGGTTGTCCTCCAGGTACTCCAGCAAGCCGAGCCACACCGTCGGCACACCGGCTGTGACGGTGACGCCCTCCTCTTCGATGAGCTGTGCGAGGTCCGCGGGGTCGGGGGCGGGGCCCGGGTAGACGTGTTTCGCGCCGGCGGCCGTCGCGGCGAAGGGCAGGCCCCAGGCGTTGACGTGGAACATCGGCACGACCGGCATCACCACGTCCGAGTCCTCGATGCCGAGTCCCTGCGGGGTGAGCACAGCCATCGTGTGACTCCAGAGCATCCGCTGGGTGTACTCGACGCCTTTCGGCTTGCCCGTCGTCCCCGACGTGTAGCACATCCCCGCCGGGTCCTCGCCCGAGAGGTCCGGCCACTCGTACTCGGCGTCGTGGCCGCCGACGAACGAGTCGTAGGACTCGACGGCCAGGTCCGCGTCGGCCAGTCCGAGCTCGGGTACGTCCGAGCCCACGACGACGACGCGCTCGACGCTGGCGAACGCGTCGGGGTCGTAGGCGCTCGCGACTTTCTCGGCCAGCGAGGGGTCGACGAACAGCAGTCTGTCGCCGGCGTTTGCGACGATGTACTGGACGTGTTCGTCGGGCAGGAGCGGATTGATCGTGTGCAGTTGTGCGCCGGCGTTCGGGACGGCGAAATACGTCTCGAAGTGGCGGTCGTGGTTCCAGCAGACCGTGCCGACCCGGTCGCCCGCCTCGACGCCGGCCGCGTCGAGGGCGTTCGCCAGCCGGCGGACGCGGTCGGCGTACTCGCTGTAGGTGGTCCGTGTCAGCCCCTCGTGCGTCCGCGAGACGACCTCGCGGTCGGGGTAGAGATTCTCGGCGCGCCACAGGAACGGGCGGAGCGTCTGGTCGTAGCCAGGCATACCATAGCCCTACTCGCGTGACCGGTATAATTGGGGGTGGTAGTCCGGACCCGACTGCGCACTGGAGACGCGCTGTCCGGCCAGTAGGGTGGCTGTACGGTGTCTGGAGCGGGCGAGAGAACGCGGGCGGGGGCCGGTGTCCGGCGAGGGCCTGTTCAGGCCGTGACTTTCCAGGTCGTCGAGGAGGAGTAGCCCCACTTCTCGACATCGACGGTCACGTCGCTGGCCTGGATAGCGCTCATGTTCGTCCCGACTTCCTTGGCCGAGAGGTCGAGTTCGTCACCGATGAGGCGGGATTTGAAGTAGGTCTGGTCGTCGACGCGCTCGCGGAGGTACGCGAGGATGCGCTGTTGTTTCTCGGACAGCGTCGGTGCGTCCGCACTCACGCCCGCAGGGGTCGCGCTCATACATCCCTCTTTTTTCGGGACGCCTATAGGGGGTTTGGTACAGTCGGTAAAACCCGCGCTGTCTTGCGATTACCGCCGAATCGAACGGGGTGAGACGGGTCGAGACGCGGCCTGGGCGGGTCGGGTTGGTCCCGTCGGCTAATCGGCAGCCAGGGTCAGCGGAGCCGGCCAGTCGAGGCTGTCGTGCAGCGCTCCTGGTGGAGACTCGCGGGTCGGTCGCGCGCCACCGGCGGCGGACGAGAATCAGATGTCTTCTTCGATGATCTCGCCGACGGCGAAGTTCGACTTGACTTCGGTCACTTCGACCTTGACGCGTTCGCCGACGTCGGCGCCAGGGACGATGATGACGTAGCCGCGCTCGACGCGGGCGATGCCGTCCCCCTGTTTGCCGATGTCCTCGATCTCGACGTAGCGGATCTCGCCCGCCTCGACCGGCGGCTGGGGCTCCGAGGGGACGTTGTCTTCGTCCCGCTGCTCGGGCGTCGATTCTGCCTCCGAAGAGATGAGCGCGACGCGGTACGTGTCACCCGGCTCGACCGACCCGGTGTCGATCTCCCGCCGTGGAACCTCGACGACGTACCGCTCGCCGTCGTCCGAAACTTCCGCACTGAACAGACACAGGAGTTGATCTGAGATCTCCAACGTGTAAACCTCCGGGCGTGTCATTGAGGGCCACTCTTATAAAGCTACGACCAACCCGACCGACGATGTTCGGGGTCCGCAGGTGAGTCAGCCACGGTGGCGCGCGCTGTCGCGCGCTTTCAGGCGCGCGACGAAGCCGTGCGAGGGATGAGGAGCACAGCGGAGCGAGCACCGCAATCGGCTGGGGAGGCGTGTGGACGGCGGCGGTCGCGGTACGGTCGTGGTACCGTGCAGTCCCTGGTGGACTGAACGGGCGAGGCCCGGTGGTGGTGAGCGGAGCGAACGGAGTCGCTGTGGCGGCTCTATTCGACCGAGCGAAGCGAGGGAGAATATCCGTCACAGCGACCGCCAGCGGGCCGAGGGCGTTCACTTCTCACGATCGGCTGCGGTCGCAGTATCGTCTGTAGTCGCAGTATCGTCTGTGAGTGCGGTCACGGTATCTCAGATCGAGCGGGGCGAAGTCCATCGGTTTCCGCTCACTCCGCAGACGACCCGTCGGGTCGCTTCGCGCCTTCGGAGTCGTGGACGACGATATCGCCCGGATCGACCGTGACCGGTGCGTAGCCGTCCCGGACATCGATGGCCTCCTCCAGCTCGCGAACAGCTCGTTCTTTCAGCGCCGCGGCCAGCTCTTCGGCTTCGGCGCGCGAGATGTCCCGTCCCAGCCCCTCGCACTCGTGGGCGCGGACCATCCCTTCCTCGTCGACGGCCTCGCCCATCGGCTGGCTCGTCCCGCCAAGCGCCACGCTGAACGGATAGGTCCGGCAGACCAGCGGCCGGTCGGCGTGAACCGTACACCGCCCGCCGTTCCCGTCGGCGTGCTCGTCCTCGGCGTAGAACGTGCAGTCCCCGCAGTCGTCGGTCTGGAGCGACCACTCGAACGTCTCGCCCTCAGGGCCCGATTCGCCCTCGGTCAGCCCGTAGGGCATCGGCCGCGCCACGTCTCGCCAGTCGTAGGACTGCTCGCCCGCGCCGCTGTCCTGCAGGCGACGAACCTCGTCGGGAAACACCGTCGCGACGTGGTCGTGGGCGTCGCCGTCTCCGTCGCCGGGGTCCGTTTCGTCGCCGGCTCCATCGCCGGGGTTCGTTTCGTCGCCGGCTCCGTCGCCGGGGTTCGTTTCGTCGCCGGTTCCGTCGGCGGGGTTCGTTTCGTCGCCGGTTCCGTCGGCCGCGTCGTCGCCACAGCCGTCGACCGCTTTGCAGCAGGCCCCACAGCGCGTACACTCGAAGCCGATCGACTCGATGGCGTCGGCCAGGTCACCCTCGTCAAGGTCTCTCGCCCTGTCGAGTTCGGCTTCGAGCGGTTCCATAGTCGAGGTATCGGCGGCACGCGCAAAAGGCCGTCGTCGACGCGGCGTGCGTGTGTGCGACCCGCTCGCTAGCTGACACCGGACACACGACCGGACGGAAGTGACGAAAGCCCTCGCCCCGCTCGCTAGCTGGCATCGGCCCCACAACCGAACGTGAGAAACGAAAGCCCTCGCCCCGCTCGCGGTCGCTGCGTCACATATCCTCGGTCGCTTCGCTCCCTCGGATAGGGGTGACGCAGACGACTGAACTGCACGCGACCGGGGCTCGCCCTTTCAATCCACCAGGGCCGCACCGCGACCGCCGACGGCCACAGGCCTCCCCAGCCGATTGCGGTGCTTGCTCGCGTCGCTCGCTGCGCTCCTCATCCCTCGCACGCCTCCGTCGCGCGCATAAAAGCGCGCGACAGCGTGCGCCATCGCAGGTGTGTAGTCACAGAGTCTCGGCCACGTCCTCGTCCGGGTCCCACCGCAGATCACTCTCGACGGCGAGCTTTTCCAGGTGGGCGCGCACGGTCGCCTCGGCGAGGTCACGCACGCCGGTCAGGTCCTTCTCGTAGGCTGCGTCACAGACCTCCTCGACGGTGCGTGCCCCCTGTTCGACCGCCGCGCGGACGCGCCGCTCGCGGTCGAGTCGATGCGCGACGAGGCGGTCGACCGTCTCGCGGACCGCCTTCCCCTCGATTTCTGGACCGTGACCGGGACAGAGCCGGTCGGGACCCGACGCATGGACCCGCCGGAGCGCGGTCAGATAGGCGCGCATGTCCCCCGCAGGCGCACCGACAACGACGCTGCCCTCGGCGACCGCCAGATCGCCACAGCACAGGACACCCTCCGCCGCGAACACGACGTGCTCTGGCGCGTGGCCGGGCGTGTCGCGAACGCGGACGGGCCCCGACCCGGTCGGAATCGCCGTCCCATCGGCGAAGGCGCGGTCTGGTGTCACGCCGGTCGCGCGCTCGAACGACCCAGCCCGACCGCCCCGTGCCCACACCGTCGCGTCGTGGCGCTCGGCGTAGCGCGCGACGGCGCCGACGTGGTCGGGGTGGTGGTGCGTCACGGCGACGTGGCCGATTCCGCGCTCGTCGGCCAGGGCGTCGAGGCGCCCGGTGACGCCGGCGGGGTCGACCAGCAAGGCGGGGTCGCTCCCGACGACGTAAGCGTTTGTCTGGCCCGTCGGCGCGCGCGTCTCGACGGGGACGCTGACTCGCGTGACGTTCATCGCCGGACACGACGCTCGCGGGCCCCGTGACGGTTTCGGCCGGCGCCTGCGTGACCTCCGCAGGGTCGACAGGTTGATGCGCGCGGCGGGGCGACCACCGAGCGATGCGCGAGGCACACCCGGTCGAGCGAGCCGTCGGGATGGACTACTACGTCAGCGACGCCGACGGCACCGGCGGCCGCCTCCGACGGGAACCCGCGGACTTCCGCGTCCGCGAACTGGAAGCGTTCGCGTCCGAACCCCTCGACGCCGACCCCGCAGCCTACCCACACGTCCTCGCCCGTGTCAGCCTCCGCGAATGGGACACCAACGACTTCGCGAGCGGGCTCTCCGACCGGCTCGGCATCTCCCGCGAGCGCGTCTCCTGGGCCGGTACCAAGGACAAACACGCCGTCACGACCCAGCTGTTCTCGGTCGCGAAGGTCGACCCCAACGACCTCCGCGAAGTCGCGATCAGCGGCGCCGACATCGACGTTCTGGGCCGGACCGGCCGACCGATCCTGTTCGGCGACCTCGCGGGCAATCGATTCGAGATCACCGTCCGCGACGCCGGCGCACCGACGAACGCCGAGGGCGTCACTGCCGACCTGCGAGCGTTCGCGACTGGCAACCACGGCGGTGCAGCCGGCGACCGCGACAGCGGGGCCGACAACCACGACGGCGAGGCCAACGAGGACGGGAGTGCCGGTTCGACCGGAGACGGGGGCCCCGTGACAGTCGGCGTCCCCAACTACTTCGGCCAGCAGCGGTTCGGCAGCGAGCGCCCGGTCACCCACGAGGTCGGCCTGGCAATCGTCCGCGGGAACTGGAAGGGCGCAGTGCTGGCCTACGTCGGGAATCCCCACGAGCGCGAGCGTGAATCGACTCGCGAGGCCCGCGCGTACGTCGACGAGACCGAGGACTGGGCCGGCGCGCTCGACCGACTCCCCCGCAGACTCGGCTACGAGCGCTCGATGTGTCACCGGCTCGTCGAGCGCGGCCCCGAACTCGACGCCGAGGACTACCGCGCCGCACTCGAAGCGGTGCCCGCGAACCTCCAGCGGCTGTTCGTCAATGCCGCCCAGTCGTTCGTGTTCAACCGGATCCTCTCCGCCCGACTAGAGCGCGGGCTCCCCTTCCACGAGCCCGTCGCTGGCGACGTGGTCTGCTTTGCGGACAGGGCGGCGCGGAGCGCCGCCGAACGGTCGAGCGGGCAGCGCCCGCGAGACAGCGACGCGCCCGACGGACTCGCGCTCCCCGATACCGACCGCACCCAGCGCGTCACCGAGTCGCGCCTGCGGACGGTGCGTCGCCACTGCGAGCGCGGGCGGGCGTTCGTCACCGCGCCGCTGGTCGGCACCGAGACCGGCCTCGCCGACGGCGAACCTGGAGAGATCGAGCGCACGGTACTGGACGACCTCGACCTCGCACCAGCGGATTTCGACCGCCCTGGCGAGTTCGGCTCGACCGGAACGCGGCGGGCGATACTCCTGCGGACCGACCTCGACCTGACCCGAGCGCCCGACACCGACACAGAGGAGGCGCTCACGTTCGAGTTCGCGCTGCCGAAGGGCAGCTACGCGACGGTCGTCCTCCGGGAGTACCTGAAACGGGACCCGAGCGACCTCTGAGTGGGATATCGCCGCCTGCTCTGTGGCGGCGAGGACAGACTCCGTTCCGCGCCCCTTTTGCCCGTCGCTGGGCTACCCGGAGATATGGAATGTCGGTGCTGTGGCTCGCCGCTCGACCGGCCAGGTGACTACTGCCTGGTCTGTCGCTCGCCCAACGCCGACGCCGTGGTTCTCGAACTCGACCGCGACCGGGCGCGCGTGACGACCATCGACGACGAGAGCGTCGTCGGCGCCCGCGAGGTGACGACCACGCCCGAAGACGGCGGCGAGACGGGCGTCGTCGAACTGCGCAACTTCGCCGGCCAGGTCGCCGACGAGGTGCGGCGCAAGCGCCCCGAAGAGGTGTACGCGACCGGCGACCGCGAGGTGCTCAGGAGTGTGCGCGGCCAACTGCACTACGAGTTCTACCGCGTCGACGCCGACGATCCGGTCGAGCGAGTCCGCACCGGCCGCGGCGACGCGCCGCTGGCGGTCGTCGACACCGCTCCGCGCGAGAAGATCGGCGGTTCGCACTCGACGCTCGTCGGCGGCCGCGACGGCCAGCGCGCCATCCAGACCGTCGCCGGCCACCCCCACGTGAAGAAGGTCATTCCCGGCCCCATCGACGCCGGCGGGAGCGGGTCGCGGTCGGGCGTCCGGGCGAAGGCGACCCGCGCCGGCCAGAACGGCAACGTCCGCCTCCTGATCCGCGACGGCTCCAGTGTCCAGGAAAACAGGGTCGTCACGACCGCCCGCGAGCGCCGCCTGGGCGAAGTCGTCCGCGAGGACCTCAACGAGGCGCTGCGCGAGGCCGACCTGCAGGACGAAGGGTGAGCGCCCGCGCGCGACGAGACCGGATCACAGTCGCCGGTTGTGACTCGCAGGGTTTTTACGGCCCACTGCCGGACAGTACGGTACTATGGCCCCACAGAGAGGAGAGACCGGCAGTGCGGGGCGATTCGGCGCGCGCTACGGTCGCGTCGCTCGCCGCCGCGTCGCCGAGATCGAGGACGAGATGCGTCAGGAACACGACTGTCCCGACTGCGGCGCCGAGCGCGTCGAGCGTCAGGGCACCGGTATCTGGGAGTGTGGCGACTGCGGGCACACCTTCACGGGCGGTGCCTACACCCCCCAGACCCCCGGCGGCCGAACCGTCACTCGCTCGATCCGCGCCGCGCTCGCCGACGACGACGAATGAGCTACAAGTGCTCTCGCTGTAAGCGCGACGTCGAACTCGACGAGTACGGCGGCGTCCGCTGTCCGTACTGCGGTCACCGCGTGCTCCTCAAGGAGCGCAGCCGCGACGTGAAAGAAGTCGGCGTCGAGTGACCGTCGACAGAGACGAGCCGGACGGCGCGCGCCGCAGCCCATCCGTGGACCACGAAGCTCTTCTCGAATTCGAGTACACGACCCCCGAGAGCGCCCGCAGCGTCGCCCGCAGCGTCGCCGTCGAGGCCGGCGACATCGAGGGCGGCCGCTCGCGCGCGACCGTCGACCGCGACGGATCGGTCGTCACAGTCACCGTGGCCGCGGCCGACCTCGTGGCGCTCCGGGCCGGTCTGAACACCTGGCTCTCGCTCGTCGACGTTGCGGAGTCCTGCGCCGGCGCGACGCCGCTCGGCGAGGGATAGAGGGCCAGCGAGGCCGGCCGCGACCGATCGGGGAGCGGACTGGTCGGGCCTGGCTGTCGTGTGAGTTATGAGTCTCGGGACAGTACGTGTCCCAGTATCATGGGGCCGAGCGTTCGGGAGGCGTGGGAATGAGCGAACCGGTCGAACGGGGTGGCGCCGCGGATCCGATAGTCGACCGACTGCTGACCGCAGTCGACGACCCGGCGTTCGTCTGCGACCCGTCGGGCGATATCGTGGTCGGCAACGAGGAACTGGCGGCCGTACTCGAACCGTCGGGCGACAGCGTCGCGAACCGGTCGCTGGCTGATGTCGTGTCCTGTGAGCAGGGGCTGCTGGACCGCGCCGTCCGGACTGGCGAGGTGACCCGAACCTCCGGCCGGTTCGTCGACGGACCGGCCTGTGCCATCGTCTGTCGGCCGGTCGACCGCGGCGGTGAGGTCGAACGCGTCGTCGTCGAATGCGCGCTGGCCGTCGACGACCCCGAGACGGAGGACTGGGCGGCGGTCCGACTGGCCGGGTTGCTCTCGGAGCTCCCCGTCGTCGTGGTCGGCGTCGACGCCGACGGAGTGGTCGAGTACTGTCGCGGCCTCGACTTCGAGTCCGTCGAGTGCGACCGCGCGGACGTGGTCGACGCGCCCATCGACCGCTTCACCGGCGTCTCCGAGGACGTGGTCGGATGGTCCGAACGCGCCCTCGAGGGCGAAACCGCAGGCGGGCAGGCGACGCTCGGCGACCGGTCGTTCCAGGTGCGCTTTACGCCGTTGAAGACCGGCGAAGCGGTCGTGGGTGCAGTCGGCGTCGCCGTCGAGGTTACCGACCGCGAGCGCCACCAGCGCGAACTCGAGGCCGCACGCGGGCGCCTCGATGTCGCGCTCGAAGGAACCGATGCCGGCATCTACGAGTGGGAGATCGGCGAGAACCGCGTCTACTGGCACGAAACGACCTCGCGGTTGTTCGGACTCGACACCGACACCACCTATCGACCTCGCGGGGCCTTCGGCGAGCGGGTCCACCCCGACGACCGCGACCGGGTGCGCGAGTACCTCTTCTCGGCCATCGAGGACGGCGAGCGCGAGGTGCGGACGGAGTACCGGGTCGTCCGCCCCGACGGTGAACTCCGGTGGATGGTCACCCAGGGGAACGTCCAGTACGAGAACGGTGAGCCCGACAGACTGACCGGGATGGTGCGGGACGTGACCGAGCGCAAGGAGCGCGAACAGGACCTCGAAGCCCGGGAGGGGAAACTGCGCGCGGTCATCGAGAGCAGCCCCGACCCGATCGCGATGCAGGACCCCAGCGGGTGTTATCAGGTCGTCAACGAGGCGATGCTCGAGCGCACCGGCTGCGAGCGGGCAGCCCTCGACGGCGCCGTGCCGGCGGATGTGTTCGACCCGACGGTCGCGCGACGGCTCGAACACCACCGCGAGAGAGTGCTCGACAGCCAGCGGGCGATGGTCGTCGAAGAGGCGTTCCCAACGACGGAGGGCGACAACACCGTCCAGCTGAGCATCGCGCCGTATCACGGTCCCGACGGCGACGTGCAGGGGACCGTCACCATCGCCCGCGACGTGACCGAACTGGAACGCCAGCGCGACGAACTGGAGACCCTGACTGAGATCCAGGGACTGGTGCAGGAGAGCGTCCGCGCGCTCGCGGCCGCAACGACTCGCGAGGAGATCAAACGGACCGTCTGCGAGCGCCTCGCCGGCTCGCGGTTCTACGAGTTCGCCTGGATCGGCGAGCGAGCCCCCTCGAGTCGCGAGGTCGAACCCAGCTGCGTCGCGGGGAACCCGGACGGCTACCTCGACGAGGTGACCGTCACCGTCGACCCCGCCGACAGCGGCCGCGGCCCCGGCGGGAGAGCGTACCGGAGCGGCGACGTCCAGGTCGTCCACGACGTGGCCGAGGACTCCGATTTCGAGCCCTGGCGCGAGAGCGCGCTCGAACGGGGATTCCGGTCGCTCGCGGCAGTCCCGCTGACCAACGGGTCGACGACCCACGGCATCCTCGCGGTGTACGCGAGCGAGGCCAACGCGTTTAGCAAGCGCGAACTCGCCGGGTTCAAAACGCTGGGCGACGTCGTCGGCTTCGCCCTCTCGGCGGCGCAGTACCGCCGCCTGCTCGAGGCCGATACGGTCCTCGAACTCGAGTTCGAGGTTCGGAGCGGAGACTCACCGTTCATCGCTGCCTCCGAGGAGCACGACTGTCGGTTGATCATCGACCACGCCGCCCACACGACCGAGGAGCACGTCATCAACTACCTCACCGTCGAGGGTGCCGACCCGGCGCTGGGTCGGACGGTGGCGAACCGGCTGCCGACCGTCGAACAGATCCGCGAACTCGACCGCGGGGACGGTCCGCATTTCGAGCTGACTATCACCGACTCAGTCTTCCAGTACCTCGCGAACGCTGGCGCGCGCGGGAAACGTGGCGTCATCGAGGACGGGGTCGGCCACCTCTCCGTCGAGGCGCCCGGCGACATCGATATCCGGTCGGTCACCGCTGCCGTCGAGCGACGATTCGGCCCGGTCGACCTGAGCGCCAAACGCGAGAAACACCGCACCGACAGCCCGTGGTGGCACCCCTCCGGCGACTTCGAGGCGCAATTGACCGACCGCCAGCGGTCAGTCCTCCGGACCGCCTTCTACAGCGGGTACTACGAATGGCCTCGCGAAACCGACGCCGAAACGCTCGCCGACTCGCTCGATGTCGCCTCCACGACCGTCCTCCAGCACCTCCGCAAGGGCCACCGTCACGTCCTCGAGACGATGTTCGAGTCCTGACAGCGACCGCGACGGCTACCGCCGTGCGGTCACGCGAATCTATGCCGGAGTAGGGACGACGTACTGTACCCGTGCAAATTAATTCGACCAGACAGGTGAGTGGATCTACACGTACCCTAGGCTACTAGGGCAAGTGCTCTTGACGGATAACGCAGAACATAGACGTATCCCTGGTATGAGTGACCGAAGCGGACCTAACGGCGAGGAGGGTGGCCCGATGCAGGAGTCGGTCGAAGAAGGGTCGGACGAACCGCGGCCGTTCATCGACAGCGTCTTCGACGCGCTCGCGGACTGGCGTCGCCGAGAGGTGTGCCAGTACTTCATCGAAACGGACGCCGAGAGCGCGACCGTCGACCAGTTAGCGATGTTGCTGCTCGCGTGCGAACACCCGGGCGTCGAGGAGTGTGCCGACCCGACGTTCGAGGAGCTGGTCATCCAGCTCGAACACCAACACCTGCCCCGGCTCGACGAGGCCGGCGTCGTCGACTACGACGACCGCTCGAACACGGTCCGGTACTGGGGGCAACCGACCGTCGAGAAGTGGCTCGAACACGTCCTCGCGGTGGACGAACAGCAGCATTGACCGGTCCGACGCGGGCGTCCTCACCGGGCGGACGCGTCGCACCGCCCGGGACCGGAAAGCGGGGGTTTTTCACCACGGGTCTCACACGTCCGGGTATGCAGGGAAATTTGCCGCCTGAAGCACAGGAGAAACTCGAGGAACTGCAAGACCTCCAGGAGAAAGCCCAGCAGGTCGCGGCCCAGAAACAGCAGGCCGAGACACAGCTCCAAGAGTCCGAGACGGCTCTCGACGCGCTCGACGACATCGAGGGCGACACGACCATGTACCGCAAGGTCGGCGAACTCCTCGTCGAGACGGACTACGACGAGGCCAACGAGGACCTCGAAGAGAAAGTCGAGAGTCTCGAACTGCGCGTCGAGACCCTGGAGAAACAGGAAGAGCGCGTCCAGGAGCAGTTCGAAGAGCTCCAGACCGAGCTCCAGAACATGCTCGCGGGCGGCGGTGCGGGCGGTCCGGGCGGCATGGGCCCCGGCGCCGGCGGCGCGTAAGGCGATGCCGACCGACGCGAACAGCCCGACCGATCCGGGGGATTCGACCGCCGACGCGACCGACCCCGACGACAGCGACGTCGTGCAGGCGGCCGCCGAAGCCGCCGAATCGGTCGTCTTCTCGCGGTTCGACCGCGGCGACATCGACGACCTTGACGTGACAGTCACCTTCGAGGACGGGATCCTCGAAGTGGACGTCTATCTCAACGCGCCCGACGGTCGCGCCGACGCCGACCGCGTCGCCGACGACGCGGCGCTGGCGGCGCGAGGTGCCGTCGACGACCTCTTCGCGGACGAGTGAGGCGCCGGCCGACCGCACCGCGGTCGGGCGGTGGCCGACTGCACTCACTATCGGGAGCAGCCTGGGTCTCCGGAGTAGCAACTCACGACGGCGACCTGTGACAGGAGCCGCGAGGCCGCTCAGTCCAGATCCGTCAGCGGCACGTCTTCGTCGCCGGTCCGGTCACTGACGAAACCAGTCCGGAACCCGAGCCAGGCGAGGACACTCATGAAGAGGATCGGCGGGAGGATCATAAAGCCCCACAGCGGGTCCAGCCCCCAGCCCAGCAGGAGGATAACGTCGGCGAGACCGAGCAGTAGGAACGGTGTGACCGCCAGCGCGGCCTGCCGTCGGTCGTACCCACTGCCATCTGACGCGTCTGCCATACCCCCACTTGGGCAGCGAGCGTCAAAAACGGCGCGTTCTCCGCGTGGACGGCACCCCACCGCCGCCGGCCAGGCCCGCCACCCGCCGTTGCGGGCTGGGACCGCCCAGCCACCCCACGACCGGCCGAACCCTTGCACTTATCAATGAACGGTCGTGTACCGGCGGTATGGAGTTTTGCGACGACTGCGGCTCGATGATGAAGACCGAGGGGGACGCCTGGGTCTGTGGTAGCTGCGGCTACGAGAAATCGCGCAACGAAGAGAAAGAGGCACAGACGGCGGTCACCACGCAGGGCCAGGAGGAGACGGAGATCATCGACACCTCCGAAGTGGAGGCCGAAGATATGGGGCCGACGACCGACGCCCGGTGTCCCGAGTGTGGCAACGACCGCGCCCACTGGGACATGAAACAGATCCGGGCCGCCGACGAGAGCGAGACGCGGTTTTTCACCTGCACCGAGTGCGACCACAGGTGGCGCGAAGACGACCACTAACTGACACCGTCGCTTCGCTCCCGACCAGCCGCACCTCACGAACCGATGACCGACGACACGCCCGACGTTCCCGCGCCGACCGTTCGCACCGACCGCCTCGCCGACGGCTGGGAGCGCGTCGAGGCGTCCGTCGAGCGACTCTTCGACGCCGGCGGCGCCGACGTGTGGGGACATACGCTCGTCTTCGAGGACACTGCGCTGCGCTCGGCCGTCCGCGAGGCCACTGACGGCGCCGTCGACCAGTCCTGGCGCTTCGTCTTCGCGACGCGCCTGCGTTTTCGGCCGCCGCTGGCACCAGGTGTCGGTTCCGCGATGGTCCTTCCGACGGTCAAAAGCGAAGCCGTCCGCTCGTTCGTCGGCGACCTGCGCGACCGAGGCGTGGCCGATGTCGACCGCGGGCGCAGCGAGCGCGTTCGTACCGCCAGCGGCGACCGGGTCCGCATGCGCCAGGTGACCGGTCGCGTCGTCCTCACAGACGACCCCGATAGCGACAGTCCTACCGAAGACGACTCCGCTGTCGGAACCGCTACCGACCGCTCCGTCCCCATCGAGGGCTGGGTCGGCGCCTGGACCGACGACGCGATCCACCTCGCCGGCGGCGCCTATCCAACGACGCGACTCGACGGCGCACTGGGGGTCGACGACACTCCGGAGAGTGACGACAGCGGATCCCCGCTCACTCGCTCGCGCGAGCACTACCGCACGTCGTTTTTCGACCTCGTGAGAACGGTCGGTAAGTGACAGCGTCGCGACAGTCGGCCGGGGTCACTCGCGGCAGCGGACCGCGGTCACGACCGCCAAGCGACGACAGTCACGCTCGCCGGGCGACGGTGAGATAGCCGGTGTGACCAACACCGGCGGTCGAGGGTCGCGACCCGCGGTCGTCGAAGTCCATCTCGCGCTGGATCGTTTCCAGCGTCTCGATCCCGGCGAGTTCCGCCTCGCGAGCGGCCGCAACGGTCTCCCGCGTCTGCTCGATAAACGGCGAATAGACCGCCAGAAAACCGCCGTCGACCAGGAGGTCCGGCGCCCGCTCGACGACCGTCGGCGCGTCAGCCGTATCGAGCGTCAGCACGTCGTACCGTTCGAGGTCGTTCAGGTCGTCGGTTACGTCGCCGGCCCGCACTTCGACGCGGTCGGCGACACCCGCCAGTTCCATGTTCTCGCGCGCGACCGTTGCGAACTCGGGGTCTTGCTCGTAGGTCGTCACCGTCGCGCCACAGCGGGCCAGCGACGCCGAGAGAACCCCCGTGCCGGTCCCGGCGTCGAGGACCGCATCACCCTCGGCGATACCGGTATGGCCCATCACCAGCCCCACGTCACGAGGCATCATCGGCGCGCCCGTCCGCTCGAAGTGATTGAACAGGTCGGGACCGCGCAGTTTCCGCGCCCGGAAGGTCTCGCCGAGATGCGTCTGGACCACGTCCCCCGGTGCCACGTCCGCCGGGACTTCCAGCACGCCCAGGTCGCTTTCGAGCGTCTCGCCGGGCTCGAGGAGGTACTCGCGGTCCTCGCGGACGAACAGGAGACTCACTTGAGCCGGGCGATCGCCGCCGCCAGGTCGCCGTCGGTCGCTTCGAGCGCCTCACGGGCCTCGTCCTCGCTCGCCCCCGCGCGCTGCGCGACGATCTCAACGTCGCCGTCCTCGACGCCCGAGTCGTCGCTCGACTCCGCGGCGGCGTCGTCGGCCTCACTCGCGCCGCCCTCACCGGGCGCCCGCGACTCGGGTTCGCCCACGATCGTGTAGGTCTGCTGGCCCTGGGCGTCCATGCGCTGGACGTCGGCGTCCGTGAAGACGAGTTCCTCGTCGGGCGTCCGAATGATCACTTCCTGGGCGTCGAGTTCCTGCATGTCGATGCCCATCTGTTTCATCATCTGCTGCATCTTGCGGTCGTTCATACCGCCGCCGCCACCGGGTAGCATACCTGCGGGTCGTTGCTCCGACGCAAAAAGGGTTCCCAACCACCTTTTTCCCGCACGGGTTTCCTCGCGCGCCGCAGGCGCGCTGCGGGAACCCGTGCGGCAAAAACGTGGGCGAAAAAGGCCGCTCGCGCTCCGCGCTCGCGGGGAACCGCGCTCGCTTCGCTTCGCGCGGATGCTCGTGGCCAGCCTGCCTTTCCCCGAGTCACGCGACCGGCGCTCTCGCGCCGGCACGCGCTCCCGGCCACTGCTGCCGCACCACAACTGCACCGGTCCTCACACGACCTCCGCTCCGTCACCGCAAACGCCCCGGCCCTCAGCGGTGTCCACCGGTCTGGATCTGGTCCCACACCTCGACGCAGTCGTCGCAGAGGTGGCCGGTGAACCCGTCGACGTCGTACCGCTCGACGGACGCGTCCGCCCCACAACGGTCACATTTCATCGTTCTGCCCCGCTCGTGCCCGTGCCCACACTGGGCCGTTCGGCCGCGTGCACCTCATCGCGTCCCGAACACCTCGAGCGCGTCTGTTTCCAGTCCGGTCTTCGAGAACAGGGACACGACATCGCCGGTCTGTAACTCCGTCGCACCCCTCGGCGTGAGCACGTCCCCCTTCCGTTCGATACCGACCACCAGCATCTCGTCGGCCAGTAACCCTTCCTCGACCGACTCCTCGATGGTCAACCCCGCGATTTCCGCGCCCTCGGAGACGGTGAACTCGACGACTTCGGCCCCGCCGGCCAGACTCATGAAGTCAGTCAGCGAGGGCCCCACCGGGACGTCCTCGGGGCCGAACGGGTCGTAGGGCTGGTGGTACTCGTTCTCGATGACGCTCTCGTCTTCGATCTCTATCCCGAGGTCCGACAGTTCGCCCGCGATGCGCCCGATGTCGGTCGTGTCCGACCCGACGACCGTGATGGCGAGGTTCGCGTTGCCGGTCATCAGTTCCCGGACGCTCACGACCCCGGAGACCTCGAGCGCCGACTGGGCGAGGCGGTCCCGGTCCGGGATCGGGACCGTGCAGTTGAACTGGTAGGTGACGTGCCCCTCGATGGCATGATAATCGATATCCGCGAGGTAGCCCCGCAGGATGCCCGCCTCCTCTAACTGGCGGATCCGATTCCGGATCGTCGCCGCTGTCACCTCCATTTCCTCGGCTATCTCCGGGGCGGCCGTGTTGCGCGCGTCCGCTGTCAGATAATAGAGAACCCGCTTGTCGATCTCGTCCACGCGGTGCTCCATACCGGGACTACGCTCATAACTCATAATTAACTCCCGACTCGCCGCGCAGGCCCTGACCGCAGCAGGCGAGCTCACCTGTCATATTCGACTATCGGTGTCCGCCTAGCGTAAAAATATTCCCTAGAAATTTTCGACTCGAAAATTCAATGCGAATATTTATACTACTGCGGTAACTCTCCGAGTGATATGCCGTATCAGTGACGGCGCCTGTGCCTGTGGCTCGACGCGGCCATCGGCGCAGTCAGTCACGAACGGACACGCGACAGGCGACTCACCCAATCCATGACCGCACCCGACATCGAACCACCCGAGAACGTTCCCGAGGACCTCGCCGCGGCGGTCGCGGAGAGCACCGACGCCCAGCGCAGGGCACTCATCCACTACACGCAGCGACTCCTCCAGGAGCGGCCACCGCTCACGGACGCGATCGAATCCAAAGAGGGGGAGGAACTCGTTCGTGCCGAAGACCACGGACCCTACACCTACGTCGTCGTCAAGCGCCCGGCCGAGACGGGCCTCGACCGCGGCCCCTTCGCCTATCGGGTCAAGTGGGAACCCGAATTCGAGGACCACGACGGCAAGTATCGCTGGCACTATCTCGGCCGGGTCGACGCCGAAGGGGGGGACGAGTGACGTGTCTTCACCCTTTTTCCGGCGGTCGATAGTTCCCGTCGCGAGCGAGGACGACGCCGCGGAGACCGCGGTCGCGCTCACGCCCTACGTCGACGCGGACAGCACCGTGATCGCCGTCCACGTCGTCGAGAAGGCCGGCGGGGCGCTCGATAAGGCCTCCGTCGAACAGCGCGAACTCGCCGCCGAGGCAGTCTTCGACGCCTTCACCGACCGTCTCGGCGACGCCGCCGGGGCCGTCGAAACGCAGATCCACTACGGGACCGACGTCGCACGGACCATCGTCGACGCCGCCCACGACAGCGATGCCACCGCCATCGTGTTCACGCCGCGCGAGGGCGGTCGCTGGGCACAGTTGCTCTCCGGGGACGTTTCGCAGAAACTCCTCGACACCAGCGATATCCCGGTTCTCGTTTTGCCCGAACGAGAGGTGGACGACGCGTGAGCGGGCGGTATCGACCGCGTGAGCCGGAACTCTGCACTGATCAGAACACATGTACATAATCATCGTCGGAGCGGGAGACATCGGAACGCCGCTGATAGAGATCGCGACGGGCTCGGGCTACGAGGTCGTCGTCGTCGAGAAGGAGGCCGCGAGAGCGGACGAGGTCGCGAGCGAGAACGATTGTCTGGTGCTCAACGCAGACGCGACGGTCAAGGAGACGTTGATCGACGCAGGGGCCGAACGCGCGGACGCTATCATCACGACCACCGACCAAGACGCGACGAACGTGATGGTTTCACTGCTCGCGCAGGAGCTGGAGATCCCCGCCATCGTGGCGGTCGTCCACAACCCGGAGCACATGAGCCTCTTCCGGCAGATCGGCGTCAACACGATGCAGAACCCGCAGCGTCTCATCGCGGAATCGCTCTTTCGGTCCGTGGAGCGCCCCTCTATCGTCGACTACATGCGGGTCGGCGAGGTGGCGGAAGTGTTCGAGATCACTGTCGGCGAGGACGCGCCCATCGCAGGCCTGACGCTCGTCGAAGCCGACGAGGAGGGGCTACTCGACCAGGACACGCTCGTCGTCGCGATCGAACGGGAGGACGCGGAGCGGCCCATCACGCCACGAGGGGATACCCGGATCGAACGCGGCGACCTGCTCACGGTCTACTCAGGGAGCGGCGCGACCCCCGAGGTGACGGACGTGTTCGGACACTACGAAGACCACGAGACGAACGGTTCGAATGGGTTCGGATTCTGACCGACACCCCAGCGCGAGGGGCCAACACGACAGCGCTTTGCGGGGCCGGGAGCGCCCGCAGGTGATGGTCCAATGAGAGTGGACACGCACACCGTCGGGCGCGACGTGGGGCGCATCGTCCAGGCCGTCTCACTGATGATGGTCGTCTCGGTGCCGGTGGCAGTTGCCAACGCCGAGTTCTTCGCTGTCCCGGCGTTTCTCGCGTCCGCGGCCGTGATGGCCGGCATCGGGACCGCCCTCGCGCGGCGCTACCGCGACGCCGCCCCGCCGGAAAAGCGCGAGGCGATGGTCACCGCGGCCACCGCGTGGTTCGTTATCGGCGTCCTCGGGGGACTCCCCTTCCTGCTCATCGCCTGGACGATCCAGATCGACCCGTTCCCGGCGTGGGCGAACACGCCACCGATGGACGACACGACCACAGTGTTTCTCCACCCACTCGACTCGGTCTTCGAGAGCATGAGCGGCTTTACCGGGACGGGGCTGACGATGGCCGCCGTCGAAGACAAGTTGCCGCGGTCGATCCACTGGTGGCGGTCGTTCATCGAGTGGGTCGGCGGCGTCGGCGTGATCGTGTTGACCGTCGCTATCCTCCGGCGTGGCGGCGGTAGCAGCGGGTCCTACACCCTCTACGAGAGCGAGGCCCGCTCCGAGAAGATCCACCCGAGTATCGTGACGACGGTTCGGGAGATCTGGAAGATATTCGTGGGCCTCACCCTCGGTTCGATCCTCCTGTTCCTCCTCGTCGGGATGCCGCTGTGGGACGCGGTCAACCACGCTATGACCGGCATCGCGACGGGCGGGTTCTCCGTTCACGGGGCGTCGATCGGACACTACAACAGCCCGCTGATCGAGTACGCGGTGGTCCCGGTGATGGTCGCTGGCAGCATCGCGTTCCCGGTCCATTATCTGATCTTCAGAGGGGAGCTGCGGAATTTCTACGCCGACCTGCAGACGCGGTGGGTGTTCATCTGGTTCACTGTCGGGTCACTGGCACTCACTGCGGTCCTCTTCGCGGACGGACAGTACGACACGCTCGAGGAGACGTTTCGCGTCGGACTCTTCCAGTTCGTCTCCGCCACCTCGAACACTGGCTTCGGAAGCGCGACTATCGGCGGCGGGACCGAACCGGTCTGGAGCGCCGGCGCGACACTGCTGGCCTGCCTGGGGATGCTCACCGGTGCGGCCGCCGGGTCGACGGTCAGCGGCCTCAAACTCATCCGCGTCATCACGCTGGTCCGGGGGACCGTCTGGCAGATCCGGAACATCTTCTACCCGCCGGACGCGATCCGATACCTCCAGATCGGCGAGCGTCGACTCAGCGAGGCGCAGGCCAACCGCGAGTACACCGAAGCGACGGTCGTGTTCGTGCTCTGGATCACGTTTCTCGCCATCGGTGTTGCCGTTCTCCTCCGCGTGCTCTCGCCCGCGCATCCGCTGGAGTACGTCGTCTTCGACGTGATGAGCGCACAGAGCAACGTGGGCCTGGACTCCGGGATCACCGGTCCGACGATGCCCGACGCCGCCAAGGCGATGCTGATCGTCAACATGTGGGTCGGCCGTCTGGAGATCATCCCGGTCGCGGTCCTGCTGGGGGCGGCCCTGCGGCGGTTCGACCTCTATCGGTGAGACGTGGCAGTTTCCGGTGAGCCCGGGTCGCAGTCATAGTGATTATTGTAGCGATTTACCGGTACGCGACGACCCCGGTGTCGTCGCGATCCGGAAATAATCTACAATAATCACTATCAGTCGCTCGCGCCTTCGCGGACGAAGACGGCCATCCCCGTCTCGAACTCGGCCATTCCCTCGCCGCCCAACTCCGCCCGCCCGACCGCGAGCAGGTCGCCGCGCTCGTGAACGACGAGCACCTCGTCGCCCGGCCGGATGGCGGGGTCGGCCTCGTCGACGAACTTTGCGAACGTGTTCCGCTCGTCGCGAACGAACGGTTCGCTCTCGTCCCCGACCACGACGCGATAGGCCCCGTCGGCGAGCGCGTCGTGGAGCCGTGCGCCGCCGGCGATGCCGAGCGTGAACCGCCCGTCCGTCGCGTAGGTGACGAGCCGTCCGTCCGGCCCATGGACCTGCCGCGGCCGCCCGGAAGTCGTGTGGGTCACCGCGACGTCGTCGCCCGAGAAGAGCGCCGCGCCCGCGGACGGTCCCCACTGGTAGTCGGCCACGCGAGTCAGCATCCGCCGGTCCGCCTCGCCCAGCGCTACACCGCCGGCCCCCGCTGCCGTGTCGTCCGCGTCGTCCACGGCATCCGCGTCGTCCACGGCATCCGCGTCGTCCACGGCATCCGCGTCGCCCCCGTCGTCCGCTTTGCGACGCCCTCCCTCGGAGTCGTTCATTGCTCCCTCGTTGCCCACGCCGCGTCTTGTATCTGTCTTCGCTCCGATCGCTGTGTGATGTGATAACGCACACCGGTATGAACGGAATTGATCACGATCTATTGTACCACTGTCTGGCGATTACAGGTGGATTTATACGATATGATATCTAAGGCTCAGATGCTATGACGGACACCACCAAAGTCGGTCTCGGGCTAGCCCTGCTCGCGATCAGCACGATTCTCGTCTTCGGCCCGGGCACGGTCAGCGTCTCGCTCCCGGTCGCGCTCATCGCGATCGGCACCCTCGGCCTCGCCGCCGGCGCGCTGCTCGTCGGCACCTCCGAGCCCGGCCGCCCGGTCTAACGCCGCTTTTCACTGTCGTTCTCGTCGCTGCCGAGACGGATAGCGTTCGTTCTCGGAGTCGTTTTCAGCATTGCCGCCGAAGGGCCAGCCGATGGATCGCCACTCTCGATTCGGTCGGTCCGCGTCGCGACTCACCGCGGCCGCGGCGGCGCTCGCCGACCGCTCGCCGCCGCCGTCGACGCTCGCCAGGGTCGGCCTCGGTGCGATGGTCTTCCTCGCGGGCGTCCACAAGCTCGCCGCGCCGGCCGCCTGGACCCAGTACGTCACCGACTGGCTGGCGCCGTGGCTCGTCGTTTCGCCGACCGTGTTCATGCTCGTCAACGGCGTCCTCGAAGTCGGCTTCGGGGCGGCCGTCGTCGCCGACCGCTGGACGGCGTTCGCGGCGGGCGTCGCGGCCGTCTCGCTCTCGGCGACGGTGGCCTACCTCGCCGTCGTCGCCGTCGTCGCTGACGGACTGTTTCTCGACGTACTCGTCAGGGACGTGGGACTCGCGGGGCTGGCCTGGGCAGTGATGGTCGACGCGCTCAGGGGGTAACGCCACCGGCGGCGACGGTCGCTCCGCCCGGCTACAGCAGGAAGCGGTCGGTGTCGGCGCTCATATCAGTGAACTCGTCGGTAGCGGCGACGAGTTCCTCGGCGGTCGACTCCTCGAAAGCGAGCACTTCGGTGCGGACACCCTCGTGACGCAGGTGCGAACACAGTCGCGAGAAGTCGCCGTCGCCGGTACAGAGGACGACGGTGTCGACGTGGTTGGCGAGCGTCACCGCGTCGAGGCTCATGCCCACGTCCCAGTCGGCTTTCTTCGTTCCGTCGCCGAACGTTTTGATGTCCTTGATGCGCGTTTCGAAGCCGATGTCGACGAGGGCGTCGAAGAAGGACTCCTCCTCCGGCGAGTCGGCGCGGATGACGTAGGCAATAGCGCGGGTGATCTGGCGGTCGTGGACGGCTTCCTCGAGGAGGGCGGCGTAGTCGATGTTTCGTGAGTAGAGACTCTGGGCCGTGTGATAGAGGTTCTGCGCGTCGGCGAGCACCGCCACGCGCTGGCCCGAGTGAACGTTCTCCATGTGGCTCCGTGGTAGGGCCGCCCGCATAGCTCTTTGGCTCCCGTGGCCCGCTGGGGGGGTCTCCCCGCCTCACGTCCACGTCTGGAGACACTCGAACGAACAAAACCGGAGGTCGACGACCGGACTCTCGCCACCGTCGGTCGCGGCGTCGCGCTCAGTCGACGCCGCGTCGCGCTCCACGTGCGCGCGCAGGGTGTACGCCGGCCCGCTCTCCCGTCGACAGTTCGCACAGTACATACGGGAGTCACAGTCCTGGGACCCCGTTGTTGTCCGCTCTCTACGGTCGGTCTCGAATAGCGAGCGGACCGGGGACGCGACGCTCGGTCACAGCCATTTATCGGCGCGAGGGCCGAACGCAGACCCATGACCCGAGACGCGCTGTTCGTCGGCGGCGGACGATTCATCGGTCGCCACGCAGTCGAACGGTTCCGCGAGGCTGGCTACGACGTGACGATATTCACCCGCGGCGAACACGAGAACCCCTTCGCGGCGGACGAGGGAGTGTCCCGGATCCAGGGCGACCGCACCGACGACGACGCGCTCGCCGAGGCCGCCGACACAGCGGACCCCGACGTGGTCGTCGACCTCGTAGCGTACCACCCCGAAGCGGTGCGGACGGCAACGCGAATTTTCGAAGACGTCGACGCCTACGTCTACGTCTCCAGCGGTGCCGCCTACGGCGTCGAGGACGTGCCAAAGCGCGAGGGCGAGACTGGCCTCTGTTCCTGCACGGCCGAACAGGCCACCGACGACTCCGGCGAGACCTACGGCCCGCGCAAGGCCGAGGGCGACCGCGCCGTCTTCGACGCGGCCGAGCGTGGCGTCACCGCCATGAGCGTCCGCCCGACCGTGGTCTACGGCTCCCACGACTACACTCGCCGACTCGACTACTGGGTCCAGCGCGTCGCGAACTACGACCGCGTGCTCGTCCCCGGCGACGGGTCGTCGCTGTGGCACCTCGTCGCCGTCGAGAACGTCGCCCGCGCGCTCCTGACCGTCGCCGAAGAGGGCAGTCCCGGCGAGGCCTACAACGTCGGTGACTGGCAACTGCTGACGTTGTCGGACGTGGTCGAGACGGTCGCCGACGCGCTCGACACCGAGGTCGAAGTCGTCACCGCCGGCGCGCGGGAACTCGCCGCCGGCGACCTCGAACCGACGGACATTCCCCTGTATCGCGACCGCCCGCACGTCCTCGACACGCACAAACTCCGGTCGCTCGGCTGGCGTCCCGTCGCACCCGAAGCGGCCATCGCCGAGACGGTCGCCGCGTCCCCGGCGACGGAGGCGAGCGAGGCCGACCGCGGCCCGGACAGGGCGGACGAAGAGACGATCCTCGACGTCCTCGACACGATCTGAGGCGGCCGGTCAGACTCGTGAAACCGACTCCGAGTCCCGGTGTCCGGCCTACAGTCCGCCGCTGAACGGGCGGAGACCGATCTCGAACTCGTACTCCGCCGGTGGCACTCGATACCCCTCGAGCGTCGGCGGGCCGCAACTCCCGGACCCGAGCCCGCAATGGGCGTGGTCGAGAGCAACAGTCACCCGGTCGTCGCGCGGGAGTTCGTGGTCGTGAGTCGCCGATTGGAGCGTCGCTTCGTCGTAGCGGTGGGCGCGGACGTCGGTGAGACCGTCACCGGTCGCCAGCAAACCGGCGTCGCCGTCGTCGCTGAACGCCACCCACCGCACGTCCGTCCGGTTGCCGTTGGACTGCGGGCGGACGTAAGGAGTGTGCAGCTCCGCAACGTCGCGCTCGTAGCGACCGACGGGAGTTGCCTGCTTGCTGTCGACGTAACACTTGCCGGGACCGCGACCGTACCACGACACCCGGTCGAACTCGTCGGGAAGCCCGAGCGTCAGCCCGACGCGCGGGAGTGTCGGCGAGGCGAACGAGCCCTCGGGTTCGAGGCGTGTCCGGACATCGACGGCGCCACCCGACCGGACCGCGTAGGACTGTTCGACGGCGAACCCGTGGTCGAACGCCGGCGGTGCGAGTCGGCCCGCGACGTCGACGACGACCTCATCAGCGGCGGGCACCGACCCGTCCACTTGCCTGACTGCGACGTCGTCGGTCCGCCAGGAGAGCCGGTCGAGGCCGTCCTCGCGCCACAGGTCGGCGAAGGCGACGAACCAGTGGTTGTCGAGCGAGAGGTCGCCGGCCTCGCAGAGTGCGACGGCGTCCTGGTACAGCGTCGAGGACGCCGGCAGGCCGCGGTCGTTGTCGGTCGGCGCGCGCCAGAGGTCGACCACCGGCCCCTCGGTGATCAGGTCCCGGCCACGGTGGGTGAACGAGCCGACCCGCCCGCGAACCGCGTCGAACGCCAGTTCGAACTCGGGGTCCGAGACGACGACTTCGGTGTCGGACTCCGTGACCGAGAGAGAGCGCTCCGCAGAGACACTGCCCTTCACGGACGGAGGGACGGTGGATCCGCTGGCAACATCCGTGTTGCTCTGGTCAGGGACACCCGTGTTGCTCTGGTCAGGGACATCCGTGTTGCTCTGGTCAGGGACATCCGTGGCGCTCCCGTTCCCGCCCGGCACTGCGACCTGGTCGACGGCAACCTCGTGCCCGGCAGGGGCCCAGGAGGTCTCGCCTGCCAGCGACGCCCGGAGAGTCAGGTGATACTCGGCGCCGGCATCGAGGAGGGCGGCGTCGACCGGGACTGAGACCGTCGCGCGCTCGCCCGGAGGGATATCGGGCAGATCCAGGCTCCCGCTGTCGACGGGGTCGCCGTCGGCGAGGAGCGTCCAGTCGGCACGCAGATCCCCGAGCCCACAGAAATCGCGGCGGTTCTCGACGGCGACATCGCCGGTTGCAGTATCGGCACCCTCGAACGAGACTGGTGCGTAGTGGGCTGCGACTTCCACGAGTCCGGGCGAGGGCGCGCGGTCGGGGAACACGAGGCCGTCGCAGATGAAGTTCCCGTCGTGGGGTGACTCGCCGAAGTCACCGCCGTAGGCGAACCACTCGCTGCCGTCGTCGGTCTCGCGGCGCAAACCCTGGTCGATCCACTCCCAGACGAACCCGCCCTGGGCGCGGTCGTGGTCGCGAAACACCGCCCAGTACTCGGCGAGGCCACCCGGTCCGTTCCCCATCGCGTGGACGTACTCACACAGGATCAGCGGCGCGTCGGGGTGGTCCGCCAGCATCCCCGCGAGGTCGTCGACTGGGGGGTACATCGGTCCGACGACGTCGGAGACCTTGAGGCCGTGGTCGGGTTCGTAGTGGACCGGCCGTGTCGGGTCGATTTCACGACACCGCTCGGCCATCGCGCGGTGGTTGTCGCCGAATCCCGATTCGTTGCCGAGCGACCAGAGGACGATGGCGGGATGGTTCTTGTCGCGCTCGACCATCCGCTCCATGCGGTCGACGTACTCCCGTTCCCACTCGGGGTCGTCGCTGAGGACGAATCCCTCGTCGTGGTCGACGAAGCCGTGACATTCGAGGTCGGTTTCGTCGAGGACGTACAGGCCGTAGCGGTCACAGAGGTCGTAGAACCGCGGGTCGTTTGGGTAGTGGGCGGTCCGGACGGCGTTGACGTTGTGCCGTTTCATCAGTTCGACGTCCTCGCGCATCGTCGACAGCGAGACGGCGCGGCCCCTGTCGGGGTCGAAGTCGTGACGGTTCACGCCGCGGAACGTGACCGCTTCCCCGTTGACTCGCAACTGACCGTCGACGATATCGACCTCGCGGAAACCGACCGTCTCCCGAACGACGACCGCTCCCTCTCCGTTATCGTCGCCGTCACGCAGTTCCACGACCAGCGAGTAGAGCTGCGGTGTCTCGGCGGTCCACAGATCGGGATCCTCGACCACCGTCGAAAGCGTGAGTTCAGTCGTCTCGCCGGGGTCGACGGTCGCCGCCTCGTCCAGCCTCGCGACCGGATCGCCGTCGGGGCCGCGGAGGGTGGCGTCGACGGTTCGGGCTGCGGTCGCGTCGCCGTCGTTGCGCAGGTCGACGGTCGTCGAGAGCGTGCCACGCCCGTAGTCGTCGCTCAGATCCGTGCGGACGTCCAGGTCGGCGACGTGGGTTTCGGGCGTCGCGTAGAGCGAGACGTCCCGGAAGATACCGGAGAGCCACCAGGTGTCTTGGTCTTCGAGATAGCTCCCGGCGGACCACTTGCGGACGCGGACGGCGACGGTGTTCTCGCCGGGCGAGAGGTGGTCGGTCACGTCGAACTCGGCGGGGAGACGACTCCCGCGGGAGAAGCCGACGTCCTCGCCGTTGACCCACACCCGGTAGGCCGAGTCGACGCCCTCGAAGCGGAGGACGATGCGCCTGTTCTCCCAGGATTCGGGCACGTGGACGTTCCGGCGGTAGGAGCCGGTCGGGTTCTCGGTCGGGACCGCCGGCGGGTCGACCGGGAACGGGTAGTCCGTGTTCGTGTAGTGGGGGTGGCCGTAGCCTTCGGTCTGCCAGTGTGCCGGAACGGGGATGGTGTCCCACTCGCTGTCGTCGAACTCCGGGTCTGCGAAGTCTCCGGGCGCGTCGGCTGGCGTCTCGGCGTAGTCGAAGCGCCACTCGCCGTCGAGCAGGCGGAACCACGGCGAGGCCTCGCGGTCGCCGGTCACCGCCGTCTCGGCGTCGGCGTGGGGAACCACGTACGAGTGCGGTGGCTCGCGCCCCCGGCCGACGGTCGTCGGATCGGTCCAGTCGTCGTCCATGCCGACCAAACTTGTGGGTCCTCCGATTACTTTTCGAAGCCGGATCCGTGATCCCGCTGGGCCGAATCCCACTCCCGAACAGGGGAAACCGTTTCAACCGGGACGGCGAATCGAGGTGCATGTTCGAGAAGTCGACGTGGATCCGACTGCCCCGGAACGTGGTAGTGGGCCACGGTGTCCTGGCGGAGACGGCCGAAGCCGTCGCCGAGTTACATCTCGCGGGCGACCCACTGGTTGTCACGAGTCCGACGCCGGCGGAGGTGGCTGGCGACGAGGTGCGTGCGGCCTTCGCCGCCGACGGTGCCGACCCGCGCGAGATCCGGATCGAGGAGGCCAGTTTCGGCGCCGTCGAGGAAGTCATCGAGGTCGCCGCCGACGAGTCGGTGGGCTATCTCGTCGGCGTCGGCGGCGGGAAGGTCATCGACGTGACCAAGATGGCCGCCGAGGACGTGGGCAAGGGCTTCGTCTCGGTCCCGACCGCCGCGAGCCACGACGGTATCGTCTCCGGACGGGCCTCGATCCCCGAGGGTGACACGCGCCACAGCGTCGCCGCCGACCCGCCGCTCGCGGTAGTAGCTGATACCGAAGTGCTGGCGGAGGCGCCGTGGGAACTGACGACCGCGGGCTGTGCGGACATCATCTCAAACTACACCGCCGTCCGGGACTGGCAACTGGCCAACCGGCTGAAGAACGTCTACTACTCGGAGTACGCCGGTGCGCTCTCGCAGATGACCGCCGAGATGCTCGTCGAGAACGCCGACTCCATCCGCCCGGAACTCGAGGAATCGGCCTGGATCGTCACGAAGGCGCTGGTCTCCTCGGGCGTCGCGATGTCCATCGCGGGCTCCTCGCGACCGGCCTCGGGCGCCGAACACCTCTTCTCGCATCAACTCGACCGCATCGCGCCCGACCCCGCGCTGCACGGCCACCAGGTCGGCGTCGGCTCGATCGTGACCGAGTACCTCCACTCGGGTCCGAAAGGGCGCTGGCGCGACATCCGCGACGCGCTGGCGAGCATCGACGCGCCGACGACGGCGGGGGAACTGGGCATCGACGGCGACGTCGTGATCGAGGCGCTGACGACCGCCCACGAGATCCGCGACCGCTACACCATCCTCGGCGACGGCGTCAGCGAGGACGCCGCCCGCGAGGCGGTGTCGGTGACCGGCGTGGTCTGACCGAAGTCACAATCTCGGTCTGTCTGAACTCACAGTCCTGGTCTGACCACTACTCACCGTCTCGCCACAGTCGCGGAACGACGCGCTCGAACCCGACGGCTGTGAGCGCGCCGAGCGCGAGCCCCCAGGCGACGTGACTCACCAGCAGCGGCAGTCTGAGGTTCGGAATCGACGCGGGAATGTCGAGCAGGCGCAGCCACACCGGCGCGACGATACCGGCGGCGACGAGCCAGAGAACTACTCCCCACGCGGCACCGATGCCCAGGTAGGTGCCGACCTCACCGCGATAGCGCTCGGGCGCCAGCGAGAGCAGGCTTACGAAGACGAAGCCGAAGACGACGCTGTGGAACTCGTGCGTGAGCCAGCCGATCACGGGGTCCGTGGTCCCGTAGAAGACGCCGATCCCCGCGACCGACCCGCCGAGCGCGATCGAGACTGCGCCGTAGACGACCCCCGCCAGAACGGCGGCGACGAGCGTGACGACCAGATGAGGGGCAGCGGGGCGGACGCCGGTCAGATCCGACCGGCGCTGCAGTTGCAGGGGGTCGGGCGTCGCTCGCGGGAGTGTGACTGTGACCGTTGAGCCGTCGTCGACAGTGGTCTCGATCCCGCCGCCGTAGTCCTCGACCAGCAAGCGGACGACGTTCAGGCCGAATCCAGTCCCGGGGTTGTCGAAATTCCCGATGTCGCCGTCTTCCAGGAGTGCGCGCTCGCTTTCGGGGAGGCCGGGGCCGTCGTCGTGGACACGGACCCGGACCGTCGTCGCCGTCGCTTCGACCGACACCTCGACCGTCGGGTCGTCGCCGGCGTGGACGACCGCGTTCTCGACCAGGTTACCGAGAACCTGGCCGAAGCGGTCGTTGGCCCGCACCGCCGGCGTCTCCGGCCCGGCATCGACCGTGATCTCGGCCTCAGGGTATTCCTCGCGCACGCGTGAGACACACGACTCGATGACGGCAGCGAGGTCGACCGGTCCGGTCGAGACCCGCTCTGTGCCGGCGCTGCGCGTGAGATATTTCACCTCTTCGATGGTCTCCTCGATGTCGGTCGAGCGGCGTTCGATGACCGCCGACGCCTCGCTCTCCCGCTCGTCGAGAGAGGCGTAGCCGCGGATAGCGGTCAAGGCGTTGAGCACCTCGTGGCGCAGCTTTCGGTTCAGGACGGCGAGGCGGTTGGCCTGCTGTCGGAGTTCGCCGCGTTGGCGACGGGTGCGCGCGGCGTAGAGGCCGGTAAGCGTCCCGCCGACGCTCCCGCCGATGAGGAAGTTCGCGAAGTACGTCTCGGACCTGGCCGCCGCCATCCCCATGCCGGCGGTCGATCCGAGCAGGGTGAGGACGACGAGGACGAGCATCGCGCCCGCGCCGACGACACACCACGCCGCCGTCGTGCGGACGAGCGCGCGCTCGACGTCGGCGACGGCCAGCGCCACGCCGAAGGCAGCGAGTCCCAGCCCGAGCGCCAGCGGGACGACCCCAGCGAGGTAGAAGCGCACCGGGTCGTCGTAGATAGCGAGCGTGACGGTAAAGCGCGTGAGGAAGAAACCGACGGCAGCGATGACGAAGCCGCTGTAATTGAGGCGGGCGTCCATCGCGATATCCGCCAGTACGGCCGTGCCCGACAATAAGTGTGCGGGGCCGGATCGGGACAGGTGATAATCGCGGGGCGCACGAGCGAGGAGTCACTCCACCGAGTAGCCGTCGAACTTCCCGACCGCGTGGCGATAGGAGACCAGCGCGAGCGCGAGCGCGATAGCGACGGTGACAGTGACCCCGGAGACGAGCGCGGGGGCGTTCAGCGTCCCCGAATGGGCGTACTCGCCGAGTGCGCCGAAGCCAGGCACCGAGACGGCGACCATCCCGACCGTGTAGACCGCCGAGGCCGACTTGTTCGGGACTTTGACGCTCCCACCGAGCAGCCCCTCCGAGTCGGGCGGGTAGTGGACCCCGAGCGCGAGCGAGAGCGCCGGTGCCAGCACGCAGAGCGCGAGCGCGAACGCGACCGACCCGAGGACGACCAGCGGCGGTGCCTGTCCCACGGCGACCCCGACGCCCAGCGCTCCGCCGGCGACCACCGGCACGCCGGGGAGGACGACCGCCAGCGCTTTCGAACGAACGACCGTCTCGTTGGGGAGCCCGGACGTGAGCAGGGCCGGGAGCGCGTCGCCCTCGGTTCCGAGCGGGTTGAGCGTGAAGCCGCTCCCGATGGCGATGGCCCCGGCGAAGGCGACGATAGCCGGGTAGAAGGCGGCCGAGAACGGGCCGTGATAGACGAGCTGTTCGGCCATGATCAGGCCGACGAAGGCGCCGGGATACACGTACACCAGCGTCTTCGGAGTGCGCTTGGTGCGGCGCCAGGTGACCTCGACGAGCGTCGCCGTCGGGCGCGGGAGGACCGTCGCGAGCGCGTCGCGAACCGTGTTCGGCTCGTCGGTGTCCGTCTCGGTCGCCACGTCGGGGCTCCCGAGCACCCGGTCGTCGTACCAGACGGCGTCGGCCAGTCGGACTGCTGCGGCGACGGCGACCACGAGCAGCCCCGCGGTGAAAAGCACGAACCCGGCCGCGCGGGCGGGCGAGGCGGCGCCACCCGGCACCGTGAGCAAGAGGAGGTCACCCGCCCAGGCCAGCGGCGTCGGGCGGAGCGCTGCCGTGACCTGCTCCCGGGTGAACAGCACGAGGTAGAACACCCCCATCAGTGCCACGCCGAGACCAACACGGGTGTTGCCCGAGAGGTCGTAGCCGTTCAGGACCCACCGGGCGGCGAAGCCGACCGGAATCGTCAGCACGCTCGTGACGACGAACAGCCAGAGGCTGCCGCCGACCAGCGAAACGGCGGCGACCGGCGACCCGGACCCGATCGCGAAGGCGACCCCAGCGGCCAGCGCCGCGGGCCACAGCATCGCCGTCCAGATGAACGTCTGCCGGGCGGCGTTGCCGACCACGACCGCGCTCGTCGTCGTCGCCGTCAGGAAGGCGACGTAACGGTCCTTGAACTCGCTGTTGCCCGCCGCCGCGCCGAACACACCCAGCAGCGTCAGGAGGACCAAGCCCGAGAGCGCGGCCTGGCGGATCCGGTCGGCGACGACATCCACCTCCCCACCGGCCAGTCGGATACCGTACTGGTAGGCGCCGGTCGTCCCGACGCCCGCGAGCTGGAGTCCGAAAAAGACCGGGAGCGCAACGAAGAAGGCGATCATTCGCGGCGAGTCGGTCACCCGCCGGTAGGTCTGTCGCAGCGTCGTGCGCGCGACGACCACCACCGGTCGCCAGGACTGGCGTTGCATGACTGTCAGGTTCGGTCGGTCCGAGTCGCCGCGTCGTCGCCGTCCGTGCGTGCGACGGGTGAGTCCGCGTCCAGCGATTCGACGCCGCCCGTCGCGTCCTCGGTCGTCAGCGCGAGGAACGCCTCCTCCAGCGTCTCGCTGTCGCGGCTGGTTTTCAGCGCCTCGGGGTCGTCCTCGGCGAGCAGTTCCCCATCGTAGAGCAGGCCGACGGTGTCGGCGAGTTCGTCGACCACGGGGAGGACGTGCGTCGAGAGAAAGACCGTCGTCCCGCCGGCCCGCAGCTCCGAGAGGACGGCCTTGGTCGTCCGCGCGGCCGCCGGGTCGAGACCGCTGGTCGGTTCGTCGAGGAACACGACGTCGGGGTCGTGGACCACCGCCTGGACGATGCTCGTCTTCTGTTTCATCCCCGTCGAGTACGTCTCGATGCGGTCGTCGACCGCGTCGAGGGCGAACCGCTCGAACAGTTCGGGGATCCGCTCGCGTTTGACCGCGGGGTCGAGCCCGCGTACGTCCGCCATCGCCGAGAGCTGTTCGCGGGCGGTGAGTTTCTCGTAGAGCGGGGGCGTGTCGGGCGCGTAGCCGATGTGTGCGCCCAGGCGGTCGCGCTCGCGGACACCGATGCCGGCGACCGTCGCCGACCCGTCGCTGGGGCGGGTCAGCCCGGTCAGCATTCGCATCGTCGTCGTCTTGCCGGCGCCGTTGGGGCCGAGGAACCCGTAGATCCGCCCCTGCTCGACCGAGAGGTCGAGCCCGCTGACGGCCGCGACGTCCCCGTACCGTTTGGTCAGCCCCGATGCCTCGATGACCGCCACGATAGACACAGTAGGGACGAAGGCAGTCCTAAAGGTTGCGGTGGCTACGGTGACCAGCTCCGCGGTAACTGCGCCTCTTTCGCCTTCCTCGCCAGTGCGCTTCTCCGACCTTGTATGCTGGCGCGCGCCGTCGCTCGTGCCGAACGATAGTGAGGCCGAGCGACGGAGTCGTGCGAGGGACGAGAAGCGCAGCGTGCGAGCATCGCAGGAGGCTGGGGAGGTGTGAGGCATACGCCAGCCCGACGAGCCGGCGCTCACAGCACGTCTCGACGGAGTTCTCCTAGTGGACTGAAAGGGCGAGGCTCGCGAGGCTCGACCGTGGCGGGGCCGACCAACGGGAGGCCCTGATGTGAGCGGCGTCCTCGCAAGCGAAGCGAGCGAGGGCTCGAAAGACGAGCGGTGCGAGGGCGACCGAAGAGAGCCCTCGATGCGAACGGTGAAGCCGTGAGCGAAGCGAGTCTTTCGGCGA
>Ga0207733_100290_pt1 | contig 41316 bp, 42 predicted proteins | sample A23P3SouthBayCA_FD_187735 | JGI IMG/M metagenome (GOLD analysis project Ga0207733, IMG submission 187735) | Aerobic enrichment media microbial communities from Eden Landing Ponds, California, USA - A23 P3 (SPAdes) | ecosystem: Environmental > Aquatic > Marine > Unclassified | place: Emeryville... | reverse complement strand
GTGGCCGACCTGAAGGAGCGCGTGCTGTACGAGGCGGAGTTCGCGGCGTATCCGCGCGCGGTGAAGTGGTTCGCGGAGGACCGCGTGACGGTCGACGTGGACGCCCACGAGGTCGCCGTCGAGGGCGACGACGACGGCGACGGGCAGTTCCCCGCCCGGCGGACGACCAGCGAGGACCGCGTCCGGGAGCTCCGCTACGGCGAGAACCCCCATCAGGACGCCGCGCTGTACGCGGACACGACCTGTGAGGAGGCGAACGTCGTCGCCGCGGATCAGCTCAACGAGGGTGCCAAGAAGCTCTCGTACAACAACTACAACGACGCCGACGGCGCGTGCAACCTCGTGAAGGAGTTCGACGAGCCCGCCGCGGCCGTCATCAAACACACCAACCCCGCGGGCTGTGCGACGGCCGACACGCTCGCGGACGCGTACGCCGACGCGCTCTCGACGGACGCGAAGTCCGCCTTCGGCGGCATCGTCGCGCTCAACCGCGAGTGCGACGCCGAGACAGCCGAACTGATCGTCGACTCCTTCAAGGAGGTCGTCGTCGCCCCCGGCTACAGCGACGACGCGCTGGCGGTGCTGTTCGAGAAGGACAACCTCCGCGTGCTCGACGTGGGAGATGAGGACTCCTTCGGCGAGCGCTCGGAGCCGCTCACCGAGAAGCCCATCGTCGGCGGCCGGCTGGTGCAGGAGCGCGACCTGCAGGCGCCCGACCGCGACGACCTGGAGGTCGTCACCGAGCGCGCGCCCACCGACGACGAGATCGAGACGATGCTGTTCGCGTGGCGCGTGATGAAGCACGTGAAGTCCAACGGCATCCTGTTCGCGACCGGCACCGAGACGGTCGGCGTCGGCATGGGGCAGGTGAGCCGCGTCGACGCAGTTACGTTGGCATCGATGAAGGCCGAGAAGGACGCCGAGGGGAAGTCCGCGGAGGGCGCCGTGATGGCCTCCGACGCGTTCTTCCCGTTCCCGGACGCCATCGAGGAGGCCGCGGACGCGGGCATCGAGGCGGTGATCCAGCCCGGCGGCTCGGTCAACGACGACGACGTGATCGAGGCGGCCAACGCGCACGACATGGCGATGGTGTTCACGGGCGACCGAGCGTTCCGTCACGACTGAGCCACTCCGCGGCGACCGGTCACGTGTGTGTGAATATTTCGCCTGACATTTCGACCGAAGCTATTATCGAAACGGGAGACCGCCGTCGACTCATGACCGTGACCGTGCATGACTGAGGACGCGCTGCCCATCGACGCCAGCGCGACCGCGCCCTCGACGTCCGTCCGGCTGGCGAACCTCCACGAGGCCACGCGCACGATGATGCTCGCGGAGTCGCGGCAGGCGGTCGCACGGACGGCCGCGACCGCCGCGACCGACGTGCTGGGCTTCCCGATGAACACGGTCCGGCTGCACGACCCGGAGACGGACCGGCTCATGCCGACGGCGGTCTCCGACGGGGTGGAGGAGCTCGCGGGCGAGCGGACGCCGTACGAGCGGGGCGAGACGATCCAGTGGGAGGCGTACGACGGCGACGAGCTGCTCGTGTTCGACGACATCACCGAGATCGACGACGACGTGCCCCGTTCGGGCAACGGAAGCATGCTCGTCGCGCCGCTGGGTGACCACGGTGTGCTCACCCTCGGATCGACGACCGAAGGGGGGATCGACCCCGCGGACGAGGAGCTGGCGCGCGTGCTCGCGGCGAACGTCGAGGCGGCGATGGACCGCGCGCGACGGCGGGCGACGCTGGCCGAGCGGACCGAGTCGCTGCGGCGGAAGAACGAGCGGCTGGACGAGTTCGCCGCCATCGTGAGCCACGACCTCCGGAACCCCCTGAACGTCGCGCGGGGGTACGTCGAACTGGCCATCGAGGAGAACGACACCGATCACCTCCCCGAGGCCGTCGAGGCGCTCGATCGGATGGACGACCTCGTGGATGCGACGCTGTCGCTGGCCCGGGAGGGACGCGAGGTCGAGGAGACGGAGCCGACGGACGTCGGGGACCTCGCGCGGGAGGCGTGGGCGGTGGTCGACGCGCCGGCGGGGACGTTGGTCGTCGACGACGCGCCCACGGTCGCGGCCGACCCCGAGCGACTGCGCACGCTGCTGGAGAACTGTCTGCGAAACGCCGTCGACCATGCCGGTCCGGAGGTGACCGTCGAGGTCGGCGCGACCGCGGACGGCTTCTTCGTCGCCGACGACGGCCCCGGGATCCCCGAGGGCGACCGCGATACGGTGTTCGATCGCGGGTACACGACCGCCGACGACGGGACCGGCTTCGGCCTCGCCATCGTCGCCGACATCGCTCGCGCCCACGGTTGGGAGACGGACCTCTCCGAGAGCGCCGACGGCGGCCTCCGGCTGACGTTCGACGGCTCCCGTTAGCCATAAGCGCGCGCCGCGAATCCGTCCGGGTATGCGCTACTACGAGGCGGCGAACTTCCTCCTCGACCTCCGGCGCTTCCAGGTCAAGCCGGGCACCGAGTCGGTGCGCGACCTGTTGGCGCACCTGGGCGACCCCCACGAGGGGATCGACTTCGTCCAGGTCGCGGGGTCGAACGGGAAGGGGAGCGTCGCCCGGATGGTCGAGTCCGTCCTCCGCGAGGACGGCCGCCGCGTCGGCCTCTACACGTCCCCCCACTTCGAGAACGTCCGCGAGCGCGTGCGCGTCGACGGCCGCTCCGTCCCGAAGGCCGAGGTCGCGGCGTTCGTCGAGGCGGCGAGGCCGTGGCTCGTCGACCGCGCGGCCGACGGCGAGCCGCTCACCTTCTTCGAGGTCGTCACCGCGATGGCGCTGTGGCGGTTCGACCGCGCGGACGTGGACGTGGCGGTGCTGGAGGTCGGGATGGGCGGCGAGTTCGACGCCACCAGCGTCGTCGACCCCGTCGCCGCCGCGGTGACGAACGTCTCGCTGGAGCACACCGCGGTCCTCGGCGACACCGTCGAGGAGATCGCGCGAACGAAGGCGAAGGTCGCACCCGCCGGCGGCCCGCTGGTCACGGCGACCGACGGCGAGGCGCTCGCGACCGTGCGCGAGGTGGCCGGCGACCGCGACGCCGACGTGATACCCGTCTCCGGACCGACCGGCGGCCCCGAGAGCAACGGGGCGGACCTGACGGCGACGTACCAGGGCGCGGTGAGCCCACAGGAGTCGCGCGTCGGACTCGGGGGCGACGGCTGGTCCGTGGAGACCAGGATCCCGCTGTTGGGCGCGTATCAGGCGACGAACGCGGGCGTCGCCGCCGCGCTCGTCCGAGAGATGGGCGTCGAGGACGGTGCAACGCTCGCGCGCGGGCTCCGGAACGCCCACTGGCCGGGCCGGTTCGAGGTGATGGAGTCGGACCCGCTGGTGGTGCTCGACGGGGCGCACAACCCCGCCGCCTGCGAGACGCTCGGGGAGACGCTCGCCGAGTTGGAGTACGACGACCTCCACCTCGTGTTCGGGGCGATGCACGACAAGGACCACGGCGAGATGGCCGCCGCCCTCCCCGCGCCGGCGACGGTCCACACCTGTGCCCCGTCGCTGGAGCGCGCGGAGGATCCCGAGGTGCTCGCGCGCGTGTTCGAGCGGGAGACGGACGCGACGGTGACCGCCGGCGAGTCGGTCCCGGACGCGCTCCGCAGCGCGCGCGCGGCGGCCGATCCGGGCGACTGCGTGCTGCTCACCGGGTCGCTGTTCTGCGTCGCGGAGGCGCGGACGACGTGGACCCGTCGGTTCGTCCCGAAGGAGGTCCCCGACGAGGCGTCCGCCCGGGAGACGCTCGCGGCGGCGAACGTCCCGGCGAGAGAGATCGGCGACGTCGCCGGCGAGACCGTCCACGAGACGGTGAAGACGCGCGTCTCGGAGACGCAGGCGACGCACCTGCGCCGGGAAGCCGCGCGGGTCGGCGCCGCCTGCGGCGTCAGCGGCGTCGGGGGCGGCGAGCTCGCGGAGGTCGTCTGCTCGGGATCGCGCGCCGAGCTGGCCGAGCTGGCCGGGGCGTTGGACGACCTCGACCACGGCCTCTCCGGAGTGGCGGCGGACCTGCGCGAGGCGATCGGGCTCGACGACGGGACTTCGTGCCAGGGGACCGATCGCGAGTACCCCTGGTCCGATGGCACCGCGGTGATGGGCGTCCTCAACGTGACGCCGGACTCGTTCCACGACGATGGAGAGTTCTTCGACGAGGCCGACGCCCTCGCTCGGGCGGAGGCGCTCGTCGACGCCGGGGTCGATGTCGTCGACGTGGGCGGGGAGTCGACCCGCCCGGGTGCCGATCCGGTGCCGGCCGACGAGGAGATCGCCCGCATCGAGCCGGTGATCGAGGCGATCGCCGACGTGGACGCGCTGGTCTCCGTGGACACGCGGAAGGCGGCCGTCGCGGAGGCGGCGCTCGACGCGGGTGCGGACGTCCTCAACGACGTGACCGGGCTGGAGGACCCCGAGATGCGGTTCCTCGCCGCCGAGCGCGACGTGCCGGTGATCGTGATGCACAGCATCGACGCCCCCGTCGACCCGGACCGCGACCCCGACTACGACGACGTGGTCGAGGACGTGCTCGCGGAACTGGGCGAGCGCGTCCTCCTCGCGGAGAAGGCGGGTATCCCCCGGGAGAACGTGATCGTCGACCCCGGGATCGGCTTCGGGAAGTCGAGGCGAGAGAACTTCGAGCTGCTGGGCCGCCTGAACGAGTTCGACGCGCTCGGGTGCCCCGTGCTGTTCGGCCACTCCCACAAGTCGATGTTCGAACTGACCGGCGAGGTCGCCGGCGACGCGCCGAACGGAACGATCGCGGCGACGGCGCTGGCGGCGGCAAACGGCGCGGACATCGTCCGCGTCCACGACGCCGCCGAGAACGTCGCGGCCGTCCGCGTCGCCGCGGCGGCGGCGGACCCGACCGGGTTCGACGTGCGAGGCTCCGAGAACGGGGACGGCGCCGACGACGGGGAGGACGCGTGACCGATCACGATACCGGCGACGGGGGATCCGCATCGCCGTACGAGGCCGCGTATGCCCACCCCGACGGCGACGCGACCGCGGCCCGGCTCACACAGACCGCCCGACGGTACGGCTACGACGGGATCGTGATCCGGACGCGTGAGGCGGACTTCGACCCGGAGGGGCTCCGCGAGCGCTACGGCGTGGACGTGGTGCCGGCCGTGGAGGTCGTCGCCGACGAGCCCTCCTCCGCCAGCGGCGCGGTCGGCAACTTCCGACCCGACTTCCCGCTGGTGCTCGTGCGCGGGGGGACGGACGCACTCAACCGCTTCGCCGTCGAGCAGGATCGCGTCGACGTGCTCGCGGCGCCGCTGTCGGGCGATGGGGGGTTCAACCACGTGCTCGCGAAGGCCGCCGCGACCCACGGCACGCGCGTGGAGTTCGATCTCGGTCCGGCGCTGCGAGAGTCCGGCGGCACGCGAGTGCGCGCGCTCGGGGGGCTCAGGAAGCTCCGGGAGATCGTCGGCCACTACGACGCGCCGTACGTGGTGAGCGCGCGACCCACCTCCCACCTCGAACTGCGGACGCCGCGGGAACTGGTCGCGTTGGGATCCGAACTCGGCTTCGACGAGTCCTGGCTGCGTGCGGGGCTCGCGGAGTGGGGACGGCTCGCGGCGCGCAACCGCGAGCGCCTGTCCGCGGAGTTCATTTCCCCGGGGGTCCGAGTGGATCGGTGTGAAGCAGACGATCGCTGACCACGCGGCGCGGTTCTCCGAGGCCGCCGCCGACTACGACGACGACCAGAACAGCGAGGAGTACGAGGCGTGCGCCGGGCTGGTCATCCGCCGCGCGGCGCCCGCGGGGACCGACACGGTGCTGGACCTCGGCACCGGGACCGGCGCCATCGCGCTGGCGCTGTCCGAGGACGCCGGCAGCGTCGTCGGCCGCGACGTGAGCGAGGGGATGCTGAAGCGGGCGAGCGAGAAGGCCGCCGAACGGGGGATCGAGAACGTCGAGTTCGACTACGGCGAGTTCCGCGCGCCCGAGTACGACGGCGAGGCACAGGTCGTCACCTCGAACTTCGCGCTGCACCACCTCGCGGACGAGGAGAAGCGAGCGGCGATCGAGACGTGGGCGGCCCTCGACGGCGGCCTCACGCCGAACCGGAACGACTCGGTCGGGCCGCGGCGGATCGTCCTCGGCGACGTGATGTTCTTCGGGGAGCCGGACCCCGAGGAGCCGTTCTACAGCCCCGAGGTGGACGACCCGGCGACCGTCGGGACGCTGGTGGACTACTTCACCGACGCCGGCTACGCCGTGACGCAGGTCGACCGCGTCCACGATCAGGTCGGCGTGATCACCGCCGAGCGCGTCGTCTCCGGCGGCCGCGAGTCGTGACCGAGTCGACCGCCACGCTCGAGCGCCCGTGAAACACCTGCCAAAACACCTCCGGCCGCGGTGGCGCTACGTCGTCGTCGGGCTGGAGTCGTGGCCCGACGCCGACCTCTCGCGGGGACCGTTCCAGCGCGAGGTGTGGTACGCCGCCCAGAACCTCCTCGGCGACCCCGGGAGCGCGGACGCCGACCTGACGGTCGTCCGCTTCCGGTTCGAGGCGGGTACCGGCGCGGCGATCGTTCGCGTCCGCCGCGGGGACGTCGACCGCGGACGGGCGGCGCTGGCGTGCGTCGACGCCGTCGACGGGCATCCGGTCGGCGTCCGCGTTCGCGGCGTCTCGGGGACGATACGGGCCGGTGAAGAAAGCTATTTAGGCGACGCGGGCGGATTCGAAGACGAGAGAACGGTCGATCTCACGACCGCCGACGCGAGCGGACCCGGTCGTCGTCGCCGCGACGGCGCGGTCGACGTCTCGGCGCCGTCGGGGTACGTGGGCGCGACCGACAGAGACACCTCCAACCCGGGGCGGTCCGACCCGGTCGACGGCGCGGCCTCGGACGGACACTGAGACTCAGACACGATGCAGGGACAATCACAACAGCAGGCGTACGACCGGGGGATCACCATCTTCTCCCCGGACGGGCGCCTCTATCAGGTCGAGTACGCGAGAGAGGCGGTCAAACGAGGGACGGCGAGCGTCGGCGTGCGCACGGCGGAGGGCGTCGTGCTCGCCGCGGACAAGCGCTCGCGATCGGAGCTGATGGAGCCCGAGTCCGTCGAGAAGCTCCACAAGATAGACGACCACGTCGCCATCGCCAGCGCCGGCCACGTCGCCGACGCCCGGCAGCTCATCGACTTCGCCCGTCGGCAGGCCCAGGTCAACCGGCTTCGCTACGGCGAGGAGATGGGCATCGAGACGCTCACGAAGACCGTCACCGACCACATCCAGCAGTACACGCAGGTCGGCGGCGCGCGCCCGTTCGGCGTCGCGCTCATCGTCGGTGGCATCGAGGACGGCGAGCCCCGCCTGTTCGAGACCGACCCCTCGGGGACGCCCTACGAGTGGAAGGCGCTCTCGATCGGCGCGAACCGCGCCGACGTGCGCGAACGCCTCGAGGAGGGGTACAGCGACGACCTCACGATGGAGGAGGGGATCGAGCTCGCGCTCGCCGCGCTCGCGGAGGCCGGCGAGGACGACGGCCTCGAACCCGACGGCGTCGGCCTGGGAACGATCCACGTCGACGACGAGCGGTACGTGGACCACGACGCCGCCTCGGTCGAGGGCTATCTCGACGAGTTCGACCACCTGGTCGACGAGGCGGAGGCCTCCGACCAGGGCGACGACCAGACCGAGGAGTAACGCACGCAGGGCGCCGGTCGCGAATCGGCCGGACCACCACCTTCTCCACGCGCGCCGGTGGACCCCTTGTTTCCGAGACCGGCAACTCGCCGGTATGGCGCGACGACGACCGGCACGGGCGTCGTGCCGACGCACCCTCGTTCGGCTTCGACGAGCGTGCCGACCCGGAGACGCGGGGCATTGAAGCGATCCGCCGATGGGTGAAGCGACAGCTCCGGGTGCGGGTCTCCGATCGCCCCGTCCGCGACGCCGCGCTGGGGCACGGCGTCGATGTGGACGGCGCTGGCACGGGAACGCGGCGGCGACCCGCATGTGGTGACAGTCGTGTGGTGACAGACGGTGGAGCGCCGTGTGGTGGCCGGTGACGCTCCGCGGGCCGCCGCCGCTGACATAACTATTTACTCACGATAGAATAAGCCTTTTGCCCGCGCACGTGGTACGCTCGGCCATGAAGGCTATCGCCGTTCGTCGCGGGGAGGAGTCCCCGTCGGTGGTCGAGAAACCGAGGCCGGACCCGGGGGAGGGGGAGGCGCTCGTTCGGACGCTCCGCGTCGGGGTCGACGGGACCGACCACGAGGTCATCGCGGGGAGTCACGGCGGCTATCCGAAGGGGGAGGACCACATCGTTCTGGGGCACGAGGCCGTCGGCGTCGTCGTCGAGCCGAACGGGACGGGGCTGTCCGAGGGCGACGTCGTCGTGCCGACCGTCCGTCGCCGACCGAACGGCTCGAACGACTACTTCGCCCGGGGAGAGCCGGACATGGCGCCGGCGGACCAGTACCACGAGCGCGGCATCGACGGCGCGCACGGGTTCATGTCGGAGTACTTCGTCAGTCCGGCCGAACATCTCGTGCACTGTCCGCCCGAACTGGCGGATCTGGGGTTCCTCGTGGAGCCGGCATCGATCACCGAGAAGGCGATCGAACACGCTCGCGCCAGTCGGTCCGCGTTCGAGTGGTCGCCGGAGTCGGCGTTCGTGCTCGGGAACGGGAGCCTGGGGCTACTCACGGTCGCGATGCTGCGGGAGTCGTTCGACCGACTCTACTGCCTGGGTCGGCGCGACCGTCCGGACCCGACGATCGATATCCTCGACGAGCTGGGCGCGACGTACGTCGACTCCCGTGAGACCCCCGTCGACGAGGTACCGGCGACATACGAGCCGATGGACCTCGTGTACGAGGCGACCGGGTACGCGAAACACGCCTTCGAGACGGTCGAGGCGCTTGCGCCCAACGGCGTCGGCGCGCTGCTGGGCGTGCCGAGCGACTGGGCCTTCGAGGTCGACGGCGGCGCGCTTCACCGGGAGCTCGTCCTCCACAACAAGGCGCTCGTCGGCTCGGTGAACTCGAACGTCCGCCACTTCGGGCGCGCCGTCGAGTCCGTCGCCGCCCTGCCCGACTGGTTCACGGACGACCTGGTGACCGGGGTGTACGGCCTCGACGAGTTCGAGCGGGCGTTCGACGACGACGACACCACTATCAAGACGGCCGTGGAATTCGGGTCACGATGAAGAACGTCGACGACCTCATCGACGACGCGGCGGAGCTGGCCGAGCGCGGGCTCTCGAAGGGCGAGATCGCCGACGAGCTGAACGTCTCCCGGGAGACGGCCTCCTGGCTCGTCGACCGGTCGGGCGCCACCCCCGCCGACACGACCGCCGACGCCGCTCACGCCGGGCCGTCCGGCCCGCAGGACATCCACGTCGACTGGTCGACCGTGGGACGGGACTCCACGCGGCTCACCCACGTCGGCCGCGCGATGGCGGACCTGCTCGCCAAGGAGGGCGATGAGGTCGACCTCACCGTCGGCATCGAGAAGGCGGGAACGCCGCTGGCGACGACGATCGCGCGGGAACTGGACACGGATCTCGCGGCGTACGCGCCGGCGAAACACCAGTGGGACGAGGGCGACATCGACGACGTCGGCGGCGGCTTCTCGCGCAACTTCGCGACGATCCGCGGCCGGGAGTGCTTCGTCGTCGACGACACCGTCACCTCGGGAACGACGCTCACGGAGACTGTCGAGGCCGTGCAGGCCGAGGGCGGCCAGCCGAAGGCCTGCGTCGTCATCGTCGACAAACAGGGGCTCGACGAGGTCTCCGGCGTCCCCGTCTACTCGCTGATCAACGTCGTCGGCGTCGGCCGCGACTGAGCCGGATCGGTGTCCGCCGCCGTCTCCTGGCAGCTCACACCGGAAACCGACCCCCTCGTCGGCGCGCTACTGCTCGTCGTCGTCGGTCTGACGGCGGGGATCCTCGTCGGACCGCTGATCGTCGCGGTGGGACTCGTTGGCGCGGCCGTGCTTGCGGGGGAGTTCCTCCCGCTGCTGGCGCTCGCCGCGGCCGTCGTGGTCGGGATGGCCGTGAGCCGGGCCGAGATCGCCGCGGTTCGCACGATCGACGACTGGAGCCCCGGGTACGGACACGGCCGCCGGGGGCTCGCGGTCGCGGTGCTCGTCGGAGGGTTGGTACACGTCGTCACGGGCGCGGTCACGGACACGATCGGGTACAACCTCGCCCTCGTCGCCCTCGGCGTCGGGCCGGCGCTCGCAGCCAACGCCCTCGTCGGCGAGGGCGAGGTCGATCCCGAGGCGGGCGTCATCCGGTATCGCGGCGACGACCTCCCGCTCGACGCCGTCCGGTCGGTTCGAACCGTCGCGTTCGGCGACCGAGTGATCGCGCTCGTCCGGTACCGCCGGGGCGTGCCGACCGCGTCGCGGCTCCCGACGTTCTCAGCACCGGCGTTCGAGGCGGCGGAGCCGCTGTTACGGAGGGACGGACCGGCGGGCGACGGCGACGCGGACGGCGGCCGAGACGGACTCCAGCCGGCGGTCAGAGCGACCGCGGCGGCGATGGCCGTCGGGACGGTCGCACTCGCTGCGGGCGTCTACTCGCTCGTACCGCCGGCGGCGCGACCGCTCGGCGTGTTCCTCACGCTCACGTCGCTGCCGGTCGCCGTGGTTCTCGCGTGGTACGCCTACGCGGGCTAACGACACACTCCGAGAACTCCCGAACCGTCCTCGGCGTTCCCGTCACAACGTCTATCAACCGGAGTCGCCTACCCTCGTGCATGGCATTCCAATCCGAAAGCGAACTGACGGCCGCGGAGGCCGCCGAACGCGTCGAGGAGACGCTCTCGGAGAACGACGTGGTGCTGTTCATGAAGGGGAACCGGCTGATGCCCCAGTGCGGCTACTCGAAGCGCGCGGTCGGGCTCCTCTCCCAACACGTCGAGGAGTTCGAGACGATCGACGTGCTGCCGGCGCTGCCGGAGTACCGGGCGGCGCTGGAGGACGTGAGCGGCTGGGAGACGATCCCGCAGACGTTCGTCGACGGCGAGTTCGTCGGCGGCAGCGACGTCCTCGCCGAGTTGGACGAGCGCGGCGAGCTCGCCGAGACCCTCGACACCGACGCGTAGCGGCGCCGAGCCGTCGCGTCGTCCGCGGCGAGGCGGCATCTCCGCCGGGGACAGGTGTTTTACGCGTCGGGCGCGTAGTTACCGACGAGTAGGGTCGTACGGACGGCGACCGCGGGACGCCGCGGCGCTTCCTCGTCGCACCCACCCCACCATTCCCACATATGTCAGGCCGCGTATACCGACTTCATTCGACGCTCGAACTGCCACTGGAAGACCTGCAGGACCACTTCGCGTCCGACCCGGACCTTCCGGAGGGCGTCGAGGACGTCGACATCACTCGTCGGAACAACACCCTGATCCTGAAGGCTGTGTCGGACGACGAATCGATCGGGAAGTACACCCCGACGGCGCAGTTGAAGGCGAGCGTCTCCGAGACGCGCGTGTACGAGGAGGAGCCGCCGCGCACCGGCGGCGGCTGGATGCAGGAGGAGGAAGAGGAGATCCCCTCGGAACTCGTCGAGTTCGCCTGCTTCAAGGGCGACCGCGAGACGGTTCTCCAGAACACCGCCCTCCAGTTCCCGATGTTCCTCGTGCTCCGTGAGATCGCACTGCTCTCGGAGAAGGGGACGCTGACGGCGATCACCGAGGCCGACGACGAACTGCACGCCCACCGCATTGTCGAGGGTGAGGAACGCCCCGCCAGCGTCGAGGTCGTCGAGACGCCGGATCGGAACGCCGAGAAGGGCGGCGTCGAGTGGCGGGACAACAAGTTCATCAGCTGATCGCAGCGTCGGGGGTCGACGCGTCCGCCGGGCGATCCGTCGGTCGGGTCGTCGGACCGTCGTCGCAACCGCGGTACGGGAGACGCTCCGACCGCGGTTTCCCGGGAACAGTGTGCGGCCGCAGCTGATCGAGGGTCGAGTCCTCCGCCGGTCACAGTCACAAAGGATTTAGTCGTCTAATTATATCTCATTACTAGACATGGCGGACTCACAGCAGCAGTTCCCGGACTACTTAGACGTGGACTACACCGACGGCGAGGGCGAACAGCCCGGCGACTACCCGAGCATCGAGCACAAACTCGAGAAGGCGCTGGAGGTCGTCGAGACGGGGCTGCGCGAGTACGACAACCCCGCGGTGATGTGGACCGGCGGGAAGGACTCCACGCTCACGCTGTACTTCGTGAAGGAGGTCGTCGAGCAGCACGACGAGCTGGAGCTGCCGGTCACGGTCTTCATCGATCACTACCAGCACTTCGACGAGCTGATGGACTTCGTCCGCCACTGGGCAGACGAGTGGGACCTCGAAGTGAAGTGGGCTCGCAACACGGACGTCGGCGAGTACGTCGACGAGAACGGGCTGGAGCCGGGCGACGACATCCCCGTCGACGCGCTCTCCGAGCACAACCAGCACCACATTCGGGACATCCTCGAGTACGAGGAGGAGACGTTCCCGTTCCTGTTGGACACGTACGTCGGGAACCACCTGCTGAAGACGGTCGCGCTCAACGACACGCTGGAGTCGGAGGACATCGACGGCATCATCTCGGGCATCCGCTGGGACGAGCAGGAGGCCCGCGCCGACGAGACGTTCTTCTCCCCGCGCCACGACCCCGACATCTACCCGCCCCACGACCGCATTCAGCCGATCCTGCAGTTCGAGGAGGCCGACGTGTGGGACGCCTTCTGGTACTTCGTCGTGCCGGAGACGGTCGAGGGCTACCCCGAGGACGGCCACGTCCCGCAGGGGTTCGACGACCTGCCGGAGGGCATCGAGATCGAGGACATCCCCGTCTCGCCGAAGTACTTCGCGGGCTTCCGCTCGCTGGGCTCGGAGATCTCGACGGATAAGTCCGCCGAGGAGCCCGCGTGGCTGCAGGACATGGAGAACACGACCGAGCGCGCCGGCCGCGCCCAGGACAAGGAGGACCTGATGGAGCGCCTGCGCGACCTCGGCTACATGTGACGACGGCGGGCTGACACCCGCGACCCGGGCGAACCGGTCGACACGAACACCCTCCTTCCGCCGAACCGTCACGGGTAAGGCCGCGTCCGTTCCCAGTGACGGTATGAGCGACGACGCCGGGACGGACGACGCGGGCGCGGACCCCGACGACGGGGCATACGTCGGGCTGTTCTCCGGCGGGAAGGACTCCTCGTGGGCGGTGTACCGAGCGCTGGAGCGCGGACTGCCGGTCGAGCGCCTGCTGACGGTCCACCCCGCGGGAGACTCGTACATGTATCACGTCCCCGAGACCGGGCTGGCCACGCTGGCGGCCGAGAGCATCGGGATCCCGCTCGTCGAGGTGGAGCCCGAGGACTTCGACGCCGACGAGGCCACGGATTCGGGCACACAGGGCGACAGCGAACTGGAGCCGATGGAGGCGGCGCTGACCGACCTCGCCGAGACCCTCCCGCTCGCGGGTGTCACCGCCGGCGCCGTCGAGTCGGAGTTTCAGACGAGCCGGATCGAGGCGATGTGCGATCGGCTGGGGATCGATCTGTTCGCGCCGCTGTGGCAGCGCGATCCGCGAACCCTCGCCGAGGAGATGCTCGACGCGGGGTTCGAGATACGGATCCTTCAGGTCGCGGCCGAGGGCCTCGACGAGTCGTGGCTCGGCCGGACCATCGACCGTGAGGCCCTCGAGGAGCTGGAGCTGCTCAACGACGAGTACGGCGTCCACGTCCTCGGGGAGGGGGGTGAGTTCGAAACGCTCGTCACCGACGGGCCGCACATGGAGCGCCGGATCGAACTCGAGTACGACACGGAGTGGGACGGAACGCGCGGGCGGATCCGGGTGACCGACGCGCGACTCGGGGAGTAACGCCGACGCGAGGCGAGAGAAGCGAGCCGAGCGGGCCGAGGAGCGACCACCGGGAGCGACGACGGCTTGTCATCCACGGGTTGCCGAGTGAACGAACGGAGTGAGTGAGCGCAGCGCAAGCCGTGGGTGCCGGACGGAACGCGCGGGCGGATCCGGGTGACCGACGCGCGACTCGGGGAGTAGTCAGCCGTCGTTCGTCAGTCGCGAGTGGGCGCCGATGAGCGCGCCCGAGAGGTCGAGCCCGTCGACGACGGTCTCCTCGTCGATGATGCTGTCGCGCACGTCGGCATCGCGGACGGTCGCGTTGCCGAACACGACCGACCGCTCCAGCGAGGAGTCGACGATCTCCGCCCCCGAGAGGACGTACACGTCGTCGCCGATCTCGGAGTTCTCGACGGTCGCGTCCGGGTGAACGACCGACTCGCCGTCGAGATACCACGATACAGCGTCGAGATAGCTCTCGGGGGTGCCGATGTCGAACCACGCCTCCTCGAAGGTGAACGCGTGGACGGGCTGGCGCGACTGGAGCCACTGAATGAACCAGCCCGGCTCGTCAGGGTTGTTCCCGTCCGAGAGGTACGCCTCGAAGTCGGGAAGCGTCTCTTGGGGGAACGCGTAGCAGGCGATGGAGACGAGCGTGCTCTTGGGTTCGTCGGGCTTCTCCTGAAAGTCGACGACGCGGTCGCCGTCGAGTTGGACCAACCCGTAGCTCTTCGCGCGCTCGCGGGAGCCGACGTCGTAGGCCGCCAGCGTCGGCGTTTCCTTCTCGGCGAAGAAGTCGACGAACTCGCCGACGTCGAAGGAGATGAGGTTGTCGCCGGCGACGACGATCAGGTCGTCGTCCACGTTCTCGCGGTCGATCAACTGTGTCAGGGCGCCGACGACGCCGAACTTCTCGGACTCGGCGCTAGTGTCCTCGACCGAGACCGTGGGCTTCTCGAAGTCGGTGTCCGCGAGGTACGCCTCGAACTCCTCGGCGAAGCGTTCGTTCGTCGAGACGAACACCTCATCGATCCGGCTGTCGGCCTCCAGATCGGCGAATATCTCGTCGATGACCGTTCCGTCGCCCACCGGGAGCAGCATCTTCGGCCGATTGCGCGTGATCGGCCAGAGCCTCGTCGCGTATCCCCCTGCGAGCACAACTGCCTTCATGCGACCACGGATACGCCCGACCGACAAGGGCTTTTCCTCTCTCGTCACACCGAACCGACACGTTCTCGACGGCGGCCGAGGAGACGTCGCACGTCCGAAACCGATTCCCGCGCCGGCGACCTGGGCCGGGTATGCCCGAGCAGACGACCCGGGAACGGATCGCCGAGAGGCTGCGCGAGCGGGCGTGCTCCGGCAGCGCGCTCGCCGCCGAGTTCGACGTACCCCGCTCGGCCGTGTACGACCATCTGGACCACGTCGCGGAGTCGTTGCCCGACGGCGAACGGTTCCTCGTGGCGCCGCCGACGTGCCGCGACTGCGGCTTCGACGGCTTCGACGACCTCGTGAACGCGCCGTCGCGGTGTCCCTCGTGTAAGGGGGAAACCATCGAGGAGCCGCAGTTCACGATCGAGTCCGAGTGACGACGGTCGAAGCCGTCGACGACTACGCGGTCGCCTCGACGCCCAGTTCCGCGAGCAGCGTCTCCGCCGCCTCGCTCGACGACCCGGGCCCGCGGGCGGTGAGGAGATTGCCGTCGATGGTGACGGACGTGTCGGCGTCGAGTTCGGCGTCGAAGTCACCGCCGGCGGCGACGACCTCGTCCTCGACCCAGTAGGGAAGTTTGCGTCCCTCGATGCGGTCGTACTCGTCCACGATCCCCTCCTCCCACTCGTTCGGGAAGCCGGTCACCTCGCGCCCGTCGACGAGGAAGTCGCCGGTGTCCGTCCGGGTGAACGCGAGGATCCCGACGGCGTGACAGACGACCAGCGCGACGCCGTCGTCGCCGGCGACGGCCTCCCGAAGGGCAGTCCGAGCGTGGCGATCCTGATTCACGTCCCAGACGGTGCCGTGGCCGCCGGGGAAGACGACGGCGTCGTAGTCGGCCGACTCGACCGTCGCGATCGGTTCCGGATCACGCAGGCGGTCGTCGCTCTCGTGGATCTCGCGGTACTCCGCGACCGTCTCCTCGCCGACGTCCTCGGGGTCGAGCGAACGCTCGTCGACCACCGGCGGCGACCCGGACGGCGTCGCCACGGTCACGTCGACGCCCGCGGCGTCGAGCGTCGTGAGCGGCTCGATACATTCCTCGGCCCAGTACCCCTCCTCGCTGACGACGAACAGCGCCGTGGTGTCAGACATGCCTCTCAACTCGGGGACCGGAGCCCGAAAACGTGTCGTCGGCGGAACCGAGCGTGCCGGGGAACAGGCCGGCCTCCCGCGGCGTTCCGACCGGTCCGTCCCGGGTCGTTTATGCCGGGCGCCAGACAACGTCCGGCAATGGCAGTGGGTACGCGGACCGTGCTGGCCCTGCTCGGCGGCGTCGTGCTGACGGCGGGGGTGTACCTCCACGCGACCGAGCGCGAGAGCGCCGGTTACGCGGTGATGGCGTTGGGGTTCGCGACGGCCGCCGGGTGGGCGTTCCTGGGCATGGAACTGGCGCGCATGGGACGGACGTCCGTGCCCGAGACGACCTACCTCTCGGGGGGGGTGGCCGCAGTCACCCTCGCGATGTACTTCGGGATGCGCGCGCGAGGGATCGCGCGCGGCGAGTGAGCAGTTTCACGCGGTTCTCGGCGTCGAACACATCCGTTAAATTACAGTAAACTCCTATTTAGTTTCCGGCCGTTTTTCCCATTTCTCGAACGTCGCACGATATACCGAATAACTCGACGTTCATGAGTTCCACGCGACAGACCTGTAGAGACAGTGGGAGATATGGCTGAAATGCTGATTTCAGTGATCCGTCGCGATATGAGAGGATCCCACATGCTTAAGTTCGGTATTCCATAACGAACGTTCGCATGTCAGACAACCAGTCCGGTTCCACCCGGCGTCGGTTCCTGCAGGGGACCGGCGTCGCGGCGGTCTCCGCGAGCCTCGCCGGCTGTTCCGGTGGCGGCGACGGCGACGGTACCGAAACCTCCGGCGACGACGAAACGCCGACGCCGGATCAGACGCCAACCGAAGCTCAGGCCGACGAAGACGAGATCCCGACCGGCGGGATCTTCAGTTTCGGGATGGGAACGAACCCGAACACGCTCAACGCGCTCGCGAGTTCCTCGGCGTACGTCGGCGTCATCACCGATCGGATCTACGAGTCCGGCGCGGCGATCGACCCGGTCAACTTCGAGATGCACCCGAACGTCTTCACCGACTGGGAATCCGAGGTGCTCGACGAGACCGGCGAGACCGACCAGCCGAACGTCGAGATCTACTTCAACGTCCGCACGGACGGGCTGACTTGGAACGACGGCGAGGAGTTCACCGTCAGCGACGTGATCTTCTCGTACAACTACCTGCTGGAGCAGAACCCCGGCGGGTACGCGGCGTCCCTCAGCCCCATCGTCAGCGTGGAGGAGGACGACGGCGACTGGGACTGCGTGATGACCCTGAACCAGCCGAACGGCACCTTCGCGTTCGACCAGTTCGGTCTCCCGATCCTCCCCGAGCACCGGTGGAGCGACGTCGACGACTACAACACCTACGAGCCGGCCGACACCGACTTCGGTCCCGTGGGGCTCGGCCCGGGCGTCGTCACGCAGTACGACCCCGACACGTCCGTCGAGGTCTCCTTCGCCGAGCGCGAGGGCGAGTACAACCTCTCGGAACTGAGTTGGCGTGAGGAGGTCCCCGGCGTCATCCCGGGCGGTCCGTTCGTCGACGCACTGCGGATCCGCGTGTACTCCTCGCAGTCCGCGCTCCACCAGGCGCTGTTCCAGGGCGACATCGACTCCCTGTACGAGGGGGTCCGCACCTCTCGGATCCAGGACGCGCAGGACAACGAGAACATCAACCTGCTCGACGGCTTCGACACCGGCTACGCCCACTACTCGTTCAACCTCCGCAACACGCCGCTCGACGACCTGCCGTTCCGGCAGGTGCTCGGGTTCGCGTTCGACGACGTCCTGTGGACCCAGCAGCTCCAGCGCGGCTACGCACAGCAGGGTGACTTCGTGATGCCGCCCGGATACACGGCCGTTCGCCCGGAGACCGGGTCGGATCAGGAACTGCTCGACGGACCGTCGACACAGGCGTTCTCCTTCCGTCAGTCGAGTCCCAGCGTCCCGGACGTGGAGAACATCCGGGCGTTCCTCACCGAGGGACAGGTCATCACCGGCGAGGGCGGGACGTACGTCGGACAGGAGTACCCCGGCAGCCTCACCGGCGTCACCGCGAGCCAGACGGAGCCGAAGCACGACTACAGCTTCGGTCCCGTCGAGTCCTCCGTGCTTCAGGAGTCCGATCAGGACCCCGATCAGGAGATCCGCGTCAACGGCGAGACGATCCCCGAGATCAACGACGGGCCGATCACGATGCTGATGTCCCCGGCACAGGAGGCCCCCCAGTCGGCCCAGATGATCCAAGACTGGATCGCCTCGCTCCAGCAGATCGGGATCCCGATCACGCGCGAGGTCGTCTCGTTCAACACCCGCGTCACGCGGGCGTACGGCGAGGAGAGCTACGACGCGTTCAGCATGGGCTGGGTGAACCTCTCGCCGTTCGCGACGAACACGTTGTACAGCCTCTTCCACTCCGACAACGCCGACGACCAGTCGGTCGCGGAGACGGAGGGCGACGACGAGAACACCTCGACGCTGCTCAACAACGCGATGGGGTACGGCGTGTTCGACGACGCCGGCGCGGACGACCTCATCGACGAGGCACGGACCACCCTCGAGCCGGAGGCACGGAACCAGACCTCTCGGGAGGCGGTCGAGCGGATCTACCTCGACTTCCCGACGATGGTCGTCGACTACGGCGTGCCGAAGTGGCCGGTCTCGGCCGAGTGGTCCGGCGCCCTCGAGAACATCCCGGGTCCGGGTTCGACGTATCTCGGGACGCAGATCTTGCAGATCCACCAGAGCGAGTAACGCGCCCGAAACCGACCGTCGCGTCCGACTGACGCGCGACGTCGGGCACCCCCCACCGCCCGCGGTCGGGCGAGCCGGGGTTCCTGACGGCGTCGCCCGTCGGGTCGGGTATCAGACGATTCAACAGGTTCAAACGGCAGCCTTCGTGAAACAGTAGTACGCGAAACCGTCCCACAAAACGCATGACCAGAATCAGTGGAAAATACCTCGCAAAGCGGATCGTCGTTTCGTACCTGACGCTCCTCGTGATCATGTCGTTGCTGTTCGTCCTCCTCCGGAGCATGCCCGGCTCGTTCATCACGAGCATGATCACCTCCGGAATGACGAACGAACAGATACAGCAGATCCGGGAGACGTGGGGACTGAACGAACCGCTGTGGAGACAGTATCTCGACTTCATGATCAACTACCAGACCGGCAACTTCGGCCGGTCGCCGACGTACAACACCTCCGTCGCGGACCTGATGATCCGACGGCTGCCGCGTACGCTGGTCCTGTTCGGGGCGACGTTCCTGATCGGCTTCATCATCGGCCCGCTCGTCGGGATGTACCTCGGCTGGTGGCGCGGGTCGAAGAAGGACAAGTCCATCTTCAGCACCTCGCTGCTGCTGTACTCGATGCCCAGCTTCTGGATCTCGTGGCTGTTCATCTGGGTGTTCAACTACGAGCTCGGCTGGCTCCCGAGCGCGTACATGTTCACCCAGTTCCCCGAGTTCCAATGGACGGCCTTCACGGTGATGCGGGACGTGCTGTACCACATCGCACTCCCGATCATGAGCCTCACGTTCATCGGTTGGGTCGGATCGATGCTCATCATGCGCCCGACGATGAACCAGGTCACCGACGAGGGCTACGTGTTCCTCGCGCGAGCGAAGGGCCTGTCGGAGCGCACGGTGATGATCAAACACGCCGCACGCAACGCCCTCATCCCGGTCGCGACCGGCGCGGTCGTCGGTCTGGCGTTCCTCATCGACGGCTCGATCATCATCGAGAACGTGTTCAACTGGCCGGGCATGGGGCAGATCATCGTCTCGTCGGTGCTCAACCGCGACTTCCCCGTCGCGCAGGCCACGTTCTTCCTGCTGGCCGTGCTGGTCGTCATCATGCGGCTGTTCACCGACGTCGTGTACACGTACCTCGACCCCCGGATCAAGTTCGGGGAGGGTGAATAATGGCAACCGGACAAGGAGACACCGAGACCGACGGCGAATCGTACACGCGGCGCTGGGAGCCGCGGCTCGAACGACTCAAGCGGGGCTGGAGCAGGTACACCGAGCACAACATCGGGGTCCTCGGCCTCGTCATCCTCGGGATATTCAGCCTGTGGGCGGTGGTACCCGGCGTCTTCGCGCCGCACTCGACCGACTGGATAGCGTATCTGGGCGAGCCGCCGATACAGAGCCGGCTCACGGCCGAGCAGGTCCGTTCGCTGCCACACCCCCCGGCGTTCGGCGACCCGTTCTTCGCCCCGCTGGGAACGAACGCGAACGGAAACGGCATCCTCTCGCTGGTCATCTACTCGGCGAGCAACGCCATGTACATCGGCCTGGCCGCCGGCCTGCTGTCCAGCCTCGTCGGCGTTCCGCTGGGGCTGATCTCGGGGTTCTACGGCGACACGTGGATCGACGAGGCGATCCAGCGGTTCGTCGACGTCATGTACGGCCTGCCGTTCCTGCCGTTCCTCATCGTCCTCGTGGCCATCCGCGGCATCACGACGACCAACATCATCATCGGCATCGCGGTCACCTCCTGGCTCAACAACTGCATCACGATCCGCGGGGAGACGCTCTCGCTGAAGGAGCGGTCGTACGTCGAGTCGGCGAAGGTCGCCGGGGCCTCGGACACCCGGATCATCTTCCGACACATCATGCCGAACGTCCTCCCCATCTCGTTCGTGTTCCTCGCGCAGGACGCCGCCGGCGCGGTCATCGCACAGGCGTCGTTGGCGTACCTCGGGCTGGCGGACTTCACCGCCAACTCGTGGGGCATCATGCTCGAGAACATCAAATCGCAGGGCTACATCTTCGACGCCTGGTGGTGGCTGCTCCCGCCGGGCATCGCGCTGATGCTGATGGCCGCATCGTTCTACTTCATCGGCTTCTCGATGGAGGACGTGACCAACCCGCAGCGGTGATCTGATATTCAATGACACTACTCGAAGTAAACGACCTCTCGATCCGATACGCGGTCGACGACGGCTCGGCGGTTCACGCCAGCGACGACGTGAGCTTCTCCGTCGAGCCGGGGGAGACCTACGGGCTCGTCGGCGAGTCCGGGTGCGGAAAGACGACGCTGGCGAAGAGTCTCGTCCACCTGCTCGACGACAACGGGTACATCGAGGAGGGGGAGATCTGGTTCGAAACGACGCTCCCCCAGTGGGCCGACGAGAACGGCGAGCCGAAACAGTCGGTCATCGACGACCCGGACAAGCCCGTTCGGGCGGACGGGAAGACGGATCTGGCGCAACTCGACAGCAAGCAGATCCGTGACATCCGCTGGCGCGACATCGCCATCATTCCGCAGTCCGCGATGAACGCGCTGAACCCGGTGTACAAGGTCGGCGACCAGATCGTCGAGGCGATCCTCCGGCACGAGCCGGAGACGACCGCCGACGAGGCACACGACCGGGCGCGGGACCTGCTCGAACGCGTCGGGATCGAGCCCGACCGCGCGGACGACTACGCTCACCAGTTCTCCGGCGGGATGAAACAGCGGGCGGTCATCGCGATGGCGATGGCCTGTGGTCCCGACCTGCTGATCGCCGACGAGCCGACGACCGCGCTCGACGTGATCATTCAGGACCGGATCCTCGAGGAGCTGGAGGCGCTTCAGGAGGAGTTCGGCGTCTCGATCCTCGTCATCAGCCACGACATCTCCGTGATGGCGGAGATCTGCGACCGGATGGCCGTGATGTACGGCGGGAAGGTGATGGAGTCTGGTCGGACCGAGGACATCTTCGACGCCACGGCCAACCCGTACACGCTCGGGCTGAAGAACTCCTTCCCGACGATCACCTCGAAGGACCAGGACCTCGTCTCGATCCCCGGAACGCCGCCGACGCTGCGCGACCCGGACGAGGGATGCCGGTTCCGCGAGCGGTGTCCGTTCGCCGTCGAGGAGTGCCACGCCGCGCATCCGCCGATGTACGACGTCGAAACCGCCGACACGGAGGGCAGGGCGGTGGAGTCGACCGACGGGCGAGCACACACGACGGCCTGCTACCGAATCGACGAGCTCGAACAGCTCCGAACCGACGCAATCAACGAATCCACATGGACCGATCAGACGATCGAGAGCCGCTAGTAGAGATCGACGGGCTGCAGAAGCTCTTCGACCAGTCACAGGGCATCGTCGACACCGTCCTGGGTCGCGAGCCGCAGCCGGTCCGGGCCGTCGACGGCGTGTCGCTCGACATCTATCCGGGCGACACCGTCGGCATCGCGGGCGAGTCGGGCTGTGGGAAGACGACCCTCGGGAAACTGCTGGTGAAGCTGTACGAGCCGACGGAGGGAACGATCCGCTTCGACGGGGACGATGTCACCGACATGACCCGCGAGGACGAACGCAAGTTCCGCAAGCGGGTCCAGATGATCTTCCAAGACCCCTTCGAGTCGCTCAACCCCCGGATGACGGTGTACGACACCGTCTCCGAGCCGCTCAAGATCAACGAGATGGTCGACGGGTACGACGAGCGGCGGTCGCGTGTGAAGCAGGTCCTCGAGGACGTCGGTCTGGGGCCCGCCGAGGTGTACCTCGACGCGTTCCCGGACGAACTGTCCGGCGGCGAGCGCCAGCGCGTCGCGATCGCCCGGGCGCTCGTGGTCGATCCGGACTTCGTCGTCTGCGACGAGCCGGTGTCGATGCTGGACGTGTCGATCCGTGCGGGCGTGTTGAACCTGATGCAGGACCTACAGGACGAGTACGACCTCACATACCTGTTCATCAGCCACGACCTCTCGCTCATCCGCTACATGTGTGACCGCGCCGGGATCATGTACCTCGGCAACATGGTCGAACAGGGGCCCACCGACGACGTCATCGACGACCCCAAACACCCGTACACGGAGGCGCTGTTCGACGCGGTTCCCGACGTGGAACTCGGCGACAACCGACGGCGTGCGAACGCGACCGGGGAGGTCCCTTCCCCGCGGAACCCCCCGAGCGGCTGTCAGTACCACCCTCGGTGTGCACACATCATCCCGCCGGAGGACTGGGACGGCAGTCAGGAGGCGTTTCGGCGGGCGTTCCAGTTCAAGCTGAAGGTGCGGCGCGGGGATCTCGACGCCGGGACCGCGAGCGGCGACGGCGATCCGGTCGAGTCGCTCGTCGAGCAGGGGCTGACCCTGGACGTACCCGAGGAGTATCGGTCCGAGCGGGAGATCGAGACCGGCGGACGCCGGACCAACGCCTCCTCGCTCGATCTGCCGGGCGACGCTCGGACAGCGCTCGACGAGGCGGCGGAGGCGTTGCTCGACGGCGATCCGGACGCGGCCGTGGCGGCGCTCGACGGGGTAGTCACGACCCCGTGTGCCTCCCGCGAGCCGCGTCCCTTCCTGTCGGGCACCCGCGAGGTCGCGTGTCATCGATACGAGGACGAGAACGGGAACACGGGGGCTATCGGCGGCTCCAACGGGGGAATCAACGCGGCTCCGACGGAGGACTGACTGGTGGTCCGGTCCTCGCGAACCCAACGTGCCCTCCTCGCCGGCCTCGTGGTCGTCCTCGCCGTCAGCGCCGCCGCGTTCGTCGCGACGGCGAGCGCGCAGCTGGCGTGGCAACAGCGCGACACCATCGACTTCCGACCGACCGGCTACGAGCTCGTCGACGGCGACGACCCGCGGCTGCGGGTGACCATCGAGGTGCGGAACCCGACGAGCGTCGACGCGAGATTCCGCACCGGTTCGCTGGTGGTCTACGACGGCGACCCCGCGGCCGGCGATGCCCTGACGGTTCCGCGAACCGAGCGGATCGAGGGCGGCAGGGACGCGACGGTGGCCGCCGGCGAGACGACGACGGTGACCCTCGTCGCGTCGGTCTCGCCCGACACGGTCGAGCAGGCGCAGTCGGCGATCGAGTCCGGACGCGCGGTTCCGTCCGGAACGTTCGCCGTGACCGTCCGCGGCCGAAGCTTCCAGGCGGATGTCTGAGGACACCTCGGGGCTGTGGAGGGCGGTAACTCGTCCGTCCCACGCCTCCTTCGGATCGCGCCGCGATCGTCTCGTCTCGGCCGTCGCGGTCGGACTGCTCACGGGAGTGTCGGCCGCCATGGCGACGTACACGCTGTGGCAGGGGTCGCTCGCGCCCGGATGGGCCGGCGACACCGTCATGGGGTCGCTCGTGTTCGCGGCGGGCGTGCTGGTGAAGCTGCTGTGTCAGAACCTCAAAACGAGCGTGCTCGCGCTTTCGATCGCGATCTTCGTCGGTGGCGCGGTGACGGCGGCCGCCGCGGTGGCACCGTACTTCCTGCTCGACATCGGGACGCTTGGCGGGATCGCGTTGCTGCCAGAGCTTCGCGACGTGATCACGCTGTTGGTGTTCGGGCAGATCCCGCTGCTGCTGTTCGGCTACCTCGTCGCGATCGTCTACGACGGCGCGACCGCCTGAGACCGGCCGGCGACCGACGACAGGTCTTTTGCCCGGTGTGGGCTAGCCGGGAACATGCCGAAGGAGATCCCGACCGAGGAGAAGTCGGTGCGCGAGCGCGGGACGTACGCCAACGACGGCAACGACCCGACGCTGGCGTCGTACCTCTCGTCGCTGTTCTTCCTCCTGTCGGTCCCCGCGTTCGTGACGCTCGCGTACGTCGGCTACTGGGTCGGCCTCTACGGCGAGTCGACGGTGGTCCCGGTGTTCGCGGGCCTGCTCGTCGCGGGCGTGGTCGGCGTGTTCGCCGTGATGCACGTCACGACCGGACGGTGAGTCCGCTGTCGGCCGCCGAGACGGACGCTGGACTGCAATAGGACGGGACGGAAGAGAACCGGAAACGCGGTTGTGTGCGACCGAGCGGCTCAGACCGACGCGGCCCGACTCAGAACCACTTGTCCTTGTACACGCACTGCAGGGGCTCGGTGACGATGTTCGTCGCCAGCGCCATCGAGACGATCTCGACGGCGTCGTCGTACGCACCCGGATCGACGGCGTCGTCGTCCCAGGCGGCGATCCCGATCCCCAACTGGACGTGGTAGTCGTACACGGTGATCAGCCACTCGTCGGGGAGCGTGCGCTCGTCCGGGTCGGACTCGTTGATCACGCGGAGCAGGTACTTGAACGTCGTGTCCTCGCGGCTCGAGAGGTCGTCGCCGGCGTCGTATCCGGGAACGTTCGGGGTGCCGAACAACTGCACGAGCCGATAGAGGGCGGTCCCGATGTCGTCGAAGCTGCCGCGATCGGTCGGGTCCGGCTCGAGTTCGATGTTGACGTCGTCGCGCGCCTCGCGGAGGTTGACTTCCTCGAAGGCGATCCCCTCGTCGGCTCGCGACAGGATCTCCTCGCGGGAGATCGGCACCATCGTGAACTCGCGGAGCTCCTCTACCGGGGGCGCTTGAGGGTGCTCGCGGATGTCGTACTGCATTCAGTACGCGAACCCCATGAAGCCCTTCCAGCCGAGGTAGCCGACGACGATGCACGCGATGCCGGCCCCGGCCACGGTCAGCGATTCCACGTCGGAGATCCCCTCGATCCCGTTCAGATTGAGAACGAGAGTGATCCCGAGGATGGTGAAGATGTAGCCCACGACGAGTCCGACGATCATGACGCCGAGGGAGACGGCGCCGAGTGGACCTTTGAGGGTGTCGGGGACACGATTGCTCACGGACATTCGTACGTGTCGATAGCGAATTCGCGGGTCTTAATTCCCTCGTTACGAGGTGGCATGGGTCGCGGGGGGACGGAGAGAGAGAGCGGCCGAAGGCGTCCGGCCGCAGGCCGGCTATCGGTCGTCGCGGCCGTCGCCGGCGCCGCGCCGCTCGCGGTCGGCCGATCCGGGTTCGGCGTCGCCGAGGGGGCTCATCGCGGGGTCGAACTCCGCCCCGTCGCTCGCTCGCTCCTCGGCGTCCGCGCCCGCCGCTGACCGGTCCCTCGGGGAGGAGGCGGCGCCCCGGTCGCGACCCGACTGCTCGTGTTCGCCGCGCTCGCGGGCGTCGCTCGTGAGCGCGTACTCCTCGGCGATCGGTCTCCGGGCACGGTAGCCGACGGCGAGCGCGACGACGCCTGCGACGCCGTACACCACGACCGGCGTCGAGGTCAGGGCGACCTCGCCGGTGACGACCGAGAGGTGCAACGCCTGTCCGATCGAGAGGGCGCCGACGACGAGCATCGCCGTGGAGACCACGCCGAGGAAGCGAGTCGAGACCATGGCGTCACTGGGCACGCCGTCGTGAAAAACGCGGGGGAGTCGGCCGCCTCAGTCGTCGCCGTACTCGTCGACGACGACGACCTCGCCGTCCTCGACGGTGACGTTGATCAACGTCTTCACCGAGTGGTCGGTGTCGTCGAGCTTGTTCGGGCCCGCCTTCTTGATCACCGCGACCACGTCGACCACGTCGGCGCCGATGTGAGTGAGCGCGTCGAGGATCCCCTTCATCGTGCCGCCGGTCGAGAGCACGTCGTCGAGCACGAGCACCCTGTCGCCCTCGAACACGTCGTTGATGTACATCTCGCCCTCGGAGTAGCCCGTCTCCTGCTGGAGCGCGACCTCGCCGTCGAGGCCGTACTCGCGCTTGCGGATGACGACCAGCGGAATGTCGGTCATCAGCGAGAGGGCGGTGGAGATGTGGATCCCCATCGCCGCGGGGGTGACGATCTTGTCGACGTCCTCGATCTGGGCCTTCCGGATGATCCGGATGACGATCTCCCGAAGGAGCTCGGGCTCCAGCATCGGAACACCGTCGCTGATCGGGTGAACGAAGTACTGGTACTCCCCCTTCTCGATGATCGGCGCGTCCAGCAGGGACTGGCGCAGGCGGTCCATGACGCCGGTACCGCTACCGAAGTGAAAAGCGCGGCGGATCTCGGCGGTGAGCGCGGCTGAACCACGCGTATCGAGCGCATGCTCGCTGCCCCCGAGCGCGCTGTGGACTGTGCGTGCCGATCGATTCGGCAACACCTAAGTCCGCGAACGCCGACCCTGTCGGTGTGCTCGAAACCGTTCTCGCCGTAGTGCTTCTCCCGTTCGTGGGGGCCGCCCTCACGCCGGTCGTCTACCGGGCCCTGGGGGAGCGTACGGCGTACTACGCGGCTGCCGTCGCGGCGGTCTGTCTCGGGCTCGTCACGCAATTGTACACGACGGGCGCGCACGGCGTCGCGTCCGTTGAGTGGGTTCCGTCGCTCGGTATCTCGCTTGCCTTCTACGTTGACGGGTTAGCGCTTCTGATCTCGTTTCTCGCGTCGGGTGTCGGCGTCCTCATCCTCACCTACTCCGGGGGGTACATGCACGGCGAGCCGGGGCAGGCGAAGTACTACGCGACGCTGTTGGCGTTCATGGGGTCGATGCTGGGGGTCGCGCTCGCGGGCGATCTGTTCGCCCTGTTCACCTTCTGGGAGCTGACGAGCCTCTCGTCGTTCCTGCTCATCGGCCACTACACCAGCGAAGCCGACAGCCAGTACGCGGCGCGCAAGTCGATGCTCGTCACCGTCGCCGGCGGGCTGTTCATGCTCGTCGGCTTCCTGCTGTTGTCGTGGGCGGGCGACACCACCCTGATCGCCGGGGAGGGATCGCTCACCGCGAACGCCGGCAGTACGATCGAGACGCTGCGGGCCGCGGGCCTGTTCGTCCCGACGCTGCTGTTGGTGGGTGTGGGAGCGGCGACGAAGTCGGCGCAGGTGCCGTTCCACGTGTGGCTCCCCAACGCGATGGAGGCACCGACGCCGGTGTCGGCGTTCCTCCACTCGGCGACGATGGTGAAGGCGGGCGTCTACCTCGTCGGTCGGTTCCGCCCCTTCTTCCTCTCGGGGACGACGGGCGGTCACGGCGAGGGGACCGCCGAGGCCGCCGGGGCCGCGAGCGCCGCCGTCGCGGAGGCGGCCGCGGCCACGGTTCCGGAGTGGACGGTCGTGTTCGCGACGCTGGGGCTCGCGACGATGACGATCGCGGCCGTGCTCGCGGTGGGATCGACCGATATCAAGGAACTGCTGGCGTACTCGACGGCCTCCCATCTCGGCCTCATCGTCGCCGCCTTCGGCGTCGCCAACTCCTACGGCGGCGAGGCCGGGGCGTTCCACATCCTCAACCACGCGTCGTTCAAGGCGGCGCTGTTTCTCGTCGCGGGTATCGTCGCCCACGAGGCCGGCACCCGCCGGATCGACCGGCTCCGCGGCCTGCGACACGACCTGCCGGTCACCGCGGTGATCGCGGGCGTGGCGTCGCTGTCGATGGCCGGCGTGCCGCCGTTCAACGGCTTCTACTCGAAGGAGCTGCTGTTCGAAGCGACCTACGAGTACGCTCACGAGATCGGGGGGCTGACGTGGGTGCTCCCGGTGGTCGCGGTTCTCGGCTCGGTGTTCACGTTCCTCTACTCGATCAAGTTCCTCTCGCTGTTCCTGGGCGACCGAACCGAGGAGCTGGGTCACGTCCATTCACCGCCGCTGTCGATGCTCGTGCCGCCGGCCCTGCTGGCGGTCGTCGTCGGGATCGTCAGCGTCGATCCGATGATCGCGGTGAACGCGCTCGTGGGCGAGGTGTACGGCTCGACGGTTCCCGGCGATGCGCACTCGTTCACCGTCGGTCTGCCGACGACGCTCAAGCCCGCGGTCGTGATGAGCGCCATCACCATCGGGGTCGGCGCGCTCGCGTGGCCCCAGTACGACCGCATCCACGGCGCGGTCCGGACGATGCTTCGGGGGCCGGTCCGGGCCGACTGGTGGTACGACAACGGCGTCGAGGGGTTGACGGCGCTGTCGAAGGCCGTCGTGCCGCGCGTCCAGACCGGTCTCGTGCGCACGTACGCCGCGTGGGTCCTGACGGGTGCGAGCGCGCTCGCGGTCGGCGCGTACGTCGCCGCGGGCGTGCGGCTTCCCGCGTTGGCGCTCCCCGAGGCGACGACGCTCGCGGTGGGCGTCGTGCTCGCGGTCGCGGTCGTGGGGGCCATCGCGGTGACGGACGCTCCCTCTCACGTGGCTGGCGTGCTCACCCTCTCGATCCTCGGGTTCATGGTCGCGGTGTTCTACGTCCTCGCGGACGCACCCGACCTCGCGCTCACACAGCTCACCGTCGAGACGCTCGTGCTCGTCATCTTCCTGCTCGTGCTCGACCGGCTGCCCGCGTGGTACGGCGAGAGCGACCGGCTCACCGTCGCGCGCGACGCGGTCGTCGCCGGCGCGGTGGGGCTGACGGTCGCGGGGACGGTGCTGGTCTCGACGGCCGGCTCGCCCGACACCATCGCCGGGGGGCTGATCACCCGTGCGGGGCTCCCACCGGGCGAACACCTCGGGCTGTTCACGGGGTACGGCGGCGGGCAGAACATCGTCAACGTCATCCTCGTCGACCTGCGCGCGTTCGACACGATGGGCGAGATCTCCGTCGTCGCGATGGCCGCGCTGTCGGTGCTCACGCTGGTCCGGATGCGCGAACGGGGTGAGACACAGTGAGCGACGACGCCCCCGCGGGTGACGCTGGCGCGGTCGGGGCCGCCGACGCCGACGGCTCCGGTGCCCGCCCGAGCGTCGACACGCAGACGACAGTCATCGCGCGGACGGTCGTTCGCGTCGTCGTCCCGATCATCCTCGTGACCGCGGTCGGTCTGTTGTTGCAGGGTCACAACCGCCCCGGCGGCGGGTTCATCGGTGCCGTTCTGACGGTGACCGCGTTCGTGCTCGTGTACGTCATCTTCGGGCGGGAGTACCTTCAGGGCGATCTGCTTGGCGTCGAAGCCACCGACGACGGCTCGCACACTGTCGTCGAGTACTATCGGTTGCTGTTCGCGGGGGGACTCGCACTGGCCGCTGGCAGCGGACTCGCACCGCTGTTCGTGGGGCTGCCGTTCCTCACGCAGGGGGTGCTGTTCGTGCATCACGTCCCGCTGTACGGCGAGTTCGAACTCGCCTCGGCGTTCGCCTTCGACCTGGGCGTGTACCTCGCCGTCGTCGGCGGACTGCTGACGATCCTCGGGGAGGTGGGCAGCGAATGACTGCCCAAGTGGTGTTGGCGGCGACGCTGGGGTTGCTGTTCGCGCTGGGGACGTTCCTCGTGCTCAGACGCGACGTGGTCCGGGTCGTCTGGGGAGTGTCGATCATCTCGCAGGCGGCGAACGTCTACCTCATCACGATGGGTGGGCTGTCGGGTGGCGCGCCCGTCGGCTCGTTCGGCGAGAGCGCACTCCCGACGGACCCGCTGGTGCAGGCGCTGGTGCTCACCGCCATCGTCATCGGGTTCGGGACGACGGCGCTGGCGCTGGTGCTCACCTATCGGGTGTACGAGGAGCACGGCACGATCGACACCCACGCGCTGGCGGATGCCGACCGCACGGCCGCCGACGGCGGGGCGGTCGCGGCGGCCACGACAGGAACTGATTCACCTGCCATGGAGACTCACGACGACACGACGACTGGAGGTGACGAACAGTGACTGACCAGATCGTCATCGCGCCGATCCTCGTCGCGCTGACCACGGCGGTCCTCACGCTGTTGACCCGCTTCGACGGTCGCGTTGAGAAGGCCGTCAGCGTCGGCGGAGCAGTCGCGTACGCGGTCGCCGCCGCCGCGCTGGCGAACGCGGTGCTTTTGGCTCCCGGCGGCCCGGCGACGCTGACGTACGGCGTCTCCAACTGGCAGGCTCCGTTCGGGATCGTGCTCGTTGCGGACGCGCTGTCGACGTTCATGATCGTGCTCGCGGCACCGATCGTCGTCGCCGCCGCCGTGTACTCCGTCGTGTCCGTCGACGAGGCCGGCCAGCGGCTCTCGTATCACCCGCTGTATCACTTCATGATGCTCGGCGTCTCGGGCGCGTTCCTCACCGGCGACGTGTTCAACCTCTTCGTGTGGTTCGAGGTGATGCTCATGTCCAGTTACGTCCTCGTGCTGTTCTACTCGGGACGCGAGCACACGCGGGCCGCGCTCGGGTACGTCGTGCTCAACCTCCTCGCGTCGGCGCTGATGCTCGTCGCCATCGGGGGGCTGTACGCGACGACCGGCACGCTCAACATGGCCGACATGGCGCGGCGACTCGCCGACCCCGCGGCCTACGGCGTCGCGCTGGCGCCGACGCTGGGGCTCGGCGCGCTCCTGTTGGCCGTCTTCGCGCTCAAGGCCGGCCTGGTGCCGTTTCACTTCTGGGTGCCGTCGGCGTACCGCGCCGCGCCCGCGCCGGTCACCGCGATGCTGGCCGGAGTGGTGAAGAAGGTCGGCGTCTACGCCGTGATCCGGCTGTTCTTCACCGTCTTCGGCGGTGCTACATACGCGACGACCTCGACGTTCGCCTACGTCGGGCCGGTGCTCGTGGTCCTCGCGGCCGCGTCGATCCTGCTGGGTGGGGTCGGGGCCGTCGGCCGCGAGGACGTCGACGGGCTGTTGGCGTTCTCCAGCATCGGACAGGTGGGGTTCATCGTCCTCCCGCTGGGCGCGGCCATGATCGCGCCCGACGCGGCGACGAGGCTCGCGGGCGGGGAGACGACGCTCGCGGCGGTGGGCGTCGCTGCCGCGCTGGTGTACTCGCTGACCCACGCGATCGCGAAGCCGTTGCTGTTCCTGGCGTCCGGGACGATCCGTTCGGCGCTGGGGTCGACAGCGTTCTCGCAGCTCGGGGGGCTGGCGCGTCGCACACCGCTTCTGGCGGGTGCGTATCTGATCGGCGGGCTCGCGCTCGTCGGCGTCCCGCCGGTTCTCGGCTTCTTCGGGAAGCTGCTCGTGTTCCGAACCGTCACTGAGGGCCTCGCCGTCGGCGTCACGTCCGCGGGGGCGATGGCCGCGGTGATGCTCGTCGGCGCGGTGCTCACCATCGCGTACGTCACCCGAGGGTGGAACGCGGTGTTCTGGGGGCCGCCCTCCGAGCGCGTTCGGACGCTGATCCCCGAGCGCTGGGGACGCAGCCGCTACGCCGGAGACGCCCCGGACGCGACCGGCGGCGCCGACACCGTCAGTCCGGACGGCGGCCCGTCGACGGTTACCGACCGCGCGCTCGTCGTGCAGGTGGCCGTCATCGTCGCGCTGGCGCTGTCGCTGGTCGCGCTCGGCGTCGGAGCGGACGCCGTCGTCGACGGGGCGACCGACGCCGCACACGCGGCGATCGACACGGGGTCGTACGTCGACGCCGTCGGCCCGGCCGAGCCCGGCACCGACTATCATCCGGCCGGCGACGGTGGGGGCGAGTCGGACGAAACCCACAGCCTCGCGGCGGCGTGGCTTGGCGGAGGTGACCCCTGATGCGCCGCTGGCTCACCAACGCGGCGGCGTTCACGGTGTTGTGGCTCCTGATTCGCGGCGTCGAGTTGACGCCCGTCAGGCTCGCCGAGGAGGGGCTGATCGGTCTGCTCGTGAGCCTCCCGCTGGCGTTCGCCGTTCGGAACTTCTATGCGCAAACGCCGATCACTCGTAGCCTCCGTGTGATCCCCTACGCGGCGCTGTACCTGCTGGCGTTCGGCCGAGAGCTGTTGGTGGCCAACGTCGCCGTCGCTCGGACGGTCATCTCGCCGTCGCTGCCGATCGACCCGGCGGTCGTGGAGGTGCCGCTGCGCGTCGAATCCGACGTGGCGGTGACGACGATCGCCAACTCGATCACCCTCACACCGGGAACGCTGACCATGGATTACGACGCCGACGCCAACAGCCTGTACGTGCACAGCCTCAACGGCGAAGACATCCTCGACCCGATCCGGACCTGGGAGGACTACGCGCTCGTGATCTTCGACGAGGAGTTGGACCCCGGCGACACGGTTCCTCGCGCGCGGACCGACGGCGGCGGCGACGGACTCGCCGACGACGACGGGGGTGTTGCAGAGCGATGACCGAACCGACCGCGCTCGGCGGGGCGCTCGCGATCGTGTTGCAGGGAGCGCTCGTGCTGTCGGCGGTGCTCACGCTCGGCGTCGGCTACCGCGTCATCACGGGCCCGACGACGCCCGACAGGGTCGTCGCGCTCGACGTCATCGGGACGAACGTCGTCGCGATCGCCGCGCTGTACGCGATGATCGCGGGACTCGGGCTGTTCCTCGACGTGGCGCTCGTGCTCGCGATCATCGGATTCATCAGCACCGTCACCGTAGCCCGGTACGTGACCGAGGGGGACATCATCGAGTGACCATGGCCGGAGAACTCGCCACCGCGCCGCCGGGGCCGCTCGTCTCGCTGGCGGTCGTCGCGCTCGTCGTCGTCGGGTCGTTCTTCCTCCTCGTGGGGACGATCGGCCTGCTGCGGCTCCCGAACGTGTACAACCGGCTCCATGCCACCTCGAAGGCGACGACGCTGGGTGCCTCAAGCATCGCGCTCGCCGCGTGGGCGTACTTCGGTCCCGGAGGCACGGGGCTGAAGGCGCTCGTGACGGTGCTGTTCCTGTTCCTGACGGCACCGACCGGCGGCCACATGATCTCCCGGGCCGCCCAGCGGATGGGCATCGAGTTCGAGTCGGGCGTCACGTGGCCCGGCCGCGCCGGCGAGACCCCCGACGCTCCCGCGGACGGGAGCGAGAGCGACTGACGACCGCCGGCACCCGAGGCTGCGGCCGCGGCCCTACCCGTCGTCGGCCGACCCGTCACCCAACTCCGCGACCAACTCGTCGGCGACGCGCAGTCCGAGGTCGAGTTTCTCGCCGCGGACCGCTCCGACCGAGTCGGCGCGGACCACCAGCGCACGCGTGTCGGCGGCCCCCATGACGGCGACGTCGTTCGCGACGACGAACGCGAGGTCGACCCGCGCCAGCGTCTCGCGGGCGCGCTCGGCGAGCGCGTCGTCGTCGCCGCCGGGTTCGGCCTTGAACCCCACGAGGGCGAGGTCGGGATACTCCTCGCGGACGGCGTCCAGCAGTTTCGGCGTGGGCGAGAGTTCCAGCGTCAGCGACGCCTCGCCCGATCGGATCTTCCCCTCGTGGGAAGCCACGGTGTAATCCGAGATAGCCGCCGCCGAGACCAGCGCGTCGGCGTCGCCACACGCCGCGAGGGCCGCGTCGGTCATCTCCGCGGCCGACTCCACGTCCACCACGTCCGCGTACGGCACGTCACCGGCGTCGCCCGGCCCCCTCGCCGCGTCCGCGTCGTGGAGCAGCGTCACGTCGGCGCCCCGGACGGCGAGCGCGCGTGCGACGGCTCGGCCCGTCCGTCCCGACGACCGGTTGGTGAGCACGCGCACGTCGTCCACGGACTCGCTCGTCGCCCCGGCGGTGACGACGACGCGGGTTCCGGCCAGCGGTCGATCCCCGGCGGCACGCGCCGTCGCCGTGACGATCGCTTCCTCGGTCGCGATCTTGGCTTTGCCCTCCTCGATCCGCGGGTCGACGAAGTCGACGCCCCACGACTCCACGCGGTCGATCGCCGCCAACACCCCGGGATGGTCGTACATCGGCTCGTGCATCGCCGGCGCGCACACGACCGGCACGTCCGCCCCGAGCGCCGTCGTCGCGCAGGTCGTGACCGGCGTGTCGTCGACGGCGCCGGCGATCTTCCCGACGGTGTTGGCGGTCGTCGGCGCGAGCAGCAGGACGTCGGCCCAGCCGTCGCGGCCGCACAGTTCGACGTGCTCGACGCGGCCGGTGATCTCGGTGACGACGTCGTGCTCGGTCGCGAACTCGACGGCCCACGGGTGGACGATCCCGGTCGCCGCGTCCGTCATCACCGCCCGGACCGAGGCGCCGTGGCGTCGCAGCTCGTGGGCGAGTTCGACCACCGTCACGGCCGCGATGGAGCCGGAGACGCCGAGCGCGACGTTCGTGTCGGCGAGGAGATCGCTCATCGGCGATGGATTGGCGGGTGCGGGTGGTAAATCCTCGCGGTGTCGGGGAGCGATCGCGGCCGTTCAGTCGTCGCCGTCGACCGTGCCGCCACCGCCGCCGTCATCGTACCACTCGTCGTCGACGCGGCCGAGGTCGTCGTCGACGAGGCTCGGGTGGGTCCGCTGCCGGTCGGGATGTTCACCGTCGAAATACGCCCGCATCGTCTCCCGGGACTCGGCGGCGCGGCGTTCCCGCTCGGCGGCCGTGATCTCCTCACAGCCGGGCGGTACCTCCCGTCCGCGATCGGTGAAGTACCCTTCCGGGACGACCCAGTCGTGATAGAAGGGTACCTCGGCGTCGTGCAGCAGCGTGATCGCCGCCTCGGCGCCGTGGCCCGCGGCGACGACCGCCTGATGATAGCGCTCGGCGATCCGGCCGGCGGCGTACACCCCGTCGACGGAGGTCCGACCGAGGGCGTGCTCCTCGGCGTAGCGCTTGCTCCCGGCGTCGCGAGCCTCGACGCCGAGGCCGTCGAGGTAGTCGAGGTCCGACCACGACGCCGCGACGACCCGCGCGGCCGTGACCGCGGCGCCGTCATTGACGGCGGCGGTGAACGAGCCGGCCTCCCCGGTGACGCCCTCGACCAGCTCGGTTCGGGTCTCGGCGCCGTTGCGCTCGGCCTGCTCACGCAGCATGTCCGCGAACAGCCGGGGGTTCACGCCGGCCGGGAAGCCGGGGACGTTCTCCAGGTGGGCGTTGCGTCGGAGGATCGACTCGTCGCCGTCGACGACGAGCGTCGCGAGGTCGGCGCGCGCGAGGAACGTCGCCGCGGTGAGACCGGCGACGCCGCCGCCCACGACGAGCGCGTCGTAGTCGGCGTCCGTGTCGAGGGTCGTATCGGTCATGGTCAAGTGCCCGCGGGTCACCGACAAGAAAGAGTCGAAACCGACCGTGTCCGCCGGCCTGCCGCTCCGGTCGTCCGTGGGCGACCGGCGTCCAGCGCCTCCGGGTCAGTCCGTCGTGGGGCCGGACCCCGCCAGTGTCTCGGCCTGACGCTCCCTCGCGCGCTCCACGAACCCCTCCGGCAGCGACTCGATCTCGCCCGCCTGCACCCCCCACAGCTTCGCGTACAGCCCGTCAGTCGAGAGCAGCTCCTCGTGCCCGCCGCGTTCGACGACCTCGCCGCCCTCCAACACGAGCACCTCGTCGGCGTCCTTCACCGTCGAGAGGCGGTGGGCGATGACGAACGTCGTCCGGTCCTCGGCGAGGCGGTCGAGGCTCCGCTGGATCAGGAGTTCGGTCTCGGTGTCGACCGCGGACGTCGCCTCGTCGAGGACGAGCACGTCCGGGTCCTGCAGGACGACGCGGGCGATCGACAGCCGCTGTCGCTGCCCGCCCGAGAGCTTCACGCCCCGCTCGCCGATCCGGGTGTCGTACCCGTTCGGGAGGTTCCGGATGAACTCGTGAGCCTCCGCCGCCCTCGCGGCCTCCCGGACTTCCTCGTCGTCCGCGTCGAACCGGCCGTAGCGAACGTTCTCGGCGACGGTGTCGTCGAACAGGTAGGTGTCCTGACTGACGTAGCCGACCGACTCGCGGAGGCTCCGCAGCGTCACCTCCCGCACGTCGTGGCCGTCGAGGCGGACCGCGCCGTCGTTCACGTCGTACAGCCGCATGAGCAGCTTCAGGAGGGTGGACTTGCCGGCGCCGGTGGGGCCGACGAGCGCGACCGTCTCGCCCGGGTCGACGGCGAAGTCGACGTCCCTGAGCACGAGTTCGTCCTCGTCCTCGTAGCCGAAGTCGACGTGGTCGTACTCGATCGCACCGTCGACGTCGTCGAGGGCGACCGCGTCGGGCGCCTCCGTGACGGACGCGGGGATGTCCTGCAGGCCGAACACCCGCTCGCAGGAGGCCTTCGCGTTCTCGTACTGGGAGACGATGTTCGACACCTCCGCCAGCGGCGTGACGAACCGCTGCGTGAGGAACAGGAAGGTGACGAACGTCCCCGCCCGAAGCTCGCCCGTCAGCGGGCCCGGTGCCGTTCCCGAGACGATCCACAGTCCGCCGACCACGAACGTCGTGGCGAACGCGATCCCGGCGAACAGCTCCATTCCCGGCCGGTACACGTAGTTCAGGCGTAGCATCGAGAGCGTCTTGCGGAAGTAGTTGTAGGAGGTGTCCTCGACCCGCTCCGTCTCGTACTCCTCGGTCCCGGTCGTCTTCACCAGCTGGATCCCCCCGAGGGCGTTCTCGAGTCGGGTGTTGAGGTCGGCGACGGCCTCGCGTTGGGCGGCGTATCGCGGTTCGACCGCCTTCATGAACCAGTAGGTGAACAACACCATCCCCGGAACGACGACGAGCGTCACCAGCGCCAGCTGTGTGTTGCGCTCGAACAGGACGATCCCGATGCCGAGCAGCATCACGCCGAGTCGGACGGAGTTCTGGAGCGCGTCGTCGAGGAAGCGCTCGAGGTTCGTCGCGTCGTTGTTGAGGACGGACATGACTTCCCCCGTCTGCTTGTCGTCGAAGAACGTCATGTCGAGGTCCTGCATCTTCGCGTAGGAGTCGGTCCGCACGTCGTGCATGACCCGGTGAGCGAAGTTGTTCGCGGAGACGCCGTACACCCACGTCAGCGCGGCCGTCACGGCGAAGGAACCGACGATCAGCCACGCCGAGAACCAGAACTGCGCCTCGTTGGGCGCGGTCGTCGGGAGCCACGCGGCGGGCACCAACGGGAGCGTGTACGGCTGGTCGCCGGTGAACGCCGCGTCGATGGCGACGCCGAGCACCAGCGGCGGCAGCAGGCTCGCGCCGCGGGCGATCACGTTCGCGGTCATGCCGACGAGGAGCCACGGCCACTTGTCGAGGCCGTACTCGGTGAACAGGCGATACAACGGCCGATCGACGCGGTCGCGGTACACGTCGAAGGCGCTCTCCTCCTCGGCACTCATTACGTTTCGAAACCGACGCGGGCGACTTAGGCGAACCGGTCCGTACCGACCGCTGCCGGCCAGATTTCATATGCGATATTCGAGCACACAGCCATATACCCCCGGGGAACCGTGTGCGACTATGAACGGCGTCGCGGGGACGAGCCGCTCGCCGCCGGAGGACGGCGACGCCGGCGACGGCACCGCTCGTCACGTGGACCTGCAGGCACTGGTGATCGACGCGTCGACGACGCTGCTGTCGGCGAACCCCGACGAGTTACACACGAAACTGACGTGGACGCTCAGGAGCGTCGCGACCGGGTTGGGAGCGGAGTACGCGGGCGTCCACGAGGTCGCGGACGGGGACGAACAGCGGGACAGAGGAGCGGGGTCCGAAGCGTTCGAACGACGCTACGCGTGGCACCGCGACGGCATCGACACCGAGGAGCCGCTGCCCGCGGCAGTCGGCGCGCTCGTGCGTGAGGGACTGAGCCGGGTCGAGGGATCCGACGCGGTTCGCCTCGCCGGGTCGAACCCCACGGTCGGCGGAGAGCCGTCCGCGAGTGACACGAACGACCCCGACGGGGCCGCTCTGGCGGTTCCGATCGTCCGGGAGTACGAGCTGTGGGGCGCACTCGTGTTCGCCGGGCGGTCCGACCGCGGTCGCTGGGCGGACCACGAGGTCGTACTCGTTCGGTCTCTCGCGGACATGGTCGCCGCCTCGCTGGAACGGATGGAGCGGGAGCGACACCTCGCCGCGCAGAACGACCGGCTCGACGAGTTCGCGTCGGTCGTCGCCCACGACCTCCGAAACCCGCTGAACGTCCTCACCGGCTCGCTCGACATGGCCAGACGGACCGGCGACGCCGAACACTTCGACCGCGCGAGGCGGTCGGCCGACCGGATCGACGAGATAATCGACACGGTACTGGGACTGGCTCGGTCCGGACGGGACATCGGAGCGACCGAGCTGCTCGGTGTCGGGTCGGTCGCCCGGACGGCCTGGGAGGGCGTCGCGACCGAGGGCGCGACCCTCGTCGTCGACGCGCCGGGCCGGTACGATGCCGACAGGCGGCGGCTGACGGACGTCTTCTCGAACCTCTTTCGGAACGCGATCGAGCACGGCGGTGACGACACCGAGGTCACCGTGGGCGGCTTGGCGGACGGTCGAACCGGATTCTACGTCGCCGACGACGGGCCGGGGATACCGGAGGGCATGGGCGACCCGTTCGACCAGGGCCACTCCGGGGAGTCCGGCGGGACCGGACTGGGCCTGACGATCGTTCGGCGCGTGGTCGAGGCGCACGGCTGGAGCGTCGACGTGACCGACAGCGAGGCTGACGGCGCCCGGTTCGAGGTCGTCGTCGAGCCCTGACGGGGCGGGCGCGGGCGAGAACCCGCTACCCGACCAGCCGGAGGACCGGAAGCAAGGTCGCCGCGGAGGCGACGGTGGTCGCGAACACGTTGACGGAGGCGAGACCCTCGTCGCCGCCGAGCGCGCTGGCGTACACGAACGTCGAGACCGCCGTCGGCATCGCGAACATGACGGCGCCGGCGCGGACCGTGGAGGGGGCGCCACCGAGGAGAGAGAACACGGCGAACGCGATCAGCGGCATCGCGAGGAGCTTCATCGCCGTTACCGCGCCGACGGTCGGGTAGTCGATCGAGACGCCGTCGAGCACGAGCGACGCGCCCACGCCCAACAGCGCGAGCGGCAGCGCCAGCTCGGCCAGCCACGACAGCCCCGTCGTGACCGCCGCCGGCGGCGCCCACCCGACGGCCGCCGAGGCGATCCCGGCGCCGAGCGCGACCAACACCGGGTTGCGGAGGAGCGAGACGGCCTCGCTCGCGAGGTCGGCGTCGGCGTCGTTCACCAGCGAGAGGATCGTCACCGTCGCGGGCACGTGGACGAGGGCGCCGACGCCGAGGATCACGCTCGCCTTGCCGGCCTCGACGGTGCCGGCGCCGAACGTCGCGGCGACGAGCGGGAGCCCGAGGAAGCCGAGGTTCGCGTGGTACGACTGGACGACGGCGACGCTGCGGCCGGCGGGGTCCGGTCGCCGTCGGTGGACGACCCAGCTCAGGGCGATCCCGATCCCCAGAGCGCCGACCACGCCGGCGACGAGACGGACCGACAGGAGCTCTCCCAGCGGCTGCGCGTACGTCGAGCTGTACACGAGCGCGGGTAAGGCGAGATAGAAGGCGGCGTCGGTGAGCGCGTCGCGGCGCCGCGGCGTGAGCAGCCCGACCCGCCGGGCGGCGAGGCCGGCGGCGAGCAGCGCGAGCATGAACGCGAGGTTCGAGACGACGGACACGGGAGTCGGCGGAACTGCGCAGTGGCGACGGTTTACCGTTGCGTTCCCGGACGAGCACGGCGGACGACCGGCGGCCTCGGCGGACCACGAAGCCGTGAGCGCCCCGGCTACTCGTCGATCGCCCGTCGCGGCGTGACACGCGGCCCGTTCGGGCCGAAGCCGACCTCGGCCTCGACCCCGAACACGTCCCGGAGGAGCTGTTCGTTGATGACCTCGCCGGGTGGTCCCCACTCGTAGGGCTCGCCGTCCTTGAGCGCGATGACGTTGTCCGCGAAGCGTGCGGCCTGCCCGATGTCGTGGAGCACCACGCAGACGGTGACGCCGTAGTCCTGGTTCAGCTCGCGGACGGCGTCGAGGACGCGGAGCTGGTGGTGGAGGTCGAGAAACGTCGTCGGCTCGTCGAGCAACAGCGCGTCGGTCTCCTGTGCGAGCACCATCGCCAGCCAGGCGAGCTGTCCTTGCCCCCCGGAGAGATCTCCGACCGGCCGGTCGGCGAGGTGCTCGACGCCGACGCGCTCGATCGCGCGGTCGACCGCGCGGTAGTCCTCCTCGTTCATTCCGTCGAAGAAGCCGCGGTGGGGGTACCGGCCGTGGGTCGCCAGCTCCCGCACCGTCGTCGACCCCGGAGCGGCGTGGTCCTGCGAGAGCAGGCCGAGCCTCCGGGCCAGCTCGGTCGTGTCGTACTCCTCCACGTCGCGGCCGTCGAACGTCACCGCCCCCCGATCCGGAGACAGCTCCGCGTTCATCGACTTCAGGAGCGTCGACTTGCCGCTGCCGTTCGGGCCGATCAGCGCCGTGATCTCGCCGGCGGGAACCTCCAGTCGGTCGGCCTCGACGACGGGGTCGCCGTCGCCGTACGACAGCGCGACGTCGCTGATCGACAGCGGCGGCGAGTCCTCGGGGGCGTCGCTCGTCGTCGCGGCGTCAACGGGGGCGGTCTCGCCCGCCTCGTCGCCTCGAGCGGCGTCGACTCTCGGTCCGGCCGGCTCGACCGCGGCGCCGCCGTCGCCGCGGGCTGCACCCCTCGATCCGTTCGTCCCGGCGTCCGTGCCGTCGCTCCCCCGTGTGTCGTCGCGGGTCATAGGTCCCCCAGCCCGTCCTGCTTTCGCATCAGGTACAGGAAGTAGGGGCCGCCGATGAGACCCGTGACGATGCCGACCGGGAGCTGTGCGGGCGAGAGCGCCAGCCGAGCGCCCACGTCCGCGAGCGTGACGAGCGCGGGGCCCGCGAACACGCAGGCGACGACGAGGCGCTTGTAGTCGGAGCCGACGAGCTGGCGGACCATGTGCGGGACGATGAGGCCGACGAACCCGACGATGCCGGCGACGGCGATCGCGGTACCGG
>Ga0207733_100289_pt1 | contig 41752 bp, 44 predicted proteins | sample A23P3SouthBayCA_FD_187735 | JGI IMG/M metagenome (GOLD analysis project Ga0207733, IMG submission 187735) | Aerobic enrichment media microbial communities from Eden Landing Ponds, California, USA - A23 P3 (SPAdes) | ecosystem: Environmental > Aquatic > Marine > Unclassified | place: Emeryville... | reverse complement strand
TCCGGACGGGTGACCGGGCGCAAGCCCGGAGTCGGAGACGGCTGGCTCTGGAACAGAAACGAGACCACTCGACCCGACCGATGAGGTGTGCGAACCCGAGCGCAAGCGAGGGGAGTTAACCCACCGAGGGTAGCGGGACGCCACGCGTCCCGGAACGCGAGCGGCGAAGCCGCGAACCGCGTGATCGCTTCGCGATCACGAACTGGGCGAACGGCGAAGCCGTGAGCCGGGAGACGCGACGCGCCTTCGAGGCGCGACGCGCCTCGCAAACGGTCGAGAACGGATGGAACGGCGAATCCTCACCGGTGCAAGTCCGCCTCGTCAAGGTAGTCCGGACGCGGAGGTGGACGCTCAGCCGAATGCCGGGAAGAACAGAAGGGGGCTTACTCCTCTCAGCCGCTCACTCCTCCAGCCACCGCGTTAGCCCCGGATAGTCGGCGATCAGTCCGTCGGCCCCCGCCACCACCGCATCGCGTGCCTCGTGCCACGTTCGGATCGTCCAGACGTTGTAGGTGCGGTCGGTGTCGACGTCGGCGTCCCGAACCGCCCCCAGCGACGGGTGGATCGCGTCGGCGTCGTACCGCTCGGCGAGTTCGCGGCCGTCGTCGACGTCGAGACAGATCGGTGCCAGCGGCGCGGCGGCGTCCCGCGACCGAAGGGCGGCCAGCGCCCCCTCGTAGAACGAAGAGAAGAGCACGTCGCGGTCGCCGAGCGTCTCGCGGACGCGGTCCACGAACGGCTGCCAGCGCCCGCGGGCGGCGGCCCGGTCCTCGGGCGGGAGTGGGCCACGGCGACCGGGCGCGACGGCGGGGCGCTTGAGTTCCACGTTGAGCGGGGCGTCCGTTTCCGCGACGAGTCGAGCGAGCGTCGGCACGCGTTCGCCGCTCTCCAGTACCGTGGCGGCCGTCACCGTCTCGGGTGGGCAGTCGGCCACGGCGCCCGATTCGTCGGTGAGCCCGCGGCTCTCGCCCGTCGCGTCGAGGTGGGCGTCGTGGAAGACGACCGGCGTCCCGTCCGCGCAGGCGACGGCGTCGATCTCGATCCGGTCGGCGTGGGGGGCGGCGGCGCGGACTGCGCCGACCGTGTTCTCGGGGTTGACGCCCGCGAATCCGCGGTGAGCGATCACCACGGGGTCGGCGTCGTTCATTCGTCGAAGCCGTCTTCCCAGCGGAAGACGCCGTCGCGCTGGATGGTCTCGCCGTCGACGACGAGGCGGGAGCCCTCACCCATCCGCGTGATGAGGTCGGTGTGGACGGCGCTCGCGTTGCCCGTCTCGCCGTCGGGGAGGCAGGCGTCGTAGGCGCGGCCGAGCGCGAGGTGGACCGTCCCGGCCATCTTCTCGTCGAAGAGGACGTTGTCGGTGGGGCGGGTGATGCCGCGGTTCATGCCCACGCCGAGTTCGCCCAGTCGCTTCGCGCCGGCGTCCGTCTCGAGGAGGTCCGCGAGGGCGTCCTCGCCCTCGCTGGCCGCGAAGTCGACGACTTCGCCGTCTTCGAAGACGAGGTGGGCGTCGCGGAGCCGGCGGCCCTGCACCGTGATCGGCACGTCGAAGGTGACCTCACCCTCGGCGCCGGCGGGCGCGGTGAACACCTCGCCGCTGGGGAGGTTGTGGGAGTCGTAGGCGACGCTCGCGGCGCTGTTCACGGCCGTGCGGCCCGCGATGGAGAGGGTGAGGTCCGTCCCTTCGGCGACGAGGTGGACCTGCCGCCCGTCGTCGAGGATGTCCTTCAGCCGTCCCATCTCGGCGGCCAGCGACTCCCAGTCGCGGAGGACGGCGTCGTAGACGAAGTCCCGATAGGCCTCGTAAGACATGCCGGCGGCCTGCGCGAGCGAGCGGGTGGGGTGGACGGTCGACACCCAGTCGGTCGCCAGACGCGCCTCGCGCACCTCCTCGCGGGCGCGGGCGTAGGCGCTCTGGGTGTCGCCGGGCACGTCGGCGGTGGCGGTCGTGTTGCGACCGCCGCCGAGCGAGAGGTACACGTCGGCGCGGTCGTAGAGGGCGCGTTCGGCGTCGGCGGGGCCGAAGTCGCCGTCGTGAGCGCGGAGGTAGGCACGAGACACCTCGTCGGAGCCGTAGGTGGCGACGAGGGTCGCCCCCCGCTTTCCGAGTTCGGCAGCGACGGCGACGGCGAGGTCGTGGGCGCCTTCCGCGACGCGCATCACCACCTCGTCCCCGGCCTCGACGCGGGCGCTCCAGTCGACGAGCGTCTCGGCGTGGGCGCGGATGCGGTCGTCCATGAGGGAGGGTCGGGAGCGGAGAGCAAAAGCGTCCGGGCGGCGGCGACCCACAACCACAACCACTACTTCCCGGCGCCACCCAGACCGGGCCATGCAACTGGGCGTGATCGGACTGGGACGGATGGGGCGGATCGTCGTCGACCGCGTGCTCGACGCCGGCCACGACGTGGTGGCGTTCGACATCGACGAGGACGCGGTGGCGGCAGTCGAGGAGGAGGGCGCGGAACCCGCGGAGTCGATTCCGAATCTCGCGGAACGACTCGGCGCCGAGAAGCGCATCTGGCTAATGGTGCCCGCGGGCGACGCCGTCGACGCCGCGCTGGCGGAGCTGGAACCACATCTCGACGGTTCGGACATCGTCGTCGACGGCGGCAACTCCCACTTCGAGGACTCGACTCGGCGCGCCGAGTCGACCGACGCGGCCTACCTCGACTGCGGGACGAGCGGCGGTCCCGCCGGCGCCGAACTCGGCTTCTCGCTCATGGTCGGCGGGCCGATGGACGCGTACGAAGAACTGACGCCCGTCTTCGACGCGGTGGCCACGGGACCGGACGGCCACGGACGGATGGGACCGTCGGGGTCGGGCCACTACGTGAAGATGGTCCACAACGGCGTCGAGTACGCGCTGATGCAGGCCTACGGCGAAGGGTTCGAACTCCTCCACGAGGGACGGTACGACCTCGACCTCGAATCCGTGGCGCGGACGTGGAACAACGGCGCCGTCATCCGGTCGTGGCTGCTCGAACTCTGCGAGGAGGCGTTCCGCGAGGAAGGGAGCGACTTGGGAGACGTGGCCGACCACGTCGCGGGCGGGTCGACGGGGACGTGGACGGTCCAAGAGGCGTTAGAGCGTGAAGTGCCGGTGCCGCTGATCCATCAGGCACTCGCGGAGCGGTTCGCGTCGCGGCGAGAGCGGTTCTCTCGGCGGCTCGCCAACCGCCTGCGCTACGGCTTCGGGCGGCACGAGGTGGCGCGACGGGACGAGTGACGCCGCCGGTGACACACGACGTGAGGCGGTGCTAGCCGCCCCACGGCGGACGACTCCGCGTCGAAAATCACATCACAATCCCCTTAACCCCCGCATCCGTAGCGCCGCGCATGGTCGAGGTAAATCTGGTGGGACTGAGCATCGGGGCGCTCCTGACGCTCACCGCCGTCGCGCTCCACCTGTCGAAGGGGACGGGATGGGAACCCACCACCGACATCAGCCAGGAAGTACTCGAACGCCGGGCGGAGTCGGTGCCGGAGACGGACTTTCCGGAGCCCATGAACCGCGCCATCGGTGCCGGCGGGGGTGGCGCCGTCGCGGCCGGGGCCGTCGCCGGCGAGGGTGAAGAGGCCGAACTCGAAGGTGGCGAGGCGGCGGCCGAGGAATCCGGGCCGTGGGACGTGCCCGACGACGAGGCCGAAACCTTCGAAATCGAGTACGCCAAGGAAGGCGCGACCATCGAGGTCAAGGAGAACGAGACGGTCCTCGAAGCCGGCGAGGACGAGGGCTGGGACCTGCCCTACGCCTGCCGGCAGGGACAGTGCGTCTCGTGTGCCGGCCAGATCACCTCCGGCGGCAACTCCGAGGACTACGTCGTCCACGACGACCAGCAGATGCTCGACGACAACGAACTCGACGACGGCTACACGCTGACCTGCGTCGCCTACCCCAAGGCCGACTTCACTATCGAGACGGGCGAAGCGCCCTAGTCCAGTCGTACGGCCGCGAACTCGAACCGCGCACCGCCGCTCTCGGCGTCGTGGGCGGTGACCGTCCACCCGTGTTCTGCCGCGATTCGCTCGACGATGGCGAGCCCCAGCCCCGTACCGCCCGACCCCGTCGTGTACCCCGCCTCGAACACGTCGACGTGGTCGCCCGGAAGGCCGAGGCCATCGTCTTCGACGTAGAAGCCCGACCCGTCGTCGAGGAGGCCGAGCGTGACGGTGAGGGTGTCGTCGGCGGGAGATCCGTGCTCGACCGCGTTGTGAAACAGGTTCTCCAGCAGTCGTCGGAGGCGTGTCTCGTCGGCCCGAATCGGCCGGTCAGCCTCGACGACGAGCGTCGCGTCGGCCGTCTCGACGGTCCGCCAGCAGGATTCCGCGACGGCGGCTAGACCGACCGTCCCGGGGTCGAGGGCGTCGTCCCGGCGCGCCAGCGACAGGAGATCCCCGATCAGCTCGAACGCCCGGTCCAGCGACTGCGCGGCGCGGGCGAGGTCCTCGTCGTCGTATCGCTCCCGCGCGAGTTCGAGCGAGCCGTCGACGACGGCGAGCGGTGTCCGAAGGTCGTGCGAGACGACACTCGCGAACTCCTCCAGACGTTCGTTCTGGCGCTCCAGATCACGCGCCCGGTCGAGGAGCGTCAGTGCGGTGGCGGCGTTGGCCGCGAAGATCTCCGAGAGGTGGCGATCAGCCCGGTCGAACGTACCGACCTCGGTGTCGCCGATGCTCAGGACACCGTGATCGCCGATGGGGACGAACATCGATGCCCGAGCGTCCTGTCGGTCGTACCCGTCGTCGACCGCCTGTACGTCGGCGTAGATCCGGGTCTCCCCCTCGGCAAACGCCCGGCCGGCAGTCCCCTCGCCGACGGCGTAGACGGGGCGGTCGCCGAGCATCTGCTCGGCCGAGGACGTGATCGCCACCGGGCGGAGTTCGTCACCGTGCTCGTCGACGAGACGGACGAGGTTCGTCGGATAGCCGAGTACGTCCCGAACTGCGTCGGTGATGACCTCGGCCACCTCCGTCCGGCTCTCGGCGCGGAGCAGGACACGCGTGGCGTCGTGGAGGCGTTCGAGCGTCCGCTCGCGGCGCTTGCGCTCCGTGATGTCGACGTACAGCCCGACGGTACCGATCACGTCGCCGTGGTCGTCGATCCGGGGGCTCGCCCGGAGCAGTGTCTCGACGCGCTCGCCGTCAGCGGCGACGAGCGTCCGTTCCTGCTGGCCGAACGTCCCTTCTCGCCCGCTGTCGAACCCCTCGACGGCGCGGTCCCTCGACTCGTCGGCGTACAGCTCCCAGATCGAGCGCCCGAGCAGTTCCTCGCGCTCGTAGCCGAGACAGTCGAGAAAGCGGCCGTTGCAGTCCTCGATGATCGGTTCGTCGTCGACGCTGCGGAAGACGACGTACATCACGGGGGCGTCCTCGAAGAGCTGCCGGTACTGGACGCGCTCGGCTCGGAGAGAGCGTTCCGCGCGGCGTTTCGTGACTGCCTCGCGGACGCGGTGGGCGAGGAGTTCGTACTGGGTCCTTCCCGCCCCCTTCCGAACGCAGTCGGTGACGCCAGCGGCGAGCGCGTCGCCGACGACGAGGTCGGCCTCGTCGGCGTAGAGGACGAACGGGAGGTCGCCGTAGGCGTCGCGAACGGCCTCCAGAAACGCGATGCCGTCGGTGTCGGGGAACCGGGCGGCGCTCACGACGCAGTCGACGGTGTCGGCGTCGAGATGGTCGAGCGCGTCGTCGGGGGTCGCGGCTCGTCGAACCGAGAGGTCGCCGTCGATGTGTTCCAGTTGCTCGGTAGCGGCGGCGAACGCGTCGTCGTCGACGTACAGCACGTCGATAGGTGGGTCGGAAGTCGGCTCGTGCATGCCAAAGATGTGGGACGGGTATCCGCTGCCTGCGCTCGTCGCGGTGTCAGTCGGCCGCGGTGGGCGTCGACTCCGAGTCGGTGTCGGGTGCCATCGTGACGCCGTCGGTACCGGCGTCGCCGCGGTCGGCGTCCGCGAGAGCACCCATACCGTCGACTGCCAGCGCGACGAACGCCGCCTTGCTGATCAGGTCGAGGTAGGCGACGACGAGCATCGTCATGTCACGGGTGAGCAGTCCGATTCCGGACGGCGCGAGCACCCAGACGACGGGATACAGCGTCCACAGCGCGATGGTGAGGTTCCGGAGGGTGATGAAGAGGGTGCGCGCCCGCTCGTTCGAGAACGTCGCCAGTCGGGGGATGCGCCCGTAGAGCTCGTACACCAGAACGCCGAAGAAGACGACGCCGCCGGCGAAGGCCGCCCAGCGGATGGGGCCGGAGACGACGACGGCGACGCCACCGAGGAGGAGCAAGACGATGTCGGCGACGACGAGTCGGAGGAGCGAGCCGCGGCCCGTGCGTCCGAGCATCGAGAGGAACAGGAGGATGAGCGGCGTCGTGATCAGCCAGTCGACGTAGCGGGGAATCGAGACGACGCGGCCGGAGGCCGAGACGATCCCGATGTCGACTGCCATCAGGGCGTAGGCGACGGTCGCGACGCCCGTCACGCCGGCCAGCGCGAGGTAGTGCGTTCGCCGTTCGGGGTCGTTCTGCAGACCCCACAGCGGCGGAATCGTCCCGAGTGCCATCCCGATAGCGCCGAGTGCCGCCCACGTCGTTGCCGTTCCGAGCATGATCAGATCCCTCCCGTGTCGCGGCCGCCGTCACCGAGCGCGTCTGCGCGCTGGCCGCCGGTCGCCGTCGCGCTCGCACCGGTCGCACCGACGTCGAAGTCGGCGAGCTGTTCGCGGAGCCGAGCAGCCCGCTGGGTCAGTTCGTCCGCGGCGTCGTCCACCTCGGAGATGGTCTGCTCTTGGCGGTCGGCCGTCTCGGTGACGCCCGTGGCCTGCTCGGCGGTCTGCTTGCTGATCGCCGCCACCTCGTCGAGGCTCTGAACCACCCGTTCGGTGGAGTCGGCCTGCCCGTCGGTAGCGTCGGCGATGCCTTGGATGCTGGAGTCGATCTCCTCGACGTAGTCGGCGATGCGTTCGAGCGCGTCGATGGCTCCCTCGACCGTCTCGACGCCTTCGGTGACGCGCTGCCCCGTCTCCTGCGTGCCGGAGACCACCTGTTCGGTCCGTTCGCGGACCGACTCGATCCGGGCTTCGATCTCGCTCGCGGACTCCTTGGTCTCCTCTGCGAGGTTCTTCACCTCGTCGGCGACGACGGCGAAGCCGTCGGCGTCGCCCGCGTCGCCGTTGGCGTGGGCGGCCTCGATGGAGGCGTTGAGCGCGAGGAGGTTCGTCTGCTCGGCGATGTCGGAGATGACGTCGACGATCTCGCCGATTTCGGCCATCTCCTCTTTCAGCGCCTCGACCTCCTCTTGGGTGTGTTCGGTCGTCTCCTCGATACCGTCGAGTTCCTCGACCGCCGCCTCGGCGGCGGCGCGGCCGTCAGCGCCGGCTTCCGCCGCACGTTCGGACGTGTCGGCGACGGTGTCGACGGTCGCCGCAATCTCCTCGGCGCTGGCCGAGAGGTCGTTCACCTCGCCGGTCATGTCCTGTAGGCTCTCGGTCTGCGTGCGCGCACCGTCGGCGATTTCGGCGACCGACTCGTTCATCGCCTCGCCGGCCGCCATCACGTCCGTCGCGTTCCGGTCGACCGCCTCGGCCGCATTCGCCACGTCGGCGCCGAACGCTTTCACCTCCTCGATGGTCGACTCGATGGCCGACACCATGTCGTTGAACGCGGTGCCGATGGTCGCCATCGCGTCGTTGGTGTCGTGCACGTCGATCCGGCGGGTGAGGTCGCCGTCCGCCACGTCTTGCATCACCTCGCCGTACTGCTCGGCGGTGCGTTCGAGGCGTTCGTTCGTCTCCGTGGCCTCGGCGCGAGCGGCCTCGGCTTCGGCGCGGGCCTCCTCCGCCTCGGTGCGGGCTTTCTCGGCCTCCGCGAGCGCTTCTTCGGCCTCCGTGATGCGTTCGCGGAGCGAGGTGCGCATCCCGTCGAACGCGCGGTAGAGCTGCCCGATTTCGTCGGTTCGACCGGTCGTCAGGTCCACGTCGAGGTCACCGTCGGCCATCGCCTCGGCCTTTCCGGAGAGCCGCCGGAGCGACAGGGTCGTTCGGCTGCCGATGGTGACGCCGATCAGCGCGAGGCTGACGACGGCCACGAGGATGAGGCCGACGATGCCCGAGACGACTGCGCGCTGGACGGCAAACGCCTCGGCGGCGGGTTCGGCGATCACGACCGACCAGTCGGTCGCACCGATGGGCGCGGCCGCGGTCACCGTGTCACCCGACTGTTCGAAGGTTCGCCCCTCGAACGCCGACGCCGGGACGGTCGTCGATAGCTCGTCGGCCGACGAGCCGATCAACTCGGCGTTCGGGTGGGCGACGACGGTGCCGTCGTCGTCGACGACGATAGTCCGGCTGTGCTCGGTCAGCTGGGAGAACTGAGCGACCTGCTGTTCGAAGTTGATCATGTACACCAGCAGTCGGTCCTCCCGGCCGTCGACCGGCGTCGCGACGGCAATGGTCGTGAAGTCGACGACGGAGGGGCGGAACGGATCGGTGACGAGCACGTCGCTCGTCCCCGAGAAGGAGACGTCTTCCTGTGCGAACGGCGCCCCCTGTGCGCGGGCGTCGACGCCGACGAGCTGGTCGTTCGAACTCGTGATGATCTCGCCGGAGTCGGCGTCGACGTAGTGGGTGGCGACGACGCCGGGCGGTGCTCGGTCGTCGCTCGCCAGTTCGTCGAGATACGCCCTGACCGTCTCGCGGTCGTCGCTCCGGAGCGCCGGATGGTCCGACGCGATTCGGGCCTGTGTCTGGACCCCCATCAGCCACGCGTCGAGTCGCTCGGCACGTTCGTCGGCCGTCCCGACGAGATGCTGTTCGACGTCGTCGCGCAACTGTGCGGACGCGTCGGCGCTCACGACGGTTCCGACTCCCACAGTCAACAGGATGACCACAGTGAACGCCACTGCGAGTTTGAGTCCGTACCGTTCACGGACGCGATTCAGAAAGGGGATACCCATGCTTGTGCGCGGTTTTTCGAACAGAATTTAATAACCGCACCCCTCCGAGTACAGCGACTGATAATCGCAGGCGGGCGCCGTCGGGACGACTACCCGTCACGCCCGGATTGGGACGATAGCGTACCGAGGCACAGGGACAGCGAGGGCCGATCAGTCCGCCGACGTGGTCGCCTCGGCGGGGCGGGAGGGGGCCATGCCGATGCGTGCGCGAAGCGCGGGGACGACGGTCCGGTCGATGGCGAGGGGACCGCTCCCGGTTATCAGCAGGGCCGAGGTGAGACCGAACAGCGTGACGTGGGCGAGGACCGGGTCGTCGGGAAGGCCGAAGAGGGTCGTCGTGAGGATGACGAAGCCGGCGCCGGCCGCGCTCCGGGTGAACGTGCCAGTCAGAATGAGGAGGCCGACGACGAGTTCGCCGAGGCCGGCGCCGAACACCCACATCTCGGGGGCGACGGGGACGACCGCCGTGAGGTCGTACTTCTCGACCACCAAGAGTGCGCGGCCGGGATCGAGCCACTTCTCGGTCACGCCGAGGTAGGCGAAGTTGAAGCCGAGGAAGAGCCGGATGAGCAGGGGCGCGAGGGACTTCTCGACGCCGAACCCGGACAGCACGTCGGCGACGGTCGTCACGTCCCGAAACCGGCTCATGATCGTGCCGTCGGTGACGATCAGTCGCCGGAGGAGGAGGTCGGCGCTCGGCTGGCCGGGGCCGACGACGAGGATGCCGAGGAAGCCGGCGACGTACTCCGCACTGAGCAGGAGCGTCGGGAAGTGCGTCGCCAGACCGAGGAGGTAGGTGAGGAGGCCGGCCAGCGCCGCCAGCCGCGTCGCCAAGCCAAAGAGGAGGAGGAAGGCGATGGTGATCTGGACGACGCGCGCCTCGACGCCGACGACCGGGGAGAAGAAGTAGCCGCCGAAGCCGGCGCCCATCAGGGGGAGTCCGGTCGCGAGCCGAAGGAGCCAGCCGAGATACGGCTGGTACGACCGGAGCGTCCGGCGGGTCACCGTCACGTCAGCGACGTGGTCGCCGTAGCGAAGCCAGCCGAGTGTCGCGACGGTGACGCCCACGCCGCCAGCGACGAGGACGGCGACGTTGAGCGGGTCCGAGAGCACGGCCGCGAGGAAGTCGACGACGCCCGGTCCCGAGCCACCCGCCTCGGTCACGTAGTCGACGTGTGCAGTCACCGAACGAGTGACGAGGACGACGCTCACGAACCACCCCACGACGAGGCGGCGCGACCACTGGCGGAACATCGTGCTACAGATTGGCGACGACGGTGATAAAACCCGGTCCGTGTTAACAGTGGACGCGCGCCTACAGGCCGACGTTGGCCGCCAGCGGCCACGACTCGCTCGCGAACACGAGGAAGGCGAGCGCGCCGCCGAGGAGCGCGACGTTCTTCAGGAAGTTGTTGAACTCGCCCTGCTTTTGGTCCTCGGGCGCGTTCCAGAAGTCGTGCATCGTCGGCGTGGCGGCGACGAGGAAGACGGCGATGGCCCCGGCGGCGACGGTGGGGTAGACGCCGAGGAGGATGCCCAAGCCGCCGGCGATGAGCATGCCGCCGGAGAAGGGGACACCCAGCGACGCCGCGGGGATGCCCTTCGACTGGGCGTAGCCGATCATCCCCTCCGCGTTGCGGAAGTGGTTCAGGCCGGTGACGGCGAAGACGACGCCGAAGAGGGCGCGCGCGAGCAGGAAGACGACGCCAGCGCCGGCAGTGTCGAAGGCCATCAGGCCACCTCCTCGGTTTGAACGGTCGAAAGCGATTCGTCGGCAGTGATCGTCTCGATCATCGTATCTCCCCGTACGAGCCCCAGCACACATATACGTTCTCTGACATACGTGTCACCGGGTGGCGTCGATGTCACCGGGCCGAGCGGTGCCACAGTAACATTTCGACACCTGATTCGGGACGAAACTGCTAACCGTGCGGAAAGTGTGCATCGGATATGGCGATAGAGACGGGAGACGAGGACGCGGAGACGTGTTACGTCATCGACTCGCTCGAACAGATCGGCTCCCAGTGGCGACTGGCCGTCCTGCACGACTTACAGGACGGGGAGAAACGCTTCAACGAACTCAAGCGCTCGACGGGTGCGAGTTCGCGGACGCTCTCGCGCGTCGTCGACGACCTGCAGGAGATGGGCTTCGTCCACCGCCGCCTCGAAGAGGACGCTCCAGTGGCGACGTACTACTCCTTGACCGAGAAAGGTGAGTCGCTCTGTCCGGTGTTCGACGCCATCGGGGACTGGGCGAAAGAGTGGATCGACGGGGAGGAACTCGAAGAACCGCCGACCTGACAGAGGGTCATCCCTATCCCGTCGGCCGAAACCAGTGGGTGATGTCCCGTCTCCTTATAAAGTCCTGTCCTCTGACAAACATTTACGTAGCCGTAAGTGTAATATGGGGGACCGTGAGGCATGATAACACTTGTGTCTATCTATCGGGGGCTTCTACAGGCAGGCGTCGTCCCGAGGGGGACGCGAGCGTACGTCTTCCAGCGCATCTACGTCGTCTTTCTCGTCCTCGGGACGGTCGTCGGCGTCGTCGTCATCGCGTACATGCTGTACAAGGCGTACAAGTATCGGGCGTCCGCGCATGCGGGCGACGACCGGGACCGGCCGAGCGTCGGCGAGATTCCGACCGGTAGCGGCGGCGGACGCAAACTGTTCGTCTCCTTCACCCTGAGCGCCATCATCGTCGTCTCCCTGATCGCGTGGACGTACTTCACGCTCCTGTACGTGGAGAACCCGGAACCGGTGACCGAGGGCGAGCCGCTCGAGGTCAGGGTCGTCGGCCACCAGTTCTACTGGGAGTTCGTCTACCCCAACGGCCACTCGTCGGCGAATACACTCCGCGTGCCCGTCGACCGGCGCGTGGAGTTGACGGTAACGTCGGCGGACGTGTTCCACAACTTCGGCGCTCCGGAGTTGCGGGCGAAAGCCGACGCCATCCCCGGACAGGAGACCACGACGTGGTTCGTGGCGCCGGACACGGGGACCTACCGGGCGCACTGTTACGAACTCTGTGGCCCCGGCCACTCGTACATGGACGCGACGGTCCGGGTGATGGAACCCGACGAGTACCGGACGTGGTACGCGAACACGACGGGAAGCGGGAACGCAAGCGCCGTCGACGCGACGGAGGTGAGCGGCCGTGTCGCGTGACGACGCGCGCGCCGACGGCGGCGTCGCCGAGTCGGCACACGACGAGCACGCGTTCCCGCCCAAGCAGTCGCTCAAGCGGTGGTTCGTAACGACGAACCACAAGGACGTGGGCATCCTGTATCTCGTCACGTCCCTCCTGTTTCTCGTGTTCGGCGGCGTGCTGGCGTTGCTGATGCGGCTGCACCTGTGGGTGCCACGCCCGCCCGGAACCGGCCTGCTCTCGCAGCTCGCGTACAATCAGGCGGTGTCCGTCCACGGACTGGTGATGGTGTTCTGGTTCCTGTCGCCGTTCGCGTTCGGGTTCGCGAACTACGTCGTCCCGCTGCAGATCGGAGCCAAAGACCTCGCCTTCCCGCGGCTGAACGCGCTGAGCTACTGGCTCTACCTCGCGTCGGGGCTTCTCCTCGGGGTGTCCTTCTTCCAAGGCGGGTCCTTCGCGGGCGGGTGGACGATGTACGCCCCGCTGAACCTGCCGACGTTCACCCCGAGTGTCGGGGGGAGTTCGGCCATCTTGGCGCTGTTGCTGTTCGTCGCGTCGGTGACCATCGGGTCGGTGAACTTCCTGACGACCATCCACCGGATGCGCGCGGAGGGACTGACACTCCGGCGCCTGCCGCTGTTCACGTGGACGATTCTGCTGACGGTGTGGATGATGCTGTTCGCGTTCGCGGCCCTGCTCGCAGCGCTGATGATCCTCTCCGCCGACCGACTGCTCGGGACGACGTACTTCGCCGCGGAGGCGGCGAACGGGTCCCTCCTGTGGACGCACCTGTTCTGGTTTTTCGGTCATCCGGAGGTGTACATCGTCTTCTTCCCGGCGCTCGGCGTCATGGCGGAGACGTTCCAGACGTTCACCGGCCGTCGGATCGTCGGCCGGAAGTGGTTCATCGCCGCCATGGTGCTGGTCGCCCTCCAGAGCTTCATCGTCTGGATGCACCACATGTTCCTGACGAGCATCAACCTCCAGATCAAGACGCTCTTTATGGCGACCACCATCGGCATCTCCCTCCCGTTCGACCTGATGGTGTTCGCGCTCATCTACACGATGGTGAAAGGGCGCATCCGGTTCAAGACGCCCTTCCTCTTCTCGTTCGGCGGCCTGCTCCTGTTCATCGTCGGCGGCATCACGGGCGTCTTCCTCGGCGCCGTCGTCCTCGACTACGAGTTCCGGGGCACGTACTGGGTGGTCGCGCACTTCCACTACGTGATGGTCGGGGGCGTGACCGCGCTCGTCGGCGGCCTCTACTACTGGTATCCGAAGATCACCGGCCGGATGTACGACGAGTTCCTCGGCAAGCTCCACTTCGCGGTGTATTTCGTCGGGTTCAACCTCCTCTACTTCCCGATGTTCGTCGCGTGGGAGACGCCCCGTCGGGTCTTCGAGTACGAAGCCTCGCTCACCCCGTGGCACCAGCTCGCCACCGTCGGCGCCGTCGTGTTCGGGGCGTCGTTCCTCATCATGTTCTACAACCTCGTCGTCTCGGCGTACGCGGGACGGTCGGTGGGCGACAATCCGTGGGAGTACTCGTCGACGGCGGAGTGGGCGGTCACGTCGCCGCCGCCGCTGGAGAACTTCCCGGGGCTCCCGAGCTACGGCGACGGTCGATTGCGGTTCCTCGGCGGGGCGGAGGACGCGAGCGCCGACGGCGGCGCCGAAGTGACCGACGGCGGCGTCGGTGCGGCCGTCGAGGCCCACGACGACCACGTGAGCCACGCGAGCATCTGGCCGTTCGCGGTGAGCGCCGCCGTCTTCCTCGTGTTCTTCGGCCTGTCGGGCTACCAGAGCGGTTCGTTCCCGCCGGGGGCGATGGGTACCGTCTACGCGGCGGCGACGGGCGTCGGCCTCGTCGGCACGCTCGCGACGCTGGTCGGGATGGCTCACGAGCGGTTCCACGGGCCGAGCGGGCCGTTCGGCGAAAGCTGGCCGTTCGACGGCGTCGACAACACGAAAACCGGCGTGTGGATCTTCCTCGCGTCGGACGTGGTGCTGTTCGGCGCGTTCATCGGCGCGTACGTGTTCCTCCGGTACTCGACGGGCTGGACCGGCTGGGAACCGATTCCGGAGAACGTCACGCCGGGGCTGGTCAACACGTACCTCCTGTTGACGAGTAGCTTCGCCGTCGTGTTGGGGCTGGAGGCCGCCGAGCGCGAGAGCCGATGGGGAGTGTTCGCCAGCCTCGTGACGACGCTCGTCCTCGGCCTCGGCTTCCTCGGGAACAAGGCCATCGAGTGGAGTCACCTGTTCCACGAGGGGATCTGGCTGTCGTCGAACGTCCGCGCGTCGACGTTCTTCCTGACGACCGGCCTCCACGCCGTCCACGTCATTACGGGGCTGGTGATCGTACTGTACATGATACCGCGAGCGTGGAACGGGGCGTACCTCGGCGACAGCACGCCAGTCGAGCACTTCGGGCTCTACTGGCACTTCGTCGACATCGTCTGGCTGTTCCTGTTCCCGCTGTTTTACATCCTGTAACCATGACCAGACTCAAACTCTACACCGCGATATACGTCGTCCTGTTCGTCTCGGCGACCGTGCAGGTGCTCGTCGAAGGAGCCGGACTGAACTACGGGACGGCGCTGACCGTCATCCTCGCGCTATCGTTCGTGAAGGCCGTCGTCGTCGCGGGGTACTACCAGCACCTCCGGTGGGAGCCCCGGTCGATCACGTACCTCGTGGGCATCGGGTTGCTCGCGGCGCTCGCGTTGACCGTCGCGTCCACCTACTCGGTCACGTAACCATGTACCACTCGCTCGCGCTGGCGGCGCTCGTCGTCGTCCCACTCGCACAGGTGCCGCTGGTGATGTTTCTGGCCCGGTTCGTCGAACTCGACCCGGAGGAACGACGCCCGCAGGCGGGACGTGGCTACGTGACCTACGGCACCGCGTCGGCCCGCCCGGACGCCACGCCGAGCGACCCGATCTGTCCACACTGCGGCGCCGCCGTCGGCGTCGAGTACGACTACTGTGGCGCCTGCGCCGGCCGGTTGCCGCCACTCCGGGCGCGGCGATGACGACGGCGCGCGAGCGGGTCGGGTGGGCGCTCCTGTTCGGCCTCCCGATGGGCGTCGGCGTCGGGCTGGCGACGGCGCGCATGGCCCGCGCGGGACCAACTCACCCACTCGTCGTCGGCGCCGCCGCCACGACGGCGACGCTCGTGGCCGCGCTGATCCTCGGGGCGACGGGAGTGCCCGTGGACGACGCCGTCTAGTGTCTGCTCGCACACAGGTTTAAGCGGGGTACGCACGTACACTGGTACCATGGAACGCATAGCGCCCGTGTACGCGAGCGCCCTCCTCGCGTTGAGCCTCGGCGTCGGCGCCCTCCTCGTCGGGGAGTTCTTCGACGGCGGCGACTTCCTAGTGCCGCTCGGTGGCGTCGCTGCCCTCGTCGCCGTCGGCGTCCTCGCCGCCGCCATCGGGCGGGAGTCGCCGCCGAGCGATACGAGTGGACACTGATCTCACAGGAAGTCGCTCCCCAGCGCGACCATGTAGAGGAGGACGGTGAGCGCGTAGAGGACGCCGAGCGCGGCCACGACGCGCAGGTGGTAGTAGAAGAGCGTGTCGCGTTCGGCGTCGCGGGCGGCCTCGTAGTCGGCGCGCTCGGCCGCCGAACACGCCGGCTCGTGAACTTCGCCGACGTGGAGGTCACGTGCGGCCGTCGAGGCGAACGGACGGCCGCAGTGCGAACAGGTCGCCGCCACCGTCGCGTCCGGCGGCACGTCCGTCTCCAGCGTCGACGCGGCGGAACGAGACTCGCGGGCGCCGGTAGCGGTTCGCATCCCCGACAACTAGGAGACGGAGTCACAAGTAAACGGGGGCGACGGCGGGCTGGCCGACGATCCACGCGCTGGTCATCGTGTAGCCGACCATCACGACGACGAACGGGTACTGGCTCCGGATGGGGCGGAGCACGCCCGGAAACAGGTCCATCGCCAGCGCGTGCGCGACCCAGACGGCCAGCAGGTGCCCGAGGACGACGACGGCGAGTTGCGCGGTGCCGAACCACGCGGGGAGGACGGCGACGCGGACGGTGGTGGCGCCGCCGAACGGGGCCACGAGCGCGCCGATCAGCGCCGGCGACAGCGTGAGGAAGTAGCCCAGCGAGTGCGCGAGGTGATAGCCGGCGGCGATGGGTAACAGCGACGGTGCGAACCACCGCTCGATGGCCGTCGGCGCGAGAAAACTGTCGACCGTCGACCGGGAGCGGGCAGCGGCGACGCGGTAAGCCCCGAGGAAGCCGCCGAATCCGACAACGAGCGCCAGAAGGTAGAACAGCGAGACGACGACCCGCCCCGCGAAGCCGGTGGGGGAGAGGGGAGCGAGGAGGCCACGGGCGAACGCGTTCCACGTCGGCGTCGCCACCAGCCCGTCGAACGTCGTCACCCAGAGGAGGGCGACGACGAACGCCGTCGATCCGGGCCGGTGCGCGCGACCGGCGTCGGCATCGGTGAGGGCGGCGCCGGGAAGCCGGAGCCGGATCCTCCCGTCCGTGCGCTGGAGCGGGGCGAGCCGACCGTACAGGTGGAACACCCGCGAGAGCGGGTCGACACGCTCGAACCACGCGTCGTAGCGGTACGTCCCCGCGAGCGTGAGGGCCGTGTAGCCGACGATCAGGACGCCGAGCGCCGTCGGCACGGTGGCCAGTGGGCTGACGACTTCGACCCAGACCAAGAGAAGGAGGCCGACGACGCTCGGCCAGACGCCGTACTGCGCGGGGAGGGAGCGTCCGTCGGACGGAAGCCGTCGAGCCAGCGTCCGCCACGGGTTGACCGCCGGCCACGCGTTTCCGACGAGGTACGTGGTCGTCGCGTAGCCCGCCCACCAGCCGACCCAGACGACGAGGACGGCGACGTTGGTGGTGGGGTCGGCCGGACCGAGGAAACTGGTGACGAGGACGAGGGCGAGAACGGCGACGCCGCCGGCCGAGAGCGACGCCGACAGGAGGCGACCGACGACGCCGGGCGACAGAAGCGGCACCTGCCAGCCGTTGACGGCACGGACGGCGTCGTGGTCGGTCAGCAGGCTGTTGAACAGGAACGACGCGCCGACGAGGACGCCGCCGGTGACGACGGTGAGCCACGACGGGACTGGCGTCGCGCCGACGGCGTCGCTCAGACCGGTGACGTGGCCGACAACGACATCGAGTGTCGTCACGACCGGTCACCCCGGCGGGGACGAACGCGACCGGTCGGTCATGCGACGAGGAGTTTCACCGCGACAGCGCCGACCAACACGACCCCGAATAGCCACGCGCTCAAGCCGACGGAGTGGGCTCTGGGGAGCCCACGGGAGCGCCCGAGGCTGTAGACGCCCCACGCGAAGAAGCCGACGACCAGCGCTCCGAGTCCGCCGTAAACGACCGCAGTAGGCCCGGCGACGCTCGCGGCGACGGCGGCGACGACGACGGCTGCGACGGCGGTGACGGTCGCGGTGTCCGGGGCGCGCGTCGTACTCACCGCTGACGACCACTGCGCCGGACGACGGACCGACTGTGAATCGCGGCGACGCTGGCGAGCGACGACGACACCGATCCCGACCACCAACAGGCCCGTAACCACCGTGACGAGGAGGAACGTTCCGGCTGGCATGGTAACTCACCACACGATTTCGCACCGGGCTGGCAATAAGGTTCGCGTTCGTTTCGGGCGGTTGGCCGCGAAAACATCACTCGTCTCACACTCTGTGCTCCGGAATACCGGTGAGGCGCTCCATCGTGGCGCCGAGGACGGCACCGTAGAGCCAGTGCGAGACGAGGGTGACGACGACGAACACCCCGTTGACGAACAGGCTGCTATCGGGCCAGAAGATGTAGACGAAACTCACCCAGAAAAACGAGCTGATCGTGGCGCCACGGAGGTACTTCGGTTCGCGGGGTGGGAGAAACGAGGCCGTGACGACGAAAAATAGCGGCAGGACGACGATACCGCCGGCGACGAAGAAGGCGAGGCCGAGGAGGGCGTCCGCCTCCGCGATGACGAGATCGGCGAACCGCGCGAGCGGGTCGACCTGGAAGATGCCGAGGAGCATCGGGATGCCCGCGATGACGGGCGCCATCACGACGAGTCCGGCGACACCGCCCACGAACGCCCCCGCGACGACTCGCAGCGTGAGTGGCTCCTCGGCCGATCCGAGTGACGGTTCATCGGCGGTAGAGTCCCCTCGTGATGCTTCGGCCATAAATCCATAATGATTTTTTATAGTGATAATAGTTGTCATTGAGAATGAATTTTTTCGGAAGTCAGAGAATGTCGAGAGTTTCAGCGCCGCTCGCGCCTGTTGTCGTTCCTGACGGGCGTGGAAAGTGGGGACGCCGATTCGCCGTGGAATCGGGCGGCAGCAGGGCGGCAGTTAGTTCCGGTTGGCCCACACGAGCATCGGGCCGGCGAGGATCAACATCACGCCGAAGAGGGCGACGAGCGTCCAGATACCGTTCATCGCGCCGACGGCACCCGCAGTGGCCTCGCCCGCGGCCCGTCCGGTCGTCGGATCGCTCAGCAGGAGCAACGCCTTGTCCTGTGGTAACACCGCTGCGTAGGTCCGGTCCGGTGACACCGAGAAGAACCGGATGAGGTCGGGTTTCGTATTGGCGGGGACCGACATTCCCCGGCCGTAGCCGCCGACGATGACGGCGATGAGGCCGAGGAGGACCAGATCGAGCCCCGAAGTACTATCACTATTGATGAGGCGAGATTTCATGCGTCCTCAATACGGCGCGGATCCACATATACTCCCGGCCACAGGGGCTGGGCAGGGAAGATCGTCACCGCCGGCGGCCGCGATGCGACATACTTAGCCGGCCGCGGCCCAATCACCGGCCATGACGCACCTCCTCGTCCGCGCGGCCCGGGGTGAACGAACCGAACGGCCGCCGGTCTGGCTGATGCGACAGGCCGGCCGCCACATCCCCGAGTATCGCGACATCCGCGCCGACTACACCTTCCGCGAGGCCATCGAGACGCCCGAGGTGGCGACGCGCATCACGCTCCTCCCGTGGGACCTGTACGAACCGGACGGGCTCGTGATGTTCTCGGACATCCTGACCGTCCTCGAACCCCTCGGCTTCGACTACCACATCGAGAGCGGCGTCGGGCCGGTGGTCGAGAACCCCGTCGAGGGGCCCGAGGACGCCGAACGGCCCCGTGGCGACGTGGCGACAGACCTCGATTTCGTCGGTGCCCTCCTCGACAACCTCGTCGACCGGGTTGGCGACGAGACGGCGATCATCGGCTTCGCGGGCGGCCCCTTCACGCTCGCGTCCTACGCCGTCGCCGGCGGCACCTCCCGCAACCACGGGCCGGTGCGCCGCTTCCGCGCTCGCCACCCCGAGGCCTTCCGGACCCTCCTCTCGGCGTTCGCGGACGTGGTGCGCGAGTATCTGGAGTATCAGGCCGCCCACGGCGCCGACGTGGTCCAGCTGTTCGACACCTACGCCGGCGTCCTCTCGCCCGCCGACTACCGCGAGTTCGTCCTGCCCCTCCACCGCGAGATTCTGTCCGACCTCTCGGTCCCCTCCATCGTCTTCGTGCGCAACATGGGCGGCCGCCTCGACAGTCTGGAGGCGACGGGCGCGGACGTAGTGAGTCTCGACTGGACGGTCGACATGGCCGAGGCGCGCGCCGAACTCGGCGACCGACCGGTGCAGGGCAACCTCGATCCACAGTACCTGTTCGGCTCGCCCGAGTTCGTCCGCGAGAAGACGCGAGAAGTCATCGACGCCGCCGGTCCCCGCGGACACATCCTCAACCTCGGCCACGGCGTCAACCGGGATACGCCGGTCGAGTCGGTGAAGGCGTTCGTCGAGACGGCGAAGTCGATCAGCCGGTAGCCTCGGTGGCGGGCGCGGCGTCGGCGTCCGCCTCCGCGAACCGTTCCGCCAGCCGTTTCGCCTCCCGCACCCGCGCGGGGACGCCCATCCGCCCCGCGTAGTTCGACGCCAGCGTAACCCCGTCGGGCAGATTCACGTCCGCCATCGCCGTCCACGACCCGTCGTAGGCGGGGATGCCCCGCGGGTGCCGCGTGACGTTTAGCACCTCGGCGTCGGCGTCCATCACGGCCTCGAACTCCTCGCGGGCGATACGGCCGAGTTCCCGTTCGGAGCGGTCGACCATCCCCGGATTCTCCATGCCGCCGAGGAAGCAGGTGTAGACGCCGTCGCGGTCGAACAGGCTGGCGTTCCACGTCACGCCGAGCGTGTGGAGCGGCTCGTCGTGGCGCACCTGATAGCCGTAGCCCGCCGGGTCGGCCTCGGAGTGAAGGTGGACGTACGCGAGCGGGTTGTAGTAGAGCCGGCGGAGCGCGCGGGCGCTCCCCCTGTCCACGTCGGCCAGCAGGCCGGCGGCCACGTCCGCTCGCGCCGTGACGACGACGTGGTCGACGACCCGGTCGCCGTCGGCCGTCTCCAGCCGGTAGCCCGACCCGTCGGGCGCGATTCGCTCCACCGCCGTCTCCAGTTCCACCCGGTCGGCGTTGTGCTCGTAGAGCGCCCGCGGCAACTGGGCCATCCCGTCGGCGAATGACACCGGCGGCTGGCGCTCCTTCCCCTCCAGTCGGCGGTTGACGGCGGCGCGGATCAGGCTCCCCGACCGCTCCATCTTCTTGACCGTCTGCAGGGCGTACTTCCCGGGCATCTCTGCGGGGTCAGAGCCGTAGATGCCGCCGAACAGCGGTTCGACGAGGTTGTGGTAGGCCTCGCGGCCGAACTTCCGGACGAAGTAGTCGGCGGCCGTCTCGTCGTCGCGGGCCCCCTCCGTCAGCGGCTCCGCGAGCATCCGCACCTTCCCCCGGAGCGAGAGCAGGTCGGTCGACAGGAACGCCCGCGGCGAGAAGGGCACCTGTCGAAGCCGGCCGTCGACGTAGACGTACAGCGGCAGGTCGGTGTCGGCGGTCCGGAGGTCAGAACGGAGCCCGCAGTCGTCGACCAGCGCCTCGATTTCGGGGGTCAGGCGCGTTCGCTGGGGGCCGTGTTCGAGGACGCGCCCGTCGACGCGGCTGGACCGGATGACGCCGCCGGGCTCCGACGACGCCTCGAACGCGACGGCGTCGACGCCGCGCTCGCGACAGTAGTGCGCGAGCGCGAGCCCCGTGATGCCGGCGCCGACGATACCGACCCTCATTCGTGAGGGGCGTTCAGGCACATCGTGCCCGGCTGATCGCGACACTCACACTGGTGCAGGCCGGCGTACCCGGGGTCGTAGCCCGCGACGAACGGCTCCACGAGGTCCGCGAGCGCGCCGACGAACCGCTCGTCGTCGTAGGGGATGGGGACGCGGTAAAAGTCCAGTCCCGCTTCCTCCGCTTCCTCGCGGAGTTCCACGTCGAGTTCCGACAGCGTCTCGCTCTGTTCGTGCATGAAGCTCACCGGCTCGACGACGACGGTATCGGCGTCGACGGTTTCGATGACCGCCTCCACGTCTGGCTCGGTCCACGCCACGTCCCGGTTCTCGTGGTTCTGATAGCCGAGTTCGTAGTCCTCGGCGCCGAGCGCCGTCGCCACGACGCCACAGAACTCCTCGACGTACTCCTCGTAGCGACTCCCCTCGTCGAGGTAGTACTGGGGCGTGCCGTGCGCGGAGAAGACGAGCGTCGTGCCGTCGCCCAGTTCGAGGTCGTTCTCGTCGAGGAACGACCGGATGTTGTCGATGCGGACGCGGGTGTACGCGGGGTGTTTGTGCCAGCCGGTCAGGGCGTCGACCGGCACGTCCCACCCAACCTCGGCCAGCGCCTCGTCGAGTTCGTCCAGCGACTGGACGGTGGTCGAGGGGCCACAGAGCGGGTAGATGGGCAGCCCGATCAGGTGGTCGACGCCGTCCGACCGGGCCGCCTCGACGGCGTCCGTGATGAACGGGTCGGTGTACTGCATCCCGTAGTAGGTGTTCACGTCGTATCCGCGGCGGTCGAGTTCGTCCGCCAGCATCGACGCCTGCGTAGTGGCGTGGTCGTAGAGCGGCGATCCGCCGATCTCCTCGTACTCCTCCATGAGGCCCGGCGCGCGACGCTTCGCCAGTTCGCTGGCGCGTGCCCGTGCCTCCGCCTCGGTCGTCTCCTTCCCCTCGATGTCCATGTTGGCGAAGAAGATGCGTTCGAGGTAGTCGACGACGACGTCGCGATCCGGCTCCGACGGCTCACCGAAGTTGAGCAACACGATCCCGGTGGTCATACGCTCCGCCTAGGGACAGGTCAGTACAAAACCTGTCGGTCGGTCCGGCGCGGCGGGTGTCGGCCCGACATTTTAAGCCAACGTCCAGTGTCGGTCCACCCGTCGGCCCATGGACTGTATCGAGTGCGGCGAAGAGTCGAACTACCACCGCGCCGTCGTCGAACTCGTCACTGGAACCGTTCTCGGGAGTTACTGTGTCGACTGTGAGGACCGACGCTTCGGCGACGAACTCGACACCCACACTGCGAACGACCGCTGCGTCTGCTGTGACCGCTTGGGCCACTACCTGCTCCCGGTCCACTACATCGACGTCGACCTCACGGACCGCGAGGCGCCGGCCGAGACGGGGTGGATCGACCGCTCGGCGCCGCGCCTCTGTTTCGATCACCTGTTCGAACTGACCACGCCGACCGACCTCGTTCGGCGTCGTCGGCAGGGCGTGGCGTGGATGCGACGGTAGCTCGTACTGCCGGCTGTCGGTCGCTGTATCCCGACACAGTCACAGCCGACCGTATCACGCGACGAACCGGTGGAGCGCCCCGGACGACCCGACGGGGCCGCCGCGGTCGCTCGTCAGGACGTAGAGGTGACCGTCCGGGTCGCGCCCGAACGCGCGGACGAAGGAGCCGAACGACCCGCCGCGAACCCGAAGCGTCGAGATGGGCCACAGCCCCTCCTCGGTCGGGTCGGCCACGAAGAGGCGGCCGTCGGCCTGCCAGTCCGCGAAGACGTACCGGCCGTCGAACTCCTCGATGGGGCCGTCGTAGCGATACCCGCCGACGACGGCGATGCCCGTCGCCGTCGCGCCGGGCTCGACGCCCGGGTGCGGATACTCGATCACCGGGTCGCGGAGTTGCGCGCCCGCGAGCGTGTGACTCGGACACCCCGCCGGCTCCTCGCGTGGCGCCGACGGGTCGAAACAGTGCGTCCCCTCGTGGACGTTCCAGCCGTAGTTTTCACCCTTCGCGACGCGGCTCACCTCCTCGTAGCGCGCCTGTCCCACGTCCGCGACGAGGAGGGCGTCGCCGTCACCGGACTCCGTCCGGTTGCCCGAGGGACTGCGTCCCCCGCTGTCGACGGAGAACCGCCACGGGTTGCGAAAGCCCCACGCCCACTGCTCGTCGAGGCCGTCCGCGCCCACGAGCGGGTTGTCGTCGGGGACGGCGTAGGGCTCACCGCCATCGACGTCGATGCGGAGGATGCTCCCCAGCAGGTTCTCGGTGAGGTCCTGCCCGTTGCCGCCGCGGATGCGCTCGTACCAGTCCTCGACGTGGCCGCGGCCCACGTCGCCACCGCCGCCGCCGTCGCCCACGCCGACGAAGAGGAAGCCGTCGGGGCCGAAGGCGAGCGAGCCGGCGTTGTGGTTGGGCTGGGGCTGGGGGATTTCGAGCAGGATGCGCTCGCTGTCGGCCGACGCGGACTCGGCAGCCGGGTCGACCGTGAACTCGCTCAGGACGAAGGTATGAGAGTAGCCGGGCGGCGACGACGACCGGCGCGGCGCGCTGTAGCGGACGAACAGCCGGCCGTTCGAGGCGAAGTCGGGGTGGGGGGCGAGGCCGAGTAGTCCCCGCTCGTCCGGCCCGGACCGGAGGTCGACGACCCGATCCGAGAGGTCGAGGAAGGGCGCATCTGGGTGGTCGGCCGCGAACACCTGCCCCGGTTGATCGGCGACGAAGACGCGGTCGACGCCCGCGGGCATCGCCACGTCGGTCGGGGCTGCGAAGCCGTCGGCGACGGTGTCGACCCCCACGCCGGGGCGGTCGGCAGCCGTCGTCGGTAGTGCCGTCCGCGTGGTGCCAGTGGGCGTCGAGGTCGATCCGTCGCCAGTCTGAGTGGTGCTCCCGTCCCTGCCACCCCCACAGCCCGCGAGGCCTGCGATGAGGGCGCCCGCCGCCCGGCGCAGGAAGCGCCGCCGCGCGCTGTCGGCAGTCATCCGCACGCGAGACGCCGCGAGCCGTGGTGAGTCGGTGCCGACCGTGTCATGTCCCGCGGTAGGGGAGAGAGGAAGTAGATAGTTTGGGTAGTGACCGGACGGTAAGAAGACATTTCTCGGGTTTCAGCCGGCTCTCTGACACGATATCACAGGGGCGGTGTCGCTCCGCATCCGGGTCGAAAACACAGGCTGACACCCCGGTATGCTCCCGATACCTATACGTGATGGCGCTGAACTGAGGGGTATGCGCTCCGAATCGAGATCGGACCGAGGGGGGAACGGAGCCGGCACACCAGATCTCACCACGACTGGCGAGGCGCTCGAACGGCAGTTGACGAGGGCGCTCGACGCCGCGGACACGGAACAGACGCGATTCCACCTCCGACAGGCGCTGCAGCTCCTCAAGGCGCTCGACGAGTAGCGTCGCCGCCAGTTAGTAATCGTTATACGCCGGGTGGACTAGGTTCGACCTATGCAACGACGCGCTGCGGCCATCTACGTCGCGTTCTTTATCGTCCTCGGCGCGGCGTCGTACTCGGTGATCGCGACGGCCACTGCGCCGACGATTGGGTTCGAGAATCCCGATCACAGGCTCTCCGAAGGCGACCAGTTCTCGGTCGAGAACCGGCAGTACACCGTCTCGACGGTCTCGGCAGAAGTGTCGAGCGGCGGCGGTGGACACGGTGGTGGCGGCGCGACCGTCACGCGGTCCGGAGAACTCACGTGGACCAACGACTCGGCCCGCTACACGCAAGCGTGGGACCACAACAGCACCGTCACGTACCAAGGCGAGACGTACCGCGTCGTGGTCGGTGAGGGCGACGACCCCACGTCCTTCCGGCTGGTCGAGGAGATCAACCGGACCGCCATCCTCCAGAACGATCCTGCCGTCAACGACGAGACGGTCACGCTGAACGGCACGGAGTACGTCGTCCGCGAATCGAACGGCAGTCGGACGCTGACGCCGGCGAGCGAGTACTTCCCCACGCCCGCCTCGACACAGTATCGAGAGGGCGACAGTCTCCAGTTCCAAGGGAACACGACGAGCGTCGCCGACGTGACGACCGACGGCGCGACCCTCGCGTGGACGGCCCCGAAGACCAACACCGTCAACGTGGGTAACGAGGCGAACGTCACGCTGAGCGGCCAGCGGTACTTCGCGTACTTCCCCGACAACAGCACGCTCGTCCTCGAGAGCGACTACGGCGTGTACCGGGAGCAGACCGAGGAGATCGACACCTACCACGAACACGTCAACGGCCTCTGGGGCGTCTCCATCGTGAGTTTCGCCACGGCCATCATGCTCCTCGGCATGGCGTACATGCCCTCGCGGTACTGAGCGGGGACCTCCACGGCGGGTCGAGACGCACCGCCGGCCTCGTTTCGACAGAGCGGCGAGAACGCCCGGAACTGTTTTTTTGCCGGACTCAGTATTTTCGGGAATGAAGGTCTGGGTCGACCCGAAAGAGACGGCAGCAGGCGCGTGGGGTGGCGTCGACGACGACTCGACAGCGCCCGCACCGTCGCCTACCGTCCCCGTCATGGAACGGGCAGTGGCGGCCCGACCCCCGATACAGTACACCGACGGCGCCTATCTGGCGCCAGCGGCGGAGGGTGCAGACGGCACGGACCGGGATAGCTACGCGCGCGTCCAGTTCAACTGCGCAGTGAACCGTGCGGGAACGATCAAGCTGACCGGCCGGGGCTACCGGTGGGGCGGGGAGGAGTCGGCCGTGCGGTTCAAGTCGCTGTTCACGCGGGAAGCCGATCCGACCGAGACGGTACCGTTCGACACGTACGAGCGGTGGCTACGCCTCCAGCGTGGAGAAGTGACGGGGTTCGAAGACGGCGACGAGTACATCCACTTCGAACCGACGGAGGGTGCTATCGAAGAGGGACGGAAACAGCGTGCGTGGGCGGAGTTGCGCTGGGCCGTCCGGCTCAGGCTAGCCGAACTCGAACTCGTCAGGAACGCCCCCTTCGCCCGGTATCGGCTACAGGAGCGCGACGAGTGGGAGACGATCCGTGGCACCCTGCGCTGGAAACCGACGGCCTTCGGCGACGCCGAAGCGTAATCAGCCGCCGCGAACGGGAATCTTCGCCAGATCGACTCGGCGCTCAATCGTCTCCACGGAGCCGTCGCCATCGGGGTAGACGAGCGCGACGACGTCGACGGCCCGTGGTGTCGATCCCGCGGGAATCGACCACTCGGCCGAGATGACACGGCGCTCGCCGGGTGCCAGCCGGTCGGTCGTCGCCCGGCCGCTGACGGATCGGTCGTCGTCGAGGTGGACGGCGAGTAACTGGAACTCGTAGTCCGTGTCGCCGGTGTTCTCCACCTCGACGGTGAGTGTGAGCGGCCAGCGGTCGCCCCCGACTTCCCGAAGGACGGCCGAGGCGAGCGTCTCCGAGCGCTCGGTCTCCGGAAGGAGGTCGTCGCCGACGGCTACGCGCGAGTCGGTCACGTCCGTGGCGGTCGCGGTCGATTCGGACCCCTCGCCGCCGCCGAACTGTTCTTCGAGCAGGCCGAGGAAGGTGAGTCCCTCGACGAGCAGTGGGATGCCGATGCCGAAGCCAACGAGCAGGCGGATCAGCGTGCGTTTCGAGATGCCGCCGGATTTGGGGGCGTCACCCTCGCTGGGCGTCTCGGTCGCGTCGGACGGATCGTCGGATGGATCGGTCACGGTGAAGGGAACGGATGTCGGCTAGACCGGGATCGGGGGGCTACCCGGCGTGAGCAGACCGTCGCTGACGAGCGCCCACAGCGGCAGACCGTACGCGAGCACGATCAGGACGACGGCGACGGCCGTCCAGAGCTTCAGGTTGTCGAGTATCTTCGGGCTGTGTTCGGGGCCGGACAGCGGCGCCGGGATCGAACTGTTGACCCGGAGGGAGTCGTTACCGCTGCCGCCGAACCACGTCCCGAAGATGACGATCAGATAGAGCACCAGCCCGAGGAAGAGGATGGTGCCGCCGATGGCAATCTGGAGGCGCATCTCGCTGATCCCGCCGACGACGCCTTGGAACGAGACGGCGTCGTACTGGGGTTCGGCGGTCCGCCGCGGGACGCCCGCGAGCCCCGCCCGGTGCATCGCGTTCGACATGAGCGTCATGCCGACGAACCAGACGTAGGGCTGGATAGTCGCGAGCGAGCGGAAGCGCAGGCGATTACCCGTGATCTGCGGGAAGAGCCAGTAGCCGGCGGCCATGAACGTGAGCGCCGACGCGGTGCCGACGGTGAGGTGGAAGTGCCCCGGCACCCACAGCGTGTTGTGGACGAGGTAGTTGATGTTCATGCCGGCGTTGATCATACCGGAGAAGCCGCCGGCGGCGAACATCAGCCCCGCGAGCACACAGCCGGCGAATGCGGGTTCGTCCCACGGGAGCGTCCGGAGCCAGCCGAGACGGCCCTCACCGCCACGCTGCCGGCCGCCGTGTTCGATGCTGGCGACGACCGTGAAGGCGGTGAGCAGGCTGGGCAAGAGGAGGAACATCGTGTTCGTCATTGCGATGAACTTGAAGCCCTCTGGGATGCCGGGGTCGACGTACTGGTGGTGGAAGCCGACCGGCGTCGAGAGCAGGAGGAAGAGGACGAACACGACGCGAGCGAGCGGGTCGCTGAACAGCCGGCCACCGGAGAACTTCGGCAGGACGGTGTACCAGATGAAGTAGGCCGGCATGAGCCAGAAGTAGACGACCGGGTGGCCGAAGTACCAGAACAGCGTCCGGGTGAGCAGGGGGTCGACCGTCTCGATCAGGCCGAGCGACCACGGCAGGAGGAAAAAGAGCACCTCCACCGCGACGCCAATCGACGAGATGTACCACATCAGCATCGTCACTAGGACCATGAACGTCTGCAGGGGGATGCGCTCGCCGGGGTTGTCCTTCCGCCACCCCCAGTAGGCGCGGAACCAGTCGACGCCCGCGAGCCACGAGCCGACGACGAAGAACACGAGGCCGACGTAGAACGCCGGGTGTGCCTGCATCGGCGCGTAGAACGTGAAGAGCACGTCTGCCTTGAACGGCATCGACGGGACGAGCCCACCGAGGATGGTGACGGCTGCGATGATGGAGCCGAGGAGCATCAGCGCGAACCAGCCCATCGTGAAGCGTGGACTCGGGAGCGGACGGTCGAGGCTTCGCGTGACGCCCCACGTGAACAGCCCGGAGAGGGCGAAGGTCGTGAACACGAGCGCGAGGAGGACGCCGTGGCCCGTGAGCACCGTGTAGTAGTCGGCTGAGCTCACGAACCCGCGGAAGATGCCCGTGCGGTGGAGCGCCTGTATCATGCCGAACAGGCCGCCGATGCCGAGCGCGATGAACGCGACGGCCATGTTCCAGCGAACGATGCGTGCGTCGGTCGGGAAATCGTCGACGTATGCCATCTTAGCTACCTCCCTCGTACTCGTCTTCGGGGACGACCACGAGCTGGCCCGCCATCGTGTGGTGGCCGGCGCCGCAGTACTCGTGACAGACGATCCCGTACTGACCGGGTTCGTCGAACCGCACCGTTATCTCGGCGACCTGTCCGGGGATCACCATGACGTTGACGTTGGTGCCCGCGACTTCGAAGCCGTGGACCACGTCCGCGCTGGTGACGTAGAACGTCACCTCGGAGTTCGCCGGGACGCGGATGGGCGAGGTGGTGCCCGGCTGGAAGAGGAACTGGCGGGCGACCACGTGCACTTCGTACTGGTTCTCGCCCACCTGTGTCACGCCGGGGTCGCCGAACTCGGTGTCGCCGAGCGAGCCGGCGTCGACCGTCCCGCCGGAGTCGTCGACCATCTTCACGCCCGCGCCGACCGTACCGTACGTCACCGTCGCGATGAACCCGACGATGAGGAGCAGTGCCGCAGCAGTCCAGATCTTCTCGTATCGATGAATTTCCATGCCTGACACCTCCTGTTACCCGATCACCGTCGGTCCGCCGCCGAGGAACTCGACGAAGTACATGAACACCCACATCAGGGAGATGATGGCGACGTAGATCACGATGAGCGTCGCCGTGCCGTACGGGTCGAAGTCGTCGTGGCCGAGCTCGCGGACGACGCCCGCCTCGAACACCGACTCCTCCGGCGTCCGTTCGGCGGGTGGCGCTTCGGCTTCGGCTTCGGCGGCCGCTCCGCCACCCGTCGTGAACTGGTCGTAGTTGAGGAACACCCACGCGGTGACGCCGAGGACGAGGGCGAGTGCCGCCGCGACGGCGCCGCCAATCAGCCGGAAGGCGAGCGAGAGGGTCGGCGACGCGCCGGCACCCTCACCGCCTTCACCGCCGGGAGCGGGGGTTCCGTCGCCACCATCGCCGCCACCACCACCGGAGGGTGCCGGCCCGACGACGATGGCGCCTTTCATGCCGAGCGCGAGATGTGGCTGACAGTAGTACTTGTAGACGCCCTCGGTCTCGAAGGTGTGTTCGTAGGTGAACCCGGTGTTCTCTATCGTTTCCTGACCGCTCCAGCCGGCGCCGGACGGCTGTTCCTCGATCAGGACGTTGTGGGTGTCGGAGACCCACTCGAACGTGACCGTCGTCCCGGGATCGATCCGGACGGCGGCCGGTTCGAAGGCGTAGGGGCCGCCGTTGCCCTCGGCGCCGACGTCGATGGTGATCGAGTCTTGCCCGGTCTGGTCGACGGTGCCGTCGAAGTTCTGCGTCTCGGCACCCGTCTCGCTTCCGAACCAGTTGCCGTACTCGGCGGGAACGCCGCCACCGCCGCCGCCGTCACTGCCGCCACCGCCGCCACCGCCGCCACCGCCGACGACGATGGCGCCTTTCATGCCGAGCGCGAGGTGCGGCTGGCAGTAGTACTTGTAGATCCCTTCGGTCTCGAAGGTGTGTTCGTGGGAGAACCCGGAGTTCTCGATGTTCTGGACGCCGCCCCAACCGGCGCCGGACGGCTGTTCCTCGATCAGGATGTTGTGGGTGTCGGAGACCCACTCGAAGGTGACCGTCGTGCCCGGATCGACCCGGACGGCGGCCGGCCCGAACGCGTACGGACCGCCGTTGCCCTCGGCACCGACTTCGACCGTGACCGAGTCCTGTCCGGTCCGGTCGACGGTGCCGTCGAAATTCTGTGTCTCGGCACCCGTGTCGCTGCCGAACCAGCCGCCGTAGTCGACGCCGCCCTGCGCGGCGGCGGGACTGGCGGCGGTGGCGGCGATGCCGGCGGCCACGCTTCCCGCAGCCGTCCGGAGCGCCGTGCGCCGGGTGATCGTCCGCGTATCACCCGCGCCGGATTTCCGTGTCATCCTCGTCGCCTCCCGACGTGGCTCCCGCACCACGTCCCGATGAGCCGTTCGCTACCGTCGTCTACCACCATACATTCCCCCTCGCCACCTCGTCCTTATAATACGAGCCACCGATTTTCGAATCGCTGGAATGGCGATGCCAGTTATTAGGAAGACTCCCCGACAGTACCGGTATGGTTTCCGTCCATCAGGTACCGATTGTCGCGTTGCTCGCACTGCTTCCCGTCGCGGTGTACGCGTTCTCGGTCGAACTCATCGCGGTGGTGGCGCTGGTCAACGTCGTCCTCATCGCGGCGAGCGTGTACGGAATGTTCCTGCCCAGCGAGTCGACCGTCAAGGCCACGTCCGCGTAGCGATGATTCCACTCGCCGGTGCGGGCACCGGGACGGCGGCGGCCGCGGCGAGCGACCCCGGACTGCTCGTGTTCCTCGCCATCGGTGTCCTCGGCGGCGCTCACTGCCTCGGGATGTGCGGGCCGCTCGTCACGCTGTACGCCGACCGTATGGGTGCGGCGTCCGACCGCGTCCGCCCTACTTCCGGCGACGCGAATCGCGTCCGCCCTACTTCCGGCGACGCGAATCGCGTCCGCCCCATCGACGTTCGCCAGCACCTGCTGTTCAACGCCGGTCGCACGCTCAGCTACGCCGCCATCGGCGCGATCATGGGCGCGCTCGGGGCCGTCCTCTTCGACATCGCCGCCGTCGCGGCCCTCGCGACCGACGTTCGGGGCGTCACGGGCATCCTCGCCGGCGGCTTCATCGTGTTCACCGGCGCGGGCTACCTCCTCCGTGGCACTGTCGGCCACGGCGTCTCGATTCCGCTCGTCGGTGACGCCTTCGCGCGGGTGTACGCCGCCGTGACGACCCGCGTCGACAAGTGGGTCGGCGGCCCCCGAATCGCCGTGCTCGGTGCGCTCCACGGCTTCCTCCCCTGCCCCCTGCTCTACCCCGCCTTCCTCTACGCCTTCGCCGTCGGCTCGCCAGTCCGTGGCGCGATCTCGCTCGCCGTCCTCGGGGTCGGAACCGTCCCGACGTTGCTCGCCTACGGGACCGTCTTCCAGTCGCTCGGAACGGGGAGCCGGGTGACCCTCCACCGCGCTCTCGGCGTCGCCTTCGTGGCCCTCGGCTACTTGCCCTTGGCACACGGACTGATGCTGCTCGGGATTCACCTGCCCCACCCACCGATCCCCGTCTACCAGCCACTCGGATAATGACCTGCACGCTCTGTGACCTGCCGACGCCCGATCCGCCGGTGACGGACGAAGCGGTCACGGGCACCTTCTGTTGCCGGGGCTGTCTGGAAGTGGCGCGGGCGCTCGACGACGTAGAAGATGCGTCGGCCGCGGACGTGGACGGTCCCGACGGCGTCCGCGACGCCCTCGGCGGCGACGAGTCGGGCGTCGACCCCGACACCGACACCGACGCCGCCTTCGTCGCCGTTTCGGGGATGCACTGTGCGACCTGTGAGGCGTTTCTGGAGGCGCGCGCGACCGACCACGAGGGCGTCGCCGCCGCGGAGGCGTCCTACCCGTCCAACCTCGTCCGTCTCGTCTACGATCCGGACCGACTGGACGAGGCGGACCTCCCCGAACTCCTCGACGGTGCGGGCTACCGTGCCCGGCGGATCGACGAGGACGGCGAGGACGACACCACCGAGACCATCGGTCGCCTGATCATCGGCGGTTTCTTCGGCATGATGACGATGGCGTGGTACGTCCTCTTTCTCTACCCCACCTACCTCGGCATGGAGGTGTCGCTCCTCGACGTGACCGGCGCGGCCGGCCAGTATCTCCTCTGGAACGTCTGGGTGATGACGAGCATCGTCCTCGGCTACACCGGCTACCCCATCCTCCGGGGCGCGTACGTCAGCCTCCGGGCCGGCCGGCCGAACATGGATCTGCTGGTCGCCCTCGCCGCCGGCACCGCCTACGTCTACTCGACGGCGACGCTCCTCCTCGGCGGGACCGAAGTGTACTTCGACATCACGACGGTCGTCGTCATCGTCGTCACCCTCGGCGGCTACTACGAGACGCGCCTGAAATCGCGGGCCGCGGGACAGTTGACCGAGCTCACCGAGAGCCGGGTCGAGGAGGCGCGCCGGCGGACGAACGGGGGCGAGGAGACGGTCGCCGTCGAGGGGATCGAGGCGGGCGACGAACTCGTCGTGGGCGCTGGCGAGCGTGTGCCCGTCGACGGCACGGTCATCGAGGGGACGGCCGCCGTCGACGAGTCGCTCGTGACCGGCGAGTCCGTCCCCGTTCGACACACCGCCGGCGACGAGGTGATCGGGGGCGGCCTCGTCACGGAGGGCGGCATCGTCGTCGCGGCCGACGAGGCGGCGACGAGCACGCTCGACCGGCTGGTCACCCACCTCTGGCGCGTCCGGAGTTCGCGCTCGGGCGTCCAGCGACTCGCGGATCGGCTCGCCGCCGTCTTCGTTCCCGTCGTCGTCCTTCTGGCCCTCGGCGCGTTCGTCGTCCATCTCGCCCTCGGCACGACGCCGACGGCGGCTTTCCTGACCGGCCTCGCCGTCCTCGTCGTCTCCTGTCCCTGCGCGCTGGGGCTGGCGACGCCGCTCGCCGTCGCCGCGGGTGTCCGCGAGGCGCTCGACGCTGGCATCGTCATCACCGACGGCGACGTGTTCGAGCGCGCGACGGCGGCCGACATCGTCGCTTTCGACAAGACGGGGACGCTCACGACGGGGGAGATGACGCTGCACACCACGGCGGGTGCCGACGACGCCATCGCCCGTGCCGCCGCCGTCGAAACCTTCGCCGATCACCCGATGGGGCGGGCAGTGACCGCGGCCGTAGACGTCCCCGACCGCACCGTCGACGACTTCGAGCGCCACCCGGGACGGGGCGTCAGCGGCGTGGTGGCGGGAGCGCGCGTGACCGTCGGCCGCGCGGACCTGTTCGAGGAGAGCGAGATTCCCGAGTCCTACCACGAGCGTTACGACCGCGCCGTCGACGCCGGGCACGTCGCCGCCTACGTCGGGTGGGACGAACGGGTGCGGGGCGTCCTCGTCGCCGGCGACCAGCCCCGACCCGAGTGGCGCGAGGTGGTCTCGGCCGTCGCCGCGGACGTGGAGCGAGTGGTGATCATTACAGGGGACGGCGAGGCGGCGGCCGCCCGCTTCCGCGACCACCCCGACGTGGACGACGTGTTCGCGGGCGTCCCGCCGGAGGCGAAAGCGGAGGTGATCGGTCGCCTGCGCGAGGAGGGGACGACGGTGATGGTCGGCGACGGAAGCAACGACGCGCCGGCGCTGGCGGCCGCCGATCTGGGCATCTCGCTGGAGAGCGGCACCCGCCTCGCCGCCGACGCCGCCGACGCCGTCGTGACGACCGACGACCTGACCACCGTTCCCGAAGTGTTTCGGCTCACCGCGGCGACGAAACAGCGTCTCCACGAGAATCTGGGGTGGGCGTTCCTGTACAACGCTCTCGCGATACCGGCAGCCGCCCTCGGCGCGCTCAACCCTCTCGTCGCCGCGGTGGCGATGGCGACGAGCAGTCTGCTGGTGGTGGGGAACTCGGCGCGGAGTCTCGGCGACGGCGATGGCGGGAGCGACGCCGATACGCTCCCGGTCGACGCCGACGCCGCCCCCTCGCCACCCGTCGTATCTCCCGACACGGAGTAGCTCAAATTCCCCTTTGCGTCATCGAACACCCTTTTGAGCCGGGGGTCGAGAAGGACAGTATGGTCCCCTCCGTCTCCACACACCACGCCCGGTCGGCCGCCGCTCGCGCCGAAGGCGCCGCCCGCGCTGCCGCCTTCTGGAGCGCCGTCGCCCTCCCTTTCGCCGCCGTCGCCCTGCTCGTCGTCGGCGCCCCGGCGAGCCGAGTCGGTCTCTTGCTCCTGTGTAACGCCGTCGCGCTCGTCGTCGGACACGGCCACCACGAGCCCTGACGGTCGCCGAACGTCGGACAGTATAAGGCCGCCGGGCGGCAATCCCCGGCCGAATGCGGGTGACGCTACTCGGGACGGGCGACACGACTGGGACGCCGACGGTAGGCTGTGACTGTGCCACCTGCGAACGCGCGCGAGAACTCGGCGTCGAACGCTCGCGCTTCTCGGTCCACATCGAGAACGAGCGGACCGGCGAGTCGCTCCTGATCGACTGCAGTCCCGACTTCCGCCACCAGTTTCTCACGCAGGACGTACCGCTCCCCGACGCCGCCTTGGTGACACACGTCCACTTCGACCACCTCGACGGACTGGGCAACGCCTACCGCCTGTTCGACGACCTGCCGGTTCACGCGGCCGACGAGGTGGACCCCGTGACCGACGAGAGCGTCGCGGACACCATCCGCCGGAAGTACGACTACCTCGACCGGGTGACCGTCCACGACCACGCGCCGGGCGAACGCTTCCGCGTCTGTGGGCTGGACGTGCGCCTCGTCCCAGTCGACCACCCACCGCTCGTGTGTTACGGCGTCGTGGTCGAGGACCCCGAGACGGGCGCGAAGTGTTCGCTCACCGGCGACACGAGCTACGGGATTCCGGAGGCGTCACGGACGGCGCTTGCCGACCCCGACCTCCTCCTCGCGGACGCCATCGTCCCCGCGTCGTCGGCGGAACACCACCCGCTCGGTGGGAAGCACCACGACGACGGGGTGCCGCGGACGTTCGGGACGAAACACATGACCCGCGAGGGGGCGCTGGACCTCGCGGCCGAACTCGACGCCGAACGGACGCGACTGGTCCACCTCGCGCACTTCTACCCGGCCGACGAGGCGTTCGCGGAGCCGCTGGCCGTCGACGGCGAGCAGTACGACCTTTAAGCGTCGGCGTCTCACTGCCTCTATGACCGTCGTCTCGACGCTCGGCCGTGGCGCCGCCAGCGGCCTCGCGGGCGCGCTCGTCTGGATCGGCGTCTCGTTACTCCTCCTCGGCACGCCGGACCCACGGCGGGCGGCGCTCGCCGGCCTCGCACTCGGCGTCGTCGTCGCCGGACTCGCCGGTATCACGAAGCGCCGCTGACGCCTCGCCGTCGCCCTCGTGACGGCGCTCAGGAGAACCGATCCAGCCCCGCCTGTCGGCGCGCCACTCCCGCCGGATCCGCGACCCACGGCGTCCGGTCGTCACGCAGTGCCGCGCAGTCGACGGCGGGTGGGTCGGCCGGCGTGAAGTGGGGACACGAGTCGCCACACGCGCTCGCAGGGTCGACGACGCGGTCGAAGGCGGCACAGTAGGGGCGACCGTCGTCGGTCGGACACATCGACGCACACCCCGGATAGTCCGGACGCCAGCCCTTTCCGTAGGCGCGTTCGGCGATGGCGCGGCGCTTGCGTGCCTTCGCGGCCGCCGAGACGACCGCCACGTCGGTCCGGAGCGGATGCTCCGCGAGCGGTTCGATCCCCGGTGCCGCCGGATCGAGCGGCGTCGGCTCTCGAATCACGGTGAGGTCGCCGTCGACGAATCGCCAGACGCCCACGGATTCGGGGATGCGGTTCAGGTGCGCGCCGGTCACGTAGCTCTCGGTCGCGAGGACGGACACGTCGAAGAGGCCGAGCGCGGTGTCACACCGGAGCTGTCGCTGGAGGTCGCCGGGACGACCGAGGTCGGGTTTGTTCTCGATGCCGATCAGGCGGCCGAACCAGTCGGGGTAGCGGGTCGCCGCGCGAACGTACTGTCGGGTTCCGCGCCGTTCGGCCTCGAAGAAACCGACCTCGACGGCGCGGTCGGCGACGCGGCGCGCGTGGCCGGACGCGCAGTCGAACGCCTCGACGGGGTCGACGGCGCGGCCGGGCCCCACGTCGCTCTCGATGGCTCGCGGCGGAATCGTCTCGTTCGTGATCGCAGCGCGGCGGGCGAACTCGGGGCCGGGGACCACCGCGCAGACGTCGACGACGCGGGAACCGGGGTCGGCGACCGAGGCGCCGATCTGTCGGCCGAGTACCCACTCGCGGGTTCGTTCGAGGTGGGCACAGAGCGCGAGTTCGAACGCGTACTCCGACACGCTGTCGCGATTGTCGTGAATCATGCGGCGTTCTCGCCGGGTCGGCGAGAATCCGCCGACTGGACGACGATCCCGATCAGTCGTCGACGATGACTTCGACGGGTTCGTCGGTGTCGTCGTCGGTGTCGTCGTCGGTGTCGAGGCCGTCGCGGCCACCGCGTTCCTGCCAGAGGAGAACGCCGGCGACGAGGACGACGATCCACGAACGCCAGTTCGCCAGGTTCAGCGTGTAACCGATGCCGAAGGGCTTCTCGACGATCATGCCCTCGCCGGGCTTCCAGTGTGCGGAGAGCAGCCGCCCGAGGCTCGGGCGTTCGAAGTTGTACGGGATACCGAGAATCGATCCTGACTGCGGCTTGTCGACCATGGGAGACGGATACGACTCCCCGGGATAAATCGTTTCGGCTCGACCGTCATCGGGAACAGCGTTATTGTCGGCGACGGCCGACCTGTAGTATCGGCAATGAGTGAATCCGAGGGGCCCGGATCGGACGACCCCGACGGCACCGGGGTCGAGTACGGCGAAGTAGCGCTCGCGCTGGCGGTCGTCGCGGCGCTCGTCGTCGCCGCGGCCCTCCTCCCGGGCGCCGGCCTCGGTGGAACGGGCGGCGAACCGAGCGAACGGGGGACGGCCACGGGCGAGGCGCCGGAGACGACGCCGGGCCAGCAGGGGCGTAGCGGCACGCCGCCCGGCGGGGCGCTGGGTGGCGGGTCGCCGAGCGGCGTCCCACTCTCACAGCCGCCCGAGGAGACACGGATCGGATCGACGCAGTCGATTGGTCGGCCGCTGTCCCAGACACCCCAGTTCGTCGTCGAGGGGCCGACGAACACGTACTGGCGGCAGACGGCCTACGCCACCTACACCGGGTCGTCGTGGGCGAGTTCACCGCGGTGGCAGTCCATCGACCGGGGCGTGCCCAACGACGCCCAGACCGTCGGCGGGCCGGCGATGGACTACCGTGTCAGGCTGCTCGTCCCCTCGTCGTCGCTCCCGACGGCGTGGCAGCCGAGTACGGTTCGGGTGCCGAACGGGAGCGCGGGCGTCGAGGCGTCGTCGGTCGGCGGCGTCCGCGCGACGCGGCGCCTCCCCGCGGGCACGACGTATCTGGCCCGGAGCGCGGCGCCGCCCGACGAGCCGGCGACGCTCCGGGCCGCGGGCACCGACTACCCCGACCGGGTCGAGCGGCGGTACACGCAGCTCCCCGAGGCGACACCCGAGCGAGTGGGTGCGTTCACCGACGAGCTGACCGCGGGCGACGAGACGCCCTACGAGAAGGCCACGACGATTCGTGACTGGCTCAAGGGGAAACCGTACTCGCTGAACGCCACCCACGAAGCGGGCGAGCCGGTGGCAGACCAGTTCATCTTCGAGATGGAGTCCGGCTACTGCCAGTACTACGCCACGTCGATGGTCGTCATGCTGCGGACACAGGGGATTCCGGCGCGCTACGTCGTCGGCTACGCGCCGGGCGAGCGCGTGGGCGAGGACCAGTACCTCGTCACCGCCGACCGGGGGCACGCGTGGGTCGAGGTGTTCTTCCCCGACACGGGCTGGGTGCGGTTCGATCCGACCGGCTCCGGCCGGCTCCCGGTCGAAAATCCGCAGCCGCCGTACGACATCGAGTTGAACCGCTCGGCCGTCGCCGGCGCGAACGTGGCGATCAGCGTCGAGAAAAACGGCACGCCGGTCGTGGGCGCGACGGTCGAAATCAACGACGAGCGCGTCGGGTGGACTGGAGCGGACGGGACGGTGACGACCCAGCTCCCCTACGCCGCGGAGTTCACCGTGACCGCGCGCCCGCCGGACGCCGCGACGAAATACGAGGGTGAGACGGGGGAGACGACGGCCGATCTGTGGGCGGGGGGTGCCGCGCTCCCAGCTAGCCGTGACACACCGGCCGACCGCCAGACGCCGCCGATCATCGCCGACCACGACGGCACCAATCACTCCTCGCGGACCTACCGGAGCGACACGAACGTCACGCTGTCGGTGGAGGGGACGCCCGTCGCGGGCGGCGGCGTCACCGTCGTCGCCACGATTCGCGACGTGCCCGTGCGGGACGCGACAGTGACACTCGACGGCGAGCGCGTGGGGACGACGGGCGCGGACGGACGCCTCGGATTCTCGCTCGACGGCGTCGAGCCGGGCACGCACCGCCTCGCCGTCCAGCGGGAAGCGGTCGGCGCGACGACGACGCTCCAAGTTCGACCGCCGGATGCCACCACGGCAACGCCAACGCCCGACCACCAGCCGACGCTGAACCTCTCGGTCGACGCCCCGCTCTCGCTCCCGCTCCCGGGCGGGCCGGCGACGGTCCGGACGACCCGAAACGGGACGCCGGTCGACGGGGCACGGGTGTCGGTCGGGGGGAACGCAGCGGGAACGACCGGCGAGAACGGCACGCTCGACGTGTCGCTCCCGACGACGGGGTCGGCCGCCGTCGTCGCCCGACACGACGGCGCGACGGCACGGACCACGCTGCCCCTCTTCCGCAACGCGGCGCTCGTCGGCCTCCTCGCGCTGGGGGGACTCGGCCTCGTCGGGCGCGAGGTACGACGGCGCGGCCTCACCGCCCGGGGAGCGGCCCACGCAGCCGCGATGGCGGTATCACGGCTCGCCGCTCGGGCAGTCGCCGTCTGCGTCCGCGCGGCCGACCTCCTCGTGCGGGCGGGGCAGGCGCTCCGCGGCGGACTGGCACGCCTCGCCGCGCTCCCCCGACGGCTCGCGACGCAGGGACTGACGGCGCTCGCAGGACTCCACCCGCGTCGAGTCTGGCGGTGGCTACGCGCGTGGCTGGCTAGTCTCCTAGCGCGTGGCGAGTCGAGGGCCGAGACCGGAACGGTCGCGAACGACGCGCAGGGCGCCGCGGCCGCCGAACCCAACGGTGACGCGGCGTCGAGGGCGACGCTTCGTGACCTCTGGCGGGAGTTCGTCGACCTCGTCGCGCCGCCACGAGTGCGGACGCGCACACCGGGCGAGATCGCCCGCTACGCCGTCGACCGCGGGCTGCCGGCCGAGCCGATCCGCGCCCTGACGGAGGCGTATCGCGACGCCGAGTACGGACGACTGACGCCGGACGACGACCGCCTCTCCCGCGCGCGCGACGCGGTCCGGGCCGTCCGCGAGGCGATCCGCGGAGGCGAGCGGTCGTGACACGTGTCACGTGGCGGCGATTCGCGGTCGCTGTCGCCCTCGGCGGCGTCGCCTTCGCGGTCTGGTACGGATTCGCGCCGACGACGCTCCCGGCCGAGATTCGGGGACCGCTGGACGCCCTCGGCGTCGACCGCGGGCTCGCGTTGGCGTTCGCCGGATCGGTCGCCGCCGTGCTCGGCCTGCTGTACGCGTGGCTCTCCGAGCCGGCCGCCGAGTCGCCGATAGCAGCGGAGTCGACCGACGCACCGAGGCGATCCGTCACTCTCGCCGGTTCGGATCTCTCGACGCAGTACGAGCGGGCGGTCGAGAACGGCGGCCCCGACGCCACCGGTGACGACCCGCTCCGTCGACGGCTCCGCGAGGTGGTGGTCGAGAGTCACCGGCACGTGCAGGGCGGACGCGAGGCAGCGGAGGCGTACGTCGACCGAGGGGACTGGACCGACGACCGATACGCGGCTGCCTTCCTCACGACCACTCCCGCCGTCGACTACCCGTGGTACCACCGCCTGTACGCGTGGCTCTACCCCGACCGAGCCTACGAGCGGCGGGTGGCGCGGACGCTCGGGGCCGTCGAGGCGACGTGTGAAGCGCGGCTGTCGGGGTACGAGGCGCCACCGTCGGCGTCCGGCGGTCGGCTCCGCGCGCTCGTGCGGGCGCTGGGGGGATCGTCGTGAGCCGCCGCGTCCGCCGGTATCAGGGGCTGGCCGCCGCGGCGGTCCTGCTCGTCTCGATTGGGGTCGCGACGGGCACGCCGACGCTCCTGCTCGCGGGCATCGTCCCGCTCGCGTTCGTCGTGCAGGGGGCGCTGTCCACGCTCCAGCCGCTCGACGGCCGGGTGCGGGTCGAACGCGAGGTACGGCCGGAGACGCCCCTGCCGGGCCAGCCAGTCGAAGTGACGCTGACGGTGACGAACGTCGGCGAGTCGGTCCTGCCGGATCTTCGGGTGCACGACGGCGTCCCCGAGGAACTCGCGGTTCGCGAGGGGTCGGCGAGCGCGGGCGCGGCGCTCCGCCCCGGCGAGTCGGTGACTACCGCGTACACGCTGACCGCGAACCGCGGCCGCTACGCCTTCCGGCCCGTCCGGATGCGGGCGTCGAGCGTGAGCGGGACGGTCGTCGCGGAGACGACTCGCGAGGCCGACGGCCCCGACGCGTTCGAGTGCCGGATCGACGCCGAGGACGTGCCGCTCCGGCGCCGGACCACCGCCTTCTCGGGGTCGCTGGCGACCGACACCGGTGGCGTCGGCGTCGAGTTCCACGCCACGCGCGACTACCGCGCGGGCGACCCCGTCAGCCGGATCAACTGGCGGCGCTACGCCAAGACGGGCGAACTCTCGACGGTCGAGTACCGCGAACAGCGCGCGGCGCGGGTGGCGGTGCTGATCGACGGCCGTGACCCGAACCACGTCGCCGCCGCCGACTCGCTCCCCACGGGTGCGACGCTGTGTGCCTACGCCGGCACGCTCGCGGTGCGTGTCCTCCGCGACGAGGGGCACCACGTCGGTGTGGGCGCGCTCGGCCCCGCCGACCCGATCACCGGCCGGCGACCGGCGTGGGTGCCGCCCGACGCCGACGGCTTCGCGGTTCACGCGGCCGCGGTCTGCAACGCCGCCGCGACGGGGACGGAGGAGGCGGTGACCGCGCCAGCGACGCCGGCGGCGAGGGCGCACGCGGCCGCAGACGGCGGGCACACGGACGGCGAACTGCACCGCCTCCTCGGCCACCTCCCCGCGACGGCGCAGGTGATTCTCTGCACGCCGGCGCTCGACGACGCGGTGGCGTCGACGGTGGAGACGATGCGCACCCACGGCCACGAAACGACCGTCCTCTCACCGGCGGTGACGCCGGCGTCGGTCGGCGGTCGGGTGCTCGCGCTGGAGCGCGCGGTGCGCCTCGACCGGATGCGAGGGGTCGGGGCGACCGTCGTCGACTGGGATCGAGAGGAGCGATTACCGACGGCGCTCGCCCGGGCGCTTCGTGCGGGAGGGCGGCGATGACGCAGACGGTCGAGTCGACGGGCGCGCCGGTCGGGGCGACCGTCGTCGACTGGGATCGAGAGGAGCGATTACCGACGGCGCTCGCCCGGACGCTCCGTGCGGGAGGGCGGCGATGACGCAGACGGTCGAGTCGACGGGCGCGCCGGTCGGGGCGACCGTCGTCGACTGGGATCGAGAGGAGC
>Ga0207733_100288_pt1 | contig 41851 bp, 33 predicted proteins | sample A23P3SouthBayCA_FD_187735 | JGI IMG/M metagenome (GOLD analysis project Ga0207733, IMG submission 187735) | Aerobic enrichment media microbial communities from Eden Landing Ponds, California, USA - A23 P3 (SPAdes) | ecosystem: Environmental > Aquatic > Marine > Unclassified | place: Emeryville... | reverse complement strand
GGGTCGGTCATCATCGCGATGCACCACAACGAGAACATGTGGGACATGGGCGGGCTGAAAGAGAAGATGCCCGTCACCTACTGGACGTTCCTCTCGGGTTCGCTCGCGCTCGCGGGCATCGTCCCGTTCGCGGGCTTCTGGTCCAAGGACGAGGTGCTGTTCGAGGCGCTCATCCACGGCTTCGGGACCTCGGGCATGCTCGGGACGATGTATCTCCTCGCGTACGCGATGGGGCTACTCGCCGTGTTCTTCACGGGCTTCTACACGTTCCGGATGGTCTACCTGACCTTCCACGGGGACGCCCGCTCGGAGACGGCGCGTGACCCCGAACCGGTGCGCTGGAACGTCAAGGGGCCGCTGGCCGTGCTCGGTATCGGCGCCGCGACGGTCGGGCTCATCAACATGAAGCCGGTCGCGGAGCTGACCGGGCTGCACATCGACTTCCTCCACAAGTGGGTCAACGGGCCCGAGGAGGGCGGCTGGCCCGAGGCGCTGTCGACCGGGCTCCACCACTACGAGACGCTGCTCCACGACGTGGCGCACGTCACCGCGGGCTACCCGCTGGGCGAGACGCCGACGCTGCTCGTCTCGGCGGCCGTCTCGCTCGGGCTGGCGCTGGCCGGTGTCCTCTTCGCCCGGAGTCTCTACGGCGTCGACCAGCCGGTCGAGCACACGGACAAGCTGGGAGGTGCGAAGACGCTGCTCATGCACAACTACTACCAGGACGAGTATCAGGTGTGGCTGGCACAGGGCGTGACGGTCCCGATCGCACGGGCCGCGGACAAGTTCGACCAGGGCGTCGTCGACGGCGTCGTCAACGGCGTCAGTAGCGTGAGCCTCTTCACCGGCTCGCGCTTCCGGCGCATCCAGTCGGGCGTCGTCTCGAACTACGCGGCGCTGATGACCCTCTCGCTCGCGCTGTTGCTGGTGGTCTTCGTCGTGCTCGGAGGTGGTGCCTGATGCCGATCGCCGGGCCCGTCGAGGCCCTGCTGGGCGCCACGCTGCTGGGCGCACTGCTCGTCTTCCTCTCGCCCGACGAGTGGGCGGGCAAGCTCGCCGCCGCGGTGAGCCTCGTCCCCGTCGGCATCTCGCTGTGGATGTACACGGCCTTCGACGGCGTCGGCAACGCGCTGATGGCCGACGGCGACATCGCCTTCGAGTCGACGATCGGCTGGCTGAGTCTCGGTCGGTACGACCTCGCCTGGCACGTCGGCCTCGACGGTATCAGTCTGCCGCTGCTCGTGCTGGCGACCGTGCTGACGACGCTCGCGCTGGTCAGCTCGTGGACGCCCATCGACGAGCGCCAGTCGCAGTTCTACGGCCTGATGCTGCTGATGGAGGCCAGTCTCATCGGGGTGTTCACCGCGCTGGACTTCCTGCTGTGGCTGGTCTTCTGGGAGGCCGTGCTCGTTCCGATGTACTTCCTCATCGGCGTCTGGGGCGGCCCGCGCCGGAAGTACGCCGCCATCAAGTTCTTCGTCTACACGAACGTGGCGACGCTGGTCATGTTCGTCGGCTTCATGGCGCTGGTGTTCGGGCTGGGCGACTCCATCTCGACGTTCGACCTGCCGGCCATCGCGCAGGCGCTCGGCGAGGCGGGCGCTCTCGGGAGCGTCGCCGGCATCGCGCCCGACACGCTCCGCGTGGTCGCGTTCGCGCTGATGTTCGCCGGGTTCGCGGTGAAGGTGCCCGTCTTCCCGGTCCACACGTGGCTGCCGGACGCCCACGTCGAGGCCCCGACGCCCGTCTCCGTGATGCTGGCGGGCGTCCTCCTGAAGATGGGGACCTACGCGCTGTTGCGGTTCAACTTCACGATGCTCCAGGGCGTCGCGCAGGACTACGCGGCGATCATCGTCGCGTTCGGCGTCCTCAGCATCATCTACGGCGCGATGCTCGCGCTGGCCCAGCAGGACCTCAAACGCATCGTCGCCTACTCGTCGATCTCCTCGATGGGCTACGTCATCCTGGGGCTGGTCGCGTTCACCCCGCACGGCTTCGGCGGCGCGACCTTCCAGATGGTCGCCCACGGCCTCATCTCGGGGCTGATGTTCATGACGGTCGGCGTCATCTACAACGAGACCCACACGCGCATGGTGGGCGACATCTCCGGGATCGCCGACCGGATGCCCTGGACCGTCGGCATCCTCGTCGCCGCGGCGTTCGGGTACATGGGCCTGCCGCTGATGGCCGGCTTCGCCGCCGAGTACCTCATCTTCCAGGGCGCGTTCGCCTCGCCGTACATCCCCGCGGCGCCGCTGGTGACCGCCGCCGGCATGTTCGGCATCGTCATCGTGGCGGGCTACCTGCTGTGGGCGATGCAGCGGACGCTGTTCGGCGAGTACAGCCTCGCGACCGACTACGACGTGTCGCGCGCGCCCGTCCACGACGTGGCGCCGCTGGTCGTGCTCCTGGTGCTGGTCATCGCCCTGGGCGTCGACCCGGGGCTGGTGTACCAGGACATCCAGAACGCGGTCAACCCGCTGCTCCCGCCGGGAGCGGCCACCCTCGCGGTCCCGTACGGGGCGGTCGCTGACGCTGCCGGCGCGCTGTTCCAGGGAGGTGTCGCGCCATGGTAGTCGACATCGCGGGCGTCCAGGTGGCCGACTGGGTCGCACTGGCGCCGGCGATCGCCCTCGGCGTGACCGCCATGTTGCTGTTCGTGCTGGACAGCATCGAGCCACAGCCGGGGACGAGTTCCAACGCGCTCCTCGCGGGGGTCTCGACGGTCGGCGCGCTCGTGTCGTTCCTCGTCGCGGGCTATTTCCTCGTGCTCGGCGTCGGACAACCGCGCGGGACGGGCGCAATCGACCTGTACGGCGGCGCGCTGGTCGTCGACGGGATGAGCCTGTTCTTCGTGGTGATCGTCGGGAGCGTGACCGCGCTGGTGACGCTCGCCAGCTACGACTACCTCGCCGGCGAGGAGTACCAGGCGGAGTACTACGGGCTGGTCATCATGGCCGCGACGGGCATGTCGCTGATGGCCTCGGCCAACAGCCTCGCGACCGTGTTCGTCAGCCTCGAACTCGCCAGCCTGCCGTCGTTCGCGCTGGTCGCGTTCCTCAAGAAGAACCGCGGCAGCGTCGAGGGCGGCCTGAAGTACTTCCTCGTCGGCGCGCTGTCGTCGTCGGTGCTCGCCTACGGGATCAGTCTCGTCTACGCCGCGACGGGCAGCCTCCAGCTCAACGCCGTCGCGGAGGCGCTGGCCAGCGGGTCCTCGATCCCGGCCGGCGTCCTCGGCGTCGGCATCATCATGATGCTGCTCGGGTTCGCCTACAAGACGGCGAGCGTGCCGTTCCACTTCTGGGCGCCCGAGGCCTACGAGGGCGCGCCCGCGCCGGTGTCGGCGTTCCTCTCGTCGGCCTCGAAGGCCGCCGGGTTCGTCGTCGCCTTCCGCGTGTTCCTCACCGCCTTCCCCGAGGTCGGCGGCCTGGCGGGCGGCGACCCGATGGTCGACTGGGTCACCGCCGTCACCGTCCTCGCGGTCGTCACGATGACCGTCGGGAACTTCGCCGCCGCCACCCAGGAGAAGGTCAAGCGGATGCTCGCCTACTCCTCGATCGGGCACGCCGGCTACGTCCTCATCGGCCTCGCGGCGCTGTCGGGCCCCGACCAGGGGCTCGTCCTCGGCGCGAGCATGATGCACCTGCTCGTCTACGGGTTCATGAACACCGGCGCGTTCCTGTTCCTCGCGCTCACCGAGCACTGGGGCATCGGCCGCACCTTCCAGGACTTCAACGGCCTCTCGAAGCAGGCGCCACTGGCCTGCGCCGCGATGACCATCTTCCTGTTCAGTCTCGCGGGCCTGCCGGTCGGCGGTGGCTTCATCTCGAAGCTCTACCTGCTGCTGGGGACCGTCAACGCCGGCGCCTGGCTGCTGGGCGCCTCGCTCATCGTCAACAGCGCCCTCTCGCTGTTCTACTACAGCCGGGTCGTCAAGGCGATGTGGATCGAGGAGCCCGACGGCGAGTTCGACCTGGGCGGCTACCCGAGTTCGCTGTACGCCGCCGTCGTCATCGCCGCGTTCATCACGTTCGCCCTGCTGCCGGCGTTCGGCCTCCTCTCGCCGAGCGCGTTCGACGCTGCGAGCGTCCTGTTCGGCTGACCCGCCGCGGTCGACTCGCGGTTCGATTTTTTCCAGCGTTCACGTCCGCGAGCGAGGCGCTCGCCGGTGTCGGTGCGCACGACTGGAGCGACGACCGCGACGGCGATGAAAACGGAAGTCGGTCGTCCTACGCCGACTCGACGGCGTCGAGGACGGCGTCGTAGTCGGGTTCGTTGGTGGGGTCGTCGGCGACCCAGTCGAAGACGACGGTGCCCTCGTCGTCGATGACGAAGACGGCGCGGTTGGCGTTGCCGTACAGGCCCAGGTCCGGGATGTCCATCGTCAGGCCGTAGGCCTCGATGGTGTCGCCGTCCATGTCGCTGACGAGGTCGAACTCGATGCCGTGTTCCTCGCGGAAGGCGCCCTGGGAGAACGGCGAGTCGGCGCTGACGCCGAACAGCGTCGCGCCGGCGTCCTCGAAGTCGTCGAGGCGCTCCTGGAAGGCGACCATCTCGTTGGTACACGGCGGTGTGAACGCGCCGGGGAAGAAGGCGAGGACGACCGGCCCGTCGCCGACGTGGTCGGCCAGGTCGAAGTCCTCGTGGTCACTCGTGCCGAGCGTCGCGGTGAACGTCGGTGCGGAATCGCCTGCGGTTACCATCGCTCGACGGTTGGAACGCCCGGCAGATAAATCACGTACCGAACGGGTTCACGGCGGCCCGGGGCGGGCCGCGGTGACCACGCGGGGTGTGGTCGACCCCGGGAACTTAGTGGCGGGGCCGCGACCGGGCTGGCAGATGCGACGGGTCGGGTACGTGTCGCTGGGCGCGGCGGCGGTCGCGGCGGTGGCGAGTCGGTTCGTGGCGGCCGCGACGGTCCGGTTCGACAGCGTCTGGGGGGTGTCGGTGGAGCGGGCGGCGGTCACCGGACTGCTGGCGGCCGCGGTCGTCCTCGCGACGTACGGCGCCTACCGCGTGGTCGGCGGCTGGCTCACCGAACGAGCGGCCAGCAAGCGGCGGCGCCACGACCTTCGCAACGTCCTCCGGCTCGCCTTCGGGCTGGTCGGGACCGTCGCGCTGGCGGGCGTCGTCACCGAGCAGTGGATCGGCGTGCTGTTCTCGCTGGGCGTCGTCGGCTTCGGGGTCACGTTCGCGCTGCAGCAACCCCTCTTTTCGCTCATCGGCTGGGTGTACATCATGGTCAACCGACCGTACCAGGTCGGCGACCGGGTCGCCATCGAGGGGTCGAAAGGCGACGTGGTCGAGGTGGACTTCCTCGTGACGACGCTGTGGGAGATAAACGGCGAGCTGGTCTCCTCGAACCAGCCGTCCGGGCGGACGATCACCGTCCCGAACTCGGTCGTCCTCTCGGCGCACGTGACGAACTTCACCCGCGAGGAGTTCCCGTTCGTCTGGAACGAGGTGGCCGTCGAGGTGGCCTACGAGACGGACCTGACCTTCGCGCGCGAGCGGATGGTCGCGGTCGCCGAGGACGTGGTGGGAGCGGAGATGGAGCGCAACGTCGAGCGCTACCGCGAGCGACTGGCCGAGACGCCGGTCGAACTCGAGGTGCAGTCCCGGCCGACAGTCAACGTCGACCAGGAGGCCTCGTGGGTAAAGCTCAAGCTCAGGTACATCGTCCACCCGCGGCGCGGCCAGCGGACGAAGAACGAACTGTACGAGCGGATCCTCGCCGAGTTCAACGCGAACCCCGACCGCGTGAAGTTCCCGATGAGCCGCAACCGGTGACGCCCAGCGCCACCGCGGGCGCGCCGTAGAGTTAGGTAGTTGGCCCGCGCACGCCACGGTATGCCGAACACGCCGCCCGACTACTGTCCGGACTGCGGTGGGCCGCTCGAAGCCGTCGACCCGCCGGCGGTCCAGCGCTGCGGAGATTGCGGCGAGTACGAGTTCTTCAACCCGATCCCGACGGCGCGGCTGGCGGTCCTCGACAGCGGGGGACGGAGTCCCCCGGGCAGTGCGGCGAGGCCGCACGACGGCGCCGGCGTCCTGCTCGTGAAAGTCGACGTGCCGGACCGGGACCTGTGGGGGACGCCCGGCGGGATGGTCGAGGCGGGTGAGGACCCCGGCGAGGCGGGCGCGCGCGAACTCGAAGAGGAGACGACGCTGTCGGCAGATCCCGACGATCTGGTGCTGTTCGACGCCCGAACGTTCGTGAAGTTCGAGGCGACGCACAAGACCTGCCTCTGCTACGCCGTCGACTACGGGGACGTGTCGGGAACGCCGGAAGCCGACGACGAGGTCACCGAGGCGCGGTTCTGGACGCCGGCTGAACTGGCGGCCGCCGACGGACACCGGCTGCTGACGAGCTGGCCCGAAGCCTACAAAGATCTGGAGTGGTGGGTCGAGGAAGGGCGCACGGCGCTGGAACGGACGGATTGAGCGGTTTGGACGGCCTCCTCGCCGGCGATCACCGATCCTCGACTCGGAACTCCATCGTCTGGCGGGGGTGCATCGTCAGCGACGGCATGAGTTCCAGCGGCCCTTCCCCCTGGAAGTCGAGTTCGTACTCCGAGACGACGGTGGCGACGATGAGTTTGGCCTCCAGCAGGGAGAGGTGCTTGCCGATGCAGTGGCGCGGCCCGCCGCCGAACGGGAAGAAGGCGAACCGCGGGCGGTCGTCCCGGCGCTCGGGACTGAACCGCTCGGGGTCGAAGGATTCGGGGTCGTCCCAGTAGCGGGCCGAGCGGTGGACGCCCCACTGGGGGAGCATGAGCGTCGACCCCGCGTCCACGCGATAACCGCCGAGTTCGACGGGGTCGGTGGGTTCGCGGAAGATCGTAAAAACGGGCGGGTACAGCCGCATCGCCTCGTTGATCACCCAGTCGAGGTACTCGAACTCCCGGACGTGGTCCATGTTCGGGCGGTCGTCTCCGACCACGTCGTCGACCTCTTCCTGGACGCGGCGCTCGACCTCGGGGTGTTCCGAGAGCAGGAACCACGTGTAGGTGAGCGTCAGCGCGGTGGTGTCGTGACCGGCCAGCAGCATCGTCATCATCTCGTCGCGCAGCATCTCCGCGGACTGTTCGCCCCGGTCCTGCGCCCGCAGGAGCAGCGACAGGAAGTCCATCGGCGGGTCGTCCCCGCCGGTCGGGGCGTCGAGCACCGTCGAGACGCCGCGGATCCCCTCGCGCCCGCGGCGGGCGGCGACGATGTCGTCGAGCACGCCGTCGAGGGTGGCGATGGCGGACTCGAACTCCTCGTCGCCGGGCATCGGCACCCAGTCCGGCATCGCGAACCGGAGCGGGTCGGGCTCGAAGCGGCGGCCGAGCGGGTCGAGCTGGTCCTGCACCGTCCGGACTCGGGAGTCCGAGAGTTCGACGCCCATCATCAGGTCGAGGATGACGTGCAGCGTGACCCGTGCCATCGCCTGCTCGGAGTCGACCGTCTGTCCCGCGGTCCACCCGTCGACCATGGACTCGGCGTGGCCGGTGACCCGGTCGGCCATCCCCATCAGTCGCGACATGCGGAAGGCGGGATTGGCCAGTTCGCGCTGGCGCTCCCACGTCTCGCCCTCGCTCAGCAGCAGGCCGTCGCCGAGCAGGTCGCCCAGCGCGTCGTTCTGGAAGTCCGGTTTGCGGTAGGAGTCGGCCTCCGAGACGAGGATCCGCTCGATGTCGGTGGGGTCGGTGACCATGTAGGTCTCCATCGGCCCCATGTCGAAGTTGACCACGTCGTCGTAGGTCTCTTCGAGCGCCGAGATGAACGAGAAGGGGTCTCTGGCGTAGCGCCGACTGCTCCCGAACAGCGGCTCGCCTTTGGGCCCCGGTGGGGTCTCTGACATGTTCGAGGTTACGGTCGGATCGGCATGAATCTCTCGACAGATGGTGTGCCACCTCGGTCGCCCAGCGGGGGCGAGTCATCCGAGCGGCCGATCCCGGAACGCCTGGCCGGGGCGGGGGCGCTTATCCGGGCGGCGGTCGAACCCCGGGTATGGCCGACTACGAGATCGCCGAGTTCCTCGAATCGTACGCGACCGCGCTGGGTCCCGAACCCGACGAAGTGATCGAAGCGATGGGCGCACAGGCCCGCGAGGAGGGGTTCCCGTACGTGGGACCGGCCGTCGGCGGGTGGCTGGCGATGCTGGCTCGATTCTCCGACGCCGAGCGGGTCTTCGAGTTCGGGTCGGGCTTCGGCTACTCGGCGTACTGGTTCGCGCGGGAGCTTCCCGAGGACGGTCAGGTCGTGCTCACCGAGATCGACGAGGGCGAACTCGACCAGGCCCGCGAGTACCTCGACCGAGGCGGTCTCGCGGACCGCGCCGCGTTCGAACACGGCGACGCCATCGAGACGGTCGAGCGATACGACGGACCGTTCGACGTGGTGCTGATCGACTGCCAGAAGGAGCGCTACGCCGAGGCGTTCGAGGCCGTCCGCGGGAAGGTCGCGCCCGGTGGGATCGTCGCCGCCGACAACGTCGTCGCCGGCGGGTCCATCGACGCCGGTGACCTGCGGGCGTACTTCGAAGAGGGCGGAGGGAGCGACGGTGCAGACGGCGGTGCGGACCGCTCGGCGATGAACGGGATGACCGAGGGGATCGCCGACTACCTCGACACGGTGCGTGCCGCCGACGCCTTCGAGACGACGCTACTCCCGCTCGGCGAGGGCGTCTCGGTGAGCCACCGGACGTGGTAGGCGGCCGGCGCGGGGGTGAACCGCCCGTGCGACGGGGCGCTCGCCCCCGCCGAGTCTCGCTGACGAAAATCGGGGGGGACCGCTTATGTGGATCGGGTCGAAACGCCTGCCCACCTCGCAGGGTCGCCAATGAGTCTGAAGATAGATATCCGGAAACTCGGGTTGTTCAACAAGATGGCCAAGGAGGGCGGGAACACGGTCGCGGACCATCTCAGCCAGATGACGGGGATGGAGACGGAGATGGAGATCACCAAGATCAACTTCATCGATATCCCCGACATCAAGACCCACGTGGGCCACGCCGAACAGATCGGCATCAGCATCGAGATGGTCGAACCGCCCCACGGTCACATCCTCTTTCTGCTCGAAGCCGGGAGCGCGAAGGAGCTCGCCCGCGGGATGATCGGGGACATGGGCGAAACCGACCCGAACGCCGAGGGCTTCACCGACATGGAGCGGTCGGCGATCCAGGAGATCGGCAACATCATGACCAGCGGGTTCATCGACGGCTGGGCGAACGTCCTCGACACGACCATCGACATCGGTCCGCCGTCGTTCATCTTCGGCCCCGGCAGCGGGATGGTCGACGACCTCGTCGGCGACCGCGAGAGCGACATGGCGCTGATGTTCGACTCGCACGTCCAGGCGCCCGACTCCAACGTCGACGTGAAGGTCTACACCTTCCCCGAACTCGACGAACTCGTCGAACTGATGCAGCAGATCGAGGTCTGACGGGCGGGTCCGACCGCCCGGCGGCCCGACCACGCTGAGAGCGGATCGTACCGATCGTTCATGCACGTTTCTTGTACCCGCGGTGCGTGTGCTAGAACATGCCAGGCGGAACCGACCAGACGTTGGCGCCGTTCCTGTGGCGGGCCGAACAGCTGTATCCGGAGACAGAGGTCGTCTCGCGGACGCACGATGGGACCGTCCGGTACGACTACGACGAGTACGGCGACCGGACGGCGCAGTTGGCCGGCGCGCTCGAAGCGGCTGGCTACGGCGACGGCGACCGTATCGGGACGTTCTGCTGGAACCACCACCGGCACTTCGAGACGTACTTCGGCGTCCCCGGGATGGGGGCGCAACTGCACACCATCAACCCGCTCCTGCCCGACGAGCACGTCCAGTACATCGTCGAGAACGCCGAGGACCGGACGCTGTTCGTCGACCGGTCGTTCCTTCCCAAGCTGGAGGGGGCGGTGGCCGACGACCCCTCGTCGTTCGAGTCGGTCGAGCGCTACGTCGTGATGGGCGAATCGGTGCCCGAGACCGACCTGGCGGCGGTGGCCTACGAGTCGTTCATCGAGGGCCACCCCACGGACTACGACTGGCCGGAGAACGACGCCGACCAGCCGGCGGGGATGTGCTACACCTCCGGGACGACGGGGCGCCCGAAGGGCGTCGAGTACACCCAGTCGATGCTGTGGAGTCACACGATGGCGCTCCAGCAGCCACAGGGGATCCCGCTGGACGACGACGACGTGGTGATGCCCGTCGTCCCGATGTTCCACGTCAACGCGTGGGGGCTGCCGTTCTCGGCGACCGCGGGCGCGGCCAAACACGTCTACCCCGGACCTCAGCCCGAGCCGGCGGACCTCGCGCGACTCATCGAGGAAGAGGGCGTGACCGTCACGGCAGGGGTGCCGACGGTGTGGCTGGGACTGATGGAGCACGTGAAGGAGAACGACGTGGACCTCTCGGCGCTGGACCGGCTGGTCGTCGGCGGCAGCGCCGCGCCCGAGGCGATGATCCGCTTTTTCGACGACCGCGACGTGGAACTGCTCCACGCCTGGGGGATGACCGAGACGTCGCCGGTCGGCGCGGCCGCGCACCTCAAGCGCGACCTCCGGGACGCCGACTACGAGACACAGCTCGAAAAACGGTCGAAGCAGGGGCTCATCACGCCCGGCCTGGAGTTCCGGGTCGTCGACGACGACGGCGACGAGGTGCCGTGGAACGGCGAGGACTTCGGCGAGCTGTGGGTCAGCGGGCCGTGGGTGACCACCGAGTACTTCGGTCGACCGGACGCGAACGAGGCCGAGTTCGAGGACGGCTACCTCAAGACCGGCGACGTGGTCTCGGTCGAGGAGGACGGCTACATCAAGATCGTCGACCGCGCGAAAGACGTGATCAAGAGCGGCGGCGAGTGGATCTCCTCCCAGGAACTGGAGAACGAACTCGTGGCCCACGACGACGTGGCAGAGGCCGCCGTCGTCGGCGTCCCCCACGACCGCTGGCAGGAGCGGCCGCTCGCGCTCGTCGTACCCACCGAGGACGGGAACACCGACACGCTGGAGGCGTCCCTGCGCGAGCACATCCTCGAATCGTATCCGAAGTGGTGGGTGCCGGACGGTGTCGTCTTCATCGACGAGGTGCCCAAGACCGCGACGGGGAAGTTCAACAAACGGGCCCTGCGCGAGGAGTACGGCGACGAATCGCTCGTCGAGGGTCGCGTCCCCGACGACGCCGCGCCCGGGTCCTGACGGCGCGGCCCCGAGACGACACGCTCGCCGGACACGGATAAATCATCAACCCTTTACGAGTTTGCTACCGTGCCGAGGTTTATTTGGTACTGCCGGCCCTTGCAGGGGTATGGAACTGCTGGACGAGCGGCCGGTCCCGGAGGAAGCACACGACGTGAAACGGCAGGCCCGCGAGTTCGCGGCCGAGCACATCGCACCGAACGCCCAGGAGTACTTCGAGTCGGGCGAGTACCCGACGGAGGTGCTGGAGGCGGGGATGGACGCCGGGCTGGTCGCCCAGGACATCGGCGAGGAGTACGGCGGCAAGGGCTTCTCGCTGCAGCAGGTGCTGGCCATCGCGGAGGAGTTCTACCGCGCGGACGCCGGTATCGCCCTGACCCTGCAACTGGCCAGCTTCGGCGCGGAGATTCTGGAGGAACACGGCGACGACGAGCTGCAGGAGGAGTTCCTCCGGCCGGTCGCCGAGAACGAACAGATCACCGGGCTCGCGGTCTCCGAGCCCGAGACGGGCAGCGACCTCGCCGGGATGGCCACCACGGCCGAGAAGGACGGCGACGAGTACGTCCTCGACGGCGAGAAGTACTGGATCGGCAACGGCGTCGAGGCCGACTGGGTGACGGTGTACGCCAAGACGGGCGACGACGAGAACAACCGGTACGGCAACTACTCGCTGTTCGTGGTGCCCACCGACACCGACGGCTACAACGCCGAGCACATCCCGGAGAAGATGGCCTTCCGAGCGTCGAAGCAGGCCCATCTCACCCTTGAAGACTGCCGCGTACCCGAGGACCACCTGATCGGCGTCGAGGGCGCGGGCTTCTACATGCTCGCCGAGTTCTTCAATCACGGCCGGGTCATCGTCGGCGGTCACGGCATCGGGATGGCGGCGGCGGCCATCGAGGAGGCGTGGGACTTCGTCCACGACCGGGAAGCCTTCGGCCGCTCGGTCGACGAGTTCCAGGCCGTCCAGCACAAGCTCGCGGACATGCGGACGGAGTTCGAGGCCGCCCGCGCGCTGACCTGGCGAGCGGCCGACCAGGTGGCCGAGAGCGACGACGCCGGCTTCTGGGCGGCGATGGCGAAGCTCAAAGCGACGGAGACGGCCAACGACTGCGCGCAGAAGGCGATGCAACTGCACGGCGGCCGGTCCGTGCTGACCGAACGACGGGTGGCGCGGGTCTACCGCGACGTGCGCGTCCCCGTCATCTACGAGGGGGCCAACGACATCCAGCGCAACCTCGTGTACAACCAGGCGCCGAAATAACGGGGCCGAGCGACCGGACGGCGGTCAGGCCGCCGGGACGCCGACCGACACCGTGGCGCCGTCCTCACCGTTCTCGACGGCCAGGTCGCCGCCGTAGCGCTCGGCGACCGTCTTGACGACCCACAGGCCGAGCCCGCTCCCGTGTTCGAGCTGGCTGATCTCGCGTCGCTCGGTCAGCACCGCGACCTCGTCGTCGGGCACGCCGGGACCGCGGTCGGTCACGTCGACGGTGACCTGGCCGCCGTCGGTCTCGGCGGAGACGCGGACGTAGGGGTCGCCGTCGCTGCCGTGTTCCACGGCGTCGTCGGCCTCTGGCCGACTGCTCGTGGAGCCGTGCTCCACGGCGTTCTCGACGAGGTGGTCGAGCGCGGTGACCAGCTGGTCGTCGGCGCGGACCGCGAGCCCGTGGGGCACGTCGACCGCGAACTCGCCGTCGGGGTACCGGTCGCGGTAGGTGGAGAGCACGTCTTCGACCACCTCGGCGAGGTCGACCGTGCCGGTGGGGGAGTCGCCGTTGAGCGCCGTCTGGATCGCGGCGAGTTCGCCGTCCACGTCGGCGAGCTCCGCGGCCGTCGTGCGGATGGTCTCGGCGGCGGCTCGGCGGTCGTCGTCGTCCAGTCCCTCGGCGAGCATCGCGGCGTGCCCGGTGAGGATCTGGGTGCGGTTGCGGAGGTTGTGTCTGGTGAGTCGGTTGACGACCGCGAGCGTGCGGCGCTGGCGGGCGAGTTCCTCGGCGCGGATGCGGCGCACGTCGTTGTATCCGATGAGGAGGTGGGCGACGGAGCTGACCCCCAGCACGTCGACGACGACGTAGGCGGGGATCTCGACGCCGGGCGCCAGCCGAGCGAGCGCGAGGATCACTCCCAGCAGCGCGACGCCGAGGAGGTTCCAGCCGGCGATCCGCCCCGTGTGGACGGTGGACACGTCGCTCCGGTAGAGATAGCCGGCGCCGGCGACGATGGCGGTACCGAGCACCGCCCCGAGTGCCACGAGCGCGAGCGCGACGCCGTTGCCCTCCGCGCCGACGGCGTTCGAGACCGCCCCGGCGACCAGTGCCAGCCCCGTCAGTGCGACGCTCCCGACCGCGAGAACTCGTCGTATCATACCCGCCGGTTGGTCGACGCCCACAAAAACCTGGCCGCCCGAGAATCGACGTTGAAAGCGCCGTCGAAACGACGGCCGTCCGACGAACGAGCGCAATTCAGATATAGAGAACGGAGATCACTATGAAACGGCACGTATCGAGAGATACGAAAGAGGAGCGCTGTGCATGCTGTTGTCACCCCCTGCCGAGTTCAGGCGCGAGACGGCCCGTACCCAACCTTCACGATTATTCAGCGGTGACGGAGTGAAAACGCTTTAGTCGGGTCCAGTCCTCGTTTCGTTCACGGCACCCGAATCGGGGCCGATCGATGTATCCATGACAGATCAGGAACTAATATGGCGGATTGCGGGTGGTTCCGGCGACGGTATCGACAGCAACAGTCGGTACTTCGCCAAGGCCCTCATGCGCTCGGGGCTCGACGTATTCACACACCGACACTACCCGTCCCGGATTCGGGGCGGCCACACGTACGTGGAGGTACGGGCCACCCCGGACGGGGCGGCCTCGCGCGGGGACGGGTACAACTTCCTCCTCGCGCTCGGTGACAGTTTCGCGCGGAACCCCTCGGAAGACGCCTACTACGGCAACGAGGAACTGAAACCGCTCTCGGAGAACCTCGACGACCTCCGCGAGGGCGGCATCATCGTCTACGACTCGGGGCTCATCGACGACGAGCAGGTCGAGGAGATCGACCTCCACGAGCGCGCCGAGGAGAACGACTGGCACGTCTACCCGGTCGACCTGCGCGGGATCGCGAAGGAACACGGCCGCGAGATCATGCGCAACAACGCGGGTATCGGCGTCACCGCGGCGCTGCTCGACATGGACACCTCCGAGTACGAGGGGATCATGGAGGAGATGTGGGGCGACGACATCCTCGAGGCCAACCTCGCCGTCATCCAGGACGGCTTCGAGCAGGCCCAGGAGTTCGACCAGTCCCACGACCTGGAGATGCCCGACCACGACGAGCCCGAGGAGGAGCAGGCGCTGGTCTCCGGGTCGGACGCCATCGCCTACGGGGCGCTCGACGCCGGCTGTCGGTTCATCGCCGGCTACCCGATGACCCCGTGGACGGACGTGTTCACGATCATGTCCCAGAACCTGCCGCAGTTCGGCGGGATCTCCGAGCAGGTCGAAGACGAGATCGCCGCGGCGGCGCTGGCGCTGGGCGCCAGCCACGCCGGCGTCAAGTCGATGTCCGGCTCGTCCGGCGGCGGGTTCGCGCTGATGAGCGAACCGCTCGGACTCGCCGAGATGTCCGAGACGCCGGTCGTGCTCGTCGAGGCCATGCGGGCCGGCCCCTCGACCGGGATGCCGACCAAGCCCGAACAGGCCGACCTCGAGCACGTCCTCTACACCAGCCAGGGCGACTCCAGTCGCGTCGTCCTCGCGCCGGGCGACCAGGAGGAGTGTTACGAGCAGATCCGCACGGCCTTCGAGCTGGCCTACGACTACCAGATCCCGGCGCTCCTGATCTACGACCAGAAGCTCCAGGGCGAACTCCGCAACGTCGACGCGAGCTTCTTCGACCGCGAGCCCGACGGCGACGCCGGCTCGGTCGTCACGGAGGAGCAGATCGCCGAGGCCGCCGAACACCACGCGGGCAAGTTCAAGCGCTTCCAGTACGACGCCGACGAGGGCAAGGAGGGCGTCAGCCCCCGCTCGGTCCCCGGTCAGAAGGGCGGGCGCTTCCTCGCGACCGGCAACGAGCACAACGAGGCCGGCCACATCAGCGAGGACCCGACCAACCGCGTCCTGCAGATGGACCGCCGGCTCGGCAAGCTCGAGAGCATCCGCGAGGAGCTCGACGAGAAGGGCAACCAGACCCACCACGGTCCCGAGGAGGCCGAGTACGGGATCATGTGCTGGGGCAGCCACCAGGGGACGGTCTTCGAGGCCGTCGACCGACTCAACGACGCGGGCCACTCGGTCAAGGCCATCGGCGTCAGCGACATGATGCCCTACCCCGAGGCCGAGGTCAGCGAGTTCCTCGAATCGGTCGACGAGTGTCTCGTCGTCGAGATGAACGCGACCGCGCAGTTCCGCGGGCTCACCCAGAAGGAACTCGGTCGCTTCGGGCCGAAGCTCTCCAGCCTGCTGAAGTACAACGGCAACCCGTTCGAACCGGCGGAGATCGTCGAGGGCTTCGAGTCCAGCATCAACGGCGAGGAACTGGCCGTGAACAACATGAAGTACGTCCCGGCGGCAGGTGACTAACCAATGAGTGCATTCAGCGCGATCGGCGAACAGAGAGAAGCGGAAGAGGACGAGTTCACACCCGGTATCGAGCCCCAGCCCACCTGGTGTCCGGGCTGTGGCGACTTCGCGGTGAACAACGCCCTCAAGAAGGCGATGGCCAACCTCGGGAAGAACCCCGACGAGGTGCTGCTGTGTACGGGGATCGGCTGTTCGGGTAAGCTGAACAGCTACTTCGAGAGCTACGGCTTCCACACCATCCACGGGCGCTCGCTGCCCGTGGCGCGGGCGGCGAAGCTCGCCAACCCCGGCGTCGAGGTCGTCGCAGCCGGCGGCGACGGCGACGGCTACGGTATCGGCGGGAACCACTTCATGCACACCGCCCGGGAGAACCACGACATGACCTACATCGTGTTCAACAACGAGATCTTCGGCCTGACGAAGGGCCAGACCTCGCCGACGAGCCCGAAGGGTCACAAGTCCAAGACCCAGCCCAGCGGGTCGGCCAAGGACCCCGTCCGGCCGCTCTCGCTGTCGCTGGCGTCGGGGGCCTCCTACGTCGCCCGCACGGCGGCGGTCAACCCCAACCAGGCCGCGGAGATCATCGCCGAGGCAGTCGAACACGACGGGTTCGCCCACGTCGACTTCCTCACGCAGTGTCCGACCTGGAACAAGGACGCCCGCCAGTACGTCCCCTACACGGACGTGCAGGACTCCGACGACTACGACTTCGACGTGACCGACCGCCAGGAGGCCGGCGAGATGATGTACGAGGTCGAGTCGAAGCTCTACGAGGGCGAGGTGCTCACCGGTCGCTTCTACAAGGACGACCGGCCCTCCTACGGCCAGGAGAAGCGTTCGACCGGCGAGATGCCCGAGGAGCCGCTCGCCGAGCGCTACTACGACGACGACGCCGAGTGGGAGCGCTGCGCCGAGCAGCTCATCGACAAGCACACGTAAGCGAACCGGACCGACTCGCCGCGTCGGTACCCCGTTCGTGCGGTTCCGCGGCGACCGTTCCGGGTCGCTCCCACCGGGTTTGTGGATTCGGAAGATATTTTTCGCGCGGTGGCAAATTACGATGTATGAGCGCCGAATCGACGGAGGAACGCATCCTCTCCGTGCTGGAGGAGGACGCCCAGGCCTCCTACGCCGAGATCGCGGACCGGGTCGAGGTGTCCAAGCCGACCGTCCGCAAGTACATCCAGCGCCTGGAGGACGAGGAGGTCATCGTCGGCTACTCCGCCGACGTGGACCCGAAGAAGCTGCCCGGCCAGTCGATCGCCCTCGTCGGGATGGACGTCGACAGCGGTCGCTACGTCGAGGCCGTCCGCGAGCTGAAAGCCATCCCCGAGATCGAGAAACTGTACACCTCCAGCGGCGACCACATGCTGATGGCCGAGGTGCGCGCGCCCGACGGCGACGCCGTCGGCGACGTGATCGAATCGACGATCAAGGACATCGAGGGCGTCACGGCCGCCCACCCCTCCTTCCTCCAGGAACGACTGAAGTGACGCCAGACGGGGCGGACGGCGCGGACCGGGCCGCGCGGGTCCGGGGTAGTTACGGCGAGTGAAACGAGTGTGATGGATTTTTACGCGCCGTTCCCCGAGGAGACGATATGACCGCCCGCCTCGTACTGGGGACCGGATCGCTGGCGGGGTCGCTCGTGACGGAACTGCGCGAGCGGCGCGGTCGGCTGACCGTGCTGGCCGACGACGAGAACGCGGTCCGGACGCTCCGCGAGGAGGGCGTCGCCGCGGAGGTGGGCGACCCGACCGACGAGGCCGCGCTTCGGGGGTGTCGGCGCCCGGACACGGTCACCGTGGCGACGGCGGACGCCGCGACGAACGTGGCGGCCGCCGAGGCGGTGGGGTCGGTCTACCCCGAGGCGTTCGTGCTGGCGTACGCGCCCGCCGAGGCGACCGACGACCAGCGGGCGGCCCTCGACGCGGCGGCCGACGAACTGGTCGACGCGCGGGCCGCCGCGACCGACTGGCTGGACGACAGGATCGGCGACGACGGGCTCCGGACGCGGAAGCTGACGGCGGCCCTGCGGGACGTCGAGGGGCGACTCGCGATCGTCACCCATGACAACCCCGACCCCGACGCCATCGCCAGCGCGGTCGCGCTGGCCCGGATCGCCGAGGCGACGGGGGTCGAGGCCGACGTGTGCTACTTCGGGAACATCACCCACCAGGAGAACCGCGCGTTCGTCAACCTGCTGGAGTTCGACCTGCGGAGACTCGAAGCGGGGGCGGATCTGTCGGAGTACGGCGGCGTCGCGCTGGTCGACCACTCTCGCCCGGGCGTCAACGACGGGCTGGCCGAGGGCACTGCGGTCGACGTCGTGATCGACCACCACCCGCCCCGGTACCCCGTCGAAGCGCGGTTCGTCGACCTGCGCAGCGAGGTCGGTGCCACGAGCACGCTGCTGGTCGACTACCTCCGCAAACTCGACATCACGCCGAGCCGCGAGGTTGCGACCGGCCTCCTCTTCGGCATCCGGGTCGACACCGACGAGTACACGCGCGAGGTGAGCGTCGCGGACTTCGAGGCGACGGCGTACCTCGTTCCCCACGCGGACGCGGGGACGCTCGACCGCATCGAGTCGCCGAGCATGAGCGCGGACACGCTGGACACCATCGCGCGGGCGATCAGCGACCGTCAGCGCCACGGGTCGGCGCTGCTGTCGGGCGTTGGGGAGCTGTCCGACCGCGACGCGCTCGCGCAGGCGGCCGACCGCCTGCTCGACCTCGAAGACGTGACGACGACGCTCGTCTACGGCATCAGCGACGGGACCATCTACGTCTCGGCGCGCGCCCGCGGGACGGACCTCGACCTGGGCGAGACGCTCCGGGACGCCTTCGGGCAGATCGGGAGCGCCGGCGGCCACGCCGACATGGCGGGCGCGCAGATCTCGCTGGGGCTACTGGACGCCATCGACGCCGACGACGAGTCGCTCTCGGAGATCCTCGCCGCCATCGTGACCGACCGGTTCCTCGACGCGATGGGGTCGCGGAGCCACCGCGTCCTGACGGGCGTCTACTCCGACGACTACCACGGCACCGGTCCGGGCGAGCCGCTGTCGCTCGACCGCATCGCCGGCGCCGCGACGGGGGACGACCGAGTCGGAGACGCCGAGGGAGGCGACGACGACGACGAGGAGGCGGACGCGGCCGGCGACGGGTAGCGCCGACGGCGGGTCGCAGCCGGTGTGTTTTTGAGCGACGGACGCCGACTCCCGTGCAATGGTCGAGGAGGGAGCGCTGACGGTGAAAGACTACATGACTCGCGAGGTCGACACCGTGTCGCCGGACGACACGGTCGGCGACGTGGCCGAGCGCATCGCCGAGAGCACGGAACACAGCGGGTTCCCGGTCACGGACGGCCGCCACGTCGAGGGGTTCGTCAGCGCCCGGGACCTGTTGCAACAGCCGGACCACGAACCCATCTTCAAGGTGATGAGCGACGATCTCCTGGTCGCGCACCCGGAGATGGACATCGACGACGCCGCCCGGGTCATCCTCCGGTCGGGCATCCAGAAGCTGCCGGTCGTCGACGACGCCGGCAACCTCGTCGGCATCATCTCCAACGCCGACGTGATCCGCTCGCAGATCGAGCGCGCGACGCCCGGCAAGGTGGACAACCTGATGCAGACGCTGGAGAACATCCACGGCGTCGCCGTCAGCCAGGAACGCCGGGAGGTCTCGCTCGCCGATCTGACCCCGACCCAGGCGAAGGTGTACGCCGACGAACTGGAGGGGCGCCGCTACGAACTCGACCGCGGGCTGGCCGAACCGCTCGTCGTCATCGACAACGACGACGACCTGCTGCTGGCCGACGGCCACCACCGCGTCAAGGCCGCCGCCCGCCTCGGCATCGAAGAGATGGACTCCTACGTCATCGTCCTCTCCGAGCGGGTGGACCTGGGGATGGCCAAGACCGCCGAGAAGGAAGACCTCTACTCCATCGACGACATCGCCGTCGTCGACTACGCCCACCACCCGCTCGTCCAGAAGACCCAGCGACTGCAGGACTGACGCGCCGGCGTCGGGGCCGTCCGTGCCCGTCACTCCCGCTCGTACTCGACGACGGTCGTCTCCCCGTCGAGCCACAGGTGCAGCGCGTCGCCGTCGAGGCGCACGTCGACCCTGACGCGCACCGGGTCCCGCGATTCGAGGGCGGCGCTCCCGAGCCTGCAGAACGGGAGGGTGACGTACGGGCGCGACCGGATGTCCTCGCCGTGGTCGTGGTGGAAGGTCACGACCGCCGGGTGGTCGACGACGCAGGCGCCCGGCGGGAGGTCGAACGACACGCCGCACTGGTCGCACTCGAACGTCGCGAAGAGCCCGTCGTCGGGCACGTCCCCGTCGACCATCGAGGGGAACGCGGGGTCCGCAGACGGCAGTCGCCTGGATGGGGCCCCAACAGTGCGGACAGACGCCCGCCCGCGCTCGCTGGACCTGCCGGCGGAGGTCGAGCATCGTGACCGCGACCAGTTCGGACACGCCGAGGTGGTCGGCGGCGACGGGCGGGATGGTCGTCCCGTTGAACACTGAGTGGTCGGGACAGCGGAGCCTGAAGTACTGGTCGTCGTAGCGGGCCTCGATCGCTCGGTCGCAGTCCGGGTACGGACAGTCGTAGTCGGTCTCCTCGCACAGCGGCTCCCCCGGACCGGTGTACTCGCCCGATTCGACCGCACCCACGAGCCGTAGCCCGCGGTTGCGGAGGTAGTACGATCCGTCGTCCTTGACGACGAGCGGGCCGCGAAGCTTCTCCAGGTGGTAGCTGAAGTTGCCGGCGTCCTCGACCCCCGCCGCCCGCCGCAGGTCGGCGAAGGACAGCCCCGCCCACTGCGAGTTGGGCTGGCGCGCCCCCGCGAGTTCGCGAACGATAGCGAGCCGAGTCTCGTCGGCGAGCAACTCGAAGACCGCGGTCGGAGCGACGCGCCCGCTCTCTCGCGTGTCGGCGCGACCCGCATCCCCCCGCTCGTTCGCGTGTTCGGACCCGCCACCCTCGGTCATACGCCCTCTTCCCCACCCTTCGGAAAAACGGTTACGTCGTGTCAGCTCCGAAACTGAACGGCCCTGCAGGAAATGGTTATCACCTGACACCGGCTACGGACTGCTACGATGACGACAGCACCCGAGCAGGTCTCCGGCGAGCGCGAGGCCGCCGCCGGAGGTGGTGACGTATCGGCGGACACCGACCCCGCCCTCTCGGTCCGCGAGCTCTCCAAGACGTTCGGCGGCGGCGACGGAGCGGTCCGCGCGGTCGACGACGTGAGCCTCGACGTGGAGGCGGGGACCGTCGTGGGCGTGCTCGGACCGAACGGCGCGGGCAGGACGACGCTGATCAAGTCGGTCCTCGGCCTCGTGGTCGCCGACGCGGGCGAGGTTCGGGTCGCGGGCGCCGACGTGTACGACGACCCGCGGGCCGCCTACGCGCGCGTCGGCGCGATGCTCGAAGGCGCCCGCAACGTCTACTGGCGGCTCACCGTCCGGGAGAACCTGGAGTACTTCGCGGCCGTCGGCGGCGAGTCGCCGCCCGCGGTCCGCGACCGCCACGACGCCCTCCCCGACCAGCTCTCGCTGTCGGAGAAGGCCGACGCGCCCGTCAACGACCTCTCGCGCGGCCAGAAACAGAAAGTGTCGCTGGCCTGCGCGCTGGCACGGAACGTCGAGGTGGCGTTCCTCGACGAGCCGACCCTCGGGAGTGTCTGCGGACGGTCCGGGAGGTGACCCTGCCCGACCGCGTCGCGACGCTGGCCGACGCGTACGACCGGCACTTCGACGAACGCGACCGGTTCCTCTGGCGGTGGGTCTACGCTCTCGTCCCCTCGTTCACACTCTCGTCGGTCGCCGACGGCCGCGCCGCTCACGTGCGCGAGCAGAAGACGGTCCTCACGATGTACGTGACGGTGCTGGACGACCTGATCGAGCACCGCGGCGACCGGGCGACCTTCCGGGAGGCTCGCCGGCTGGCCTGCGACACGGTCGCGCCCGACCCCGAACGAGCGGCGGTCGACGCCGAGGCGTTCGCGTTCGTCGAGCGGCTCCGGTCCGAGTTCGAGGACGGGCTGGCCGAGGCGCCGCGCCGCGCGGCGTTCGCCGACCGGTTCGCCTACGACTTCCGCCAGACGGCCGACGCCATGGAGTACAGCGCGCTCGTCAGCGACCGGCCCCACATGGCGAACCTCCGGGGAACCGCCCGCTACGACGCGCACAACATGGTGATGTTCCCCTACGCCGACGTGGACCTGATGTTCTCGCCCGCCTTCGACCGCCGCGACCTGGGGACCGTCCGCGAGACGCTCTGGGACCTCCAGGAGATGGCCCGCATCGGCAACTGGCTCACCACCTGGGAGCGGGAGGTCCACGAGGGGGACTTCTCGGCGGGCCCCGTCGTCGCCGCCGTCGAGGAGGGCGTCGTCTCCCCCGAGGAACTGGCCGCGGCCGAGGACCCCGCCGCAGTCGTCGAATCGATCCGCGAGAGCGGTCTGGCGGAGCGGTTCCACCGCCGCTGGCGGTGGATCTACGACGACGTGCGCTCGCGCGAGACCGACGCCGAGAGCGTCGACATCGACGCGCTGGTCGCCGGCATGGAGACGGTCTTCGAGTATCATCTCGCCACGAAAGGGCTAAAGTAGTCGAACGGACGTTCCGCGTCGCTTCTTCGCCGCGATCAGTATCGGTGAAAGAGTGAGCGACTGCAGTGGCGCGCGCTGTCGCGGCGTTCATGCCGCGACAGCACCGTGCGAGGGATGAGCGAGTGAGCGCAGCGAACGAGTGAGTCGGCTGGGGAGGCCTGTGGCTGTTTGCGGTTGCTGGCGCGGTGCTGTCCCTGGCGGACTGAAAGGGCGAGGCGCGCTCGCGCCGGGCGTCGTCTGAGCGACCCCTATCCGCGCGGGCGGTGTCGAGAGCGTGGATATGTCGCTCAGCGACCGCGAGCGTGCCGAGGGCTTTCATCGCTTGCTGTCCCCGGTGCGTGCAGTCGCTGTCGTTCGACTTCATTCAGCGACTCGTCTACCCGAACCCACCGAGACACTTGCACGAAAGACCGAACACGCAGATCCACCTCGCCCGAACCCTTATGCGCGCTCCGGCAATATTTGCGACCATGTTCGACGACGACGACCTCGCCGCGATCCGCGAGTCCCGCGAGGAGTGGGAGGCCGAACGGCTCGATCCCGTCCTCGACGGCTACGGCGAGCGCTCGGAACGGTTCGCGACGGTGTCGAACCACGAGGTCGATCGGCTCTACACCCCCGCGGACGTGGCGGATCTGGACTACGACGAGGACCTGGGGTTCCCGGGGGAGCCGCCCTACACCCGCGGCGTCTACCCGACGATGTACCGCGGGCGCACCTGGACGATGCGGCAGTTCGCCGGCTTCGGGACGCCGAGCGAGACCAACGAGCGCTTCCACTACCTCATCGAGGAGGGCCAGACCGGCCTCTCGACGGCGTTCGACATGCCGTCGCTGATGGGGCTCGATTCGGACGACCCGATGAGCGACGGCGAAGTCGGTCGGGAGGGCGTGGCCGTCGACACCCTGCGGGACATGGAGATCATCTTCGACGGCATCGACGTCGGCGAAGTGTCCACGTCGTTCACGATCAACCCCAGCGCGCCGGTGATCTACGCGATGTACGTCGCCATCGCCGACCAGCAGGGCGTCCCCCGCGAGGAGCTCCGGGGTACCCTCCAGAACGACATGCTCAAGGAGTTCATCGCCCAGAAGGAGTGGGTCGTCCCGCCCCGTCCCTCGCTCGATATCGTCGTCGACACCGTCGAGTTCGCCGTCGAGGAGACCCCGAAGTTCAAACCCATCTCGGTGTCGGGGTATCACATCCGTGAGGCCGGCTCGACCGCGGTCCAGGAACTGGCCTTCACGCTCGCCGACGGGCTGGCCTACGTCGAGGCCTGTCGCGACCGCGGTCTGGACGTGGACGACTTCGCGCCCCAGCTATCATTTTTCTTCAACTCCCACAACTCCATCTTCGAGGAGGTCGCGAAGTTCCGCGCCGGGCGACGGATCTGGGCGCGGCTGGTCGAGGAGTGGTACGGCGCCGAGACCGACGCCAGCAAGGCGATGAAGTTCCACACCCAGACCGCGGGGCAGTCGCTGACCGCCCAGCAGCCGCTCAACAACGTCGTCCGGGTGACGATCCAGGCGCTCGCCGGGGTGTTGGGCGGCACCCAGAGCCTCCACACCAACAGCTTCGACGAGGCGCTCGCGCTGCCCAGCGAGGACGCGGTGCGAGTCGCCCTGCGCACCCAGCAGATCATCGCGGAGGAGTCGGGCGCCGCGGACATCGTCGATCCGCTGGGCGGCAGTTTCGCCGTCGAGGCGCTGACCGACGAGGTCGAGGCCGAGACGATGGCGTACATCGAGGCGATCCGCGAGATGGGAGACGGCTCGATGCGCGAGGGCGTGCTGACGGGCATCGACGAGGGGTACTTCCACCGGGAGATCGGGGACGCGGCCTACGAGTACCAGGAGCGTGTCGAGGCCGGCGAGGAGGTGGTCGTCGGCGTCAACGCCTACACCGTCGCGGAGGACACGGAACCGGAGACCCTGCGAGTCGACGAGGACGTGCAGGAACGACAGCGCGAGCGGCTGGCGGCGGTGAAAGCCGAGCGCGACGACGCGGCGGTCGAAGACGCGCTCGCGGCGCTGGACGAGGCCATCGGCGCCGACGAGAACGTGATGCCGTCCATCGTCGACGCGGTCGAGGTCTACGCGACGATGGGCGAGATCATGGACGTCTTCGAGGCCCACCACGGCAGCTACCGGGAGTCGATCGGGATCGCGTGAGCGAGGGGCCGTGCGGTCGGCCGAGCGGCCGACCGCAACTGCGGCGAGCGGACCCCTACAGCACGTCCTTGTCGACGAACGGGAGGGAGCCGACGACGGGGAGGACGACCAGCCAGACGGCCAGCGCGGCGACGGCGTCCCATTCGGAGGCGGCGAGGTAGTCGACCTCGGTGCCCCGGGAGGTTCGTGAGCAGCGGGTTGAGCCGGTCGCCGTTGACGAGCACGTTCACGACTTTCACGTAGGCGTTGAACGGGTCCAGCCGCCCGAGAGAGAAGTACCGCTCGGGGTACGGTCGGAGCCCCATCTCGCCCTCCGCGACCGAAAACGACAGGTCGTCGAGGCCGGTCACGTCGCCGAACCGTTTGGTCAGGTCCGCGATCTCGATGGCGGACAGAGATGGAGGAGCGGACGGCGGGAACCGCGTCCTATCGGTGGCTCCGACGGGCGACTGATAAACGCACCGCTCGGTTTCGTCGCTCCCGGTCGAGGTGGATCGCCGCGGCTCCGTTTTCCCCCGACGATCACGCGACGAAATCCCGGCCGATACGCCGTCATCGAGTCGATCCGAGTGTTTTCCCGCGACGGAACGCCCGACCGCTGGCCGACGATCCGAACGCCGTTCGCCTGTCACTTTTTATAATTATGCATAACTATTATGAGGGAGGTCGTCGCCTGATAGTGCATGTCACACGATGACAGATCCGTGTCGCGGCGTGGGTTGATGAAACGAGCGGGTGCTGCGGGTGCCGTCGGTCTGGCTGGACTGGCGGGTTGTACCGAGGGCGGCGACGGTGGCGACGGCGGCGACGGCGGTGGCACCGGTGGCGGCGACGGAACCGACTACCCCTCGCTCGGGAACTACCCGATCGAGGGCGACACCGCGACGTTCGGGTTCAACGTCCCCCAGTCGGGGCCGTACTCCTCGGAGGGCGAGGACGAACTGCGCGCCTACGAGCTCGCCGTAGACCACCTCAACAACGGCGGCGGCTGGGTCGACGAGTGGGACGACCTGTCGGGCGACGGCGTCCTCGGCTACGAGATCGACTACGTCACGGGCGACACGGCGACCGACGCCTCGACGGCCGAGCAGTCGGCCTCCCGGATGATCGACCGCGACGGCGTCATCATGTTCGCGGGCGGCTCCTCCTCGGCGGTCGCGATCGCCCAGCAGGGGCTCGCCCAGCGCGAGAACGTGATGTTCACCTGCTGTCTCACCCACTCGAACGACACGACCGGGGGCGACTGCGTCCGCTACAGCTTCCGGGAGATGTTCAACGCCTACATGACCGGCCAGGCGCTGACTCCGGTCGTCACCGAGGAGTACGGCGACGACCTGGAGTTCTACCAGCTGTACGCCGACTACTCGTGGGGCCAGACCGTCCAGGAGTCGATGAAGATGTTCTTCGAGGAGGCCGGCTGGAGCCAGGTCGACAGCGTGGCGACGCCGCTCGACACCAGCGACTTCTCGTCGTACCTCTCGGAGGCCCAGAGTTCGGGCGCCGACGTGCTGTTCCTCGACCACTACGGGTTGGACGGCGCGAACTCCCTGACCGACGCCATCGACGCCGGGATCGACGAGGACATGGAGATCGTGATGCCGCTGTACAACCGCCCGATGGCCGAGGCCGCCAGCGGGGCTATCGACGGCATCTACGGCACGATCGCCTGGGACTCCCAGATCGACAACGAGCCGTCGAACTCCTTCACCGAGGTCTTCGGCGAGGAGTACGACGGACGCCTGCCCTCCGGACCGGCCCAGCTCGCCTACTCCGGGACGCTCCAGTACGCCGCGGCCGTCGAGCGGGCCGGCACCTTCTACCCGCCGGAAGTCATCCGCCAGCTGGAGGGCCACGAATACGACAACATCGGCATGGGCGAGGAGACGATGCGCGCCTGCGACCACCAGGCACAGCGCGCCATCCCGGTCGTCCGCGGGCTCCCCGAGTCCGAACAGGGCGACGGCAGCTTCTTCGAGATCGTCGACATCACCTCGCGTGACGACGTCGGCTACGGCTGCGACGAAGGCCCGGCGGCGGAGTGCGAACTCGGCAACTACGGCGACGAGTGAGCACCCGCGCGACTAGGCCCTACAGTTATGTACATGATCCCCGGACCCTCAACATAGAATGAGTGACAATCACACCCAAAGCACTGGTCGGCCCCGCCGCCGGGCACCGAACGAGGTCGAACGGCGCCGCGGTCGAGCGCCCCCAGCCGAGGTGACCGCCGCGTGAGCGTCGTCGGCGACCTGATCGTCTTGCTCGTCAACGGCCTCCAGACGGGCGCCATCTACGTCCTGCTGGCGATCGGCCTGTCGATCATCCTCGGGACGCTCAAGTTCGTCAACTTCGCCCACGGGGCGCTGTTCGTCGTCGGCGCCTACGCCGGGCTGTTGATCACCCAGGAGATCTCCATCTCGAACGGGAAACTCGCCGAGTGGGGCTACGCCACGATCGGCCTGGAGTGGGGCTTTTTCGCCGCGCTCCTCATCGTCCCGATGCTCGTCTTCGTCCTCGGCCTCGCCATGGAACGGTTCGTCGCGCGGCCGTTCTACGACCGCCCCGACACCGACCAGATCCTCGTCACCTTCGGCCTGGCCATCGTCGTCCAGGAGGTCATCCACGCGCTGATCGGCCCCCGGACCTACGGCTACGACGTCCCGAGCACGGCGTTCGGCCTCCTGCCGATGACGGGTCCGATCGGCGTCCCGCTGTCGGACGTGACGATCAACGTCTGGCGGCTCTGGGTGATCGTGATCACGGCGGCCCTGGTGATCGCCGTCTACGCCATCGTCGAGTACACCGACTTCGGGCTGGTCGTCAAGGCCGGGACCCGCGACCCCGAGATGGTCCGCCTGCTCGGCATCAAGATCACGCGCCCGTACCTCGTGATGTTCGGTATCGGCGCGGCGCTGGCCGGGATCGCCGGCGTCGTCGGCGGTCCGCTGCAGAACATCAACCCCGAGATCGGGATGACGATCCTCGTCCCCGCCTTCCTCACCGTCGTCATCGGCGGCGTCGGCTCCGTCAGGGGCGCGGTGCTGGGCGGCACGCTCATCGGTATGGTGCAGGTGACGCTCATCTCGCTGGGTAGCGTCGGCCTCGGCGGGTTCGAGGTCAACTTCACGCCGTGGGCGCAGGTGGGCATCTACGTGCTGGCGGTCATCGTGTTGCTCACGCGACCGCAGGGACTGCTCGGCTCCGAGGAGGTGAGCGCATGAGCGACGAGGTCAAGTCCGCCGAGGCCACCGAGTCGGGCGAGGTCGACCGCTCGCCGTCGCTGTACGACCGCTGGGCCGCCGTCCGCGAACACGAGGCGGCGGTGGCGGCGCTGACCTTCCTCGGCGTCTTCCTCGCGCCGCTGGTGCTCGTCGTGCTCCCCGAGATGCTCGGGGTCCCGACCCAGTACATCTGGTACCGGAGCCTGATCGTCCTGGCGCTCATCTGGGGCATCTTCGCCGTCGGCTACGACCTGCTGCTCGGGTTCACCGGGCTGCTATCGTTCGGTCACGCCATCTTCTGGGGGACCGCGGCCTACGCGGCGGGCATCTTCAGCGCGAACGTGACGGGGAGCCCGATCGCGATGATCCTCGTCGGCACGACCACGGCGGTGCTGTTCGCGTGGGTCATCGGCTGGATCTCCCTGCGCAGGGGCGGCATCTACTTCGCCATCCTCACGCTGGCGTTCGGCCAGATGATCTACTACGTCTTCCTGTCGCCGCTCGGGTGGCTCACCGGCGGCGAGAACGGGTTCACCGGCGTCGAGGTCGAACCCCTGCTTGGCTTTCTCCCGCTCGGGGCGGAGGTCGCCGTCGTCCCCGACGCGATCGTCCAGACGTGGATGTACGTCTTCGTCGGCCTGGCGGCGGTCCTGGCGGTGGTCGTCGGCAACCGCATCCTCAACTCGCCGTACGGCGTCGTCCTCCGGGCGATCCGCGAGAACGAACAGCGCGCGGAGTTCGTCGGCCTCAACGTCTGGCGCTACAAGCTCATGGCGTTCGTCATCTCGGGCGCCTTCGCCGGGGTCGCCGGGAGCCTCTACGTCATCCAGCGGTCGTTCGTCCCTATCGAGAACACGCTGAACTGGACCGTCAGCGGCGAGATCGTCATCATGACCGTGCTGGGCGGCGTCGGCTCGCTGTTCGGCCCGCTGCTGGGCGCCGGCCTCTACATGTACGTCGCCAACATCGTCAGCGGGATGCCCGCGATCGGCGACTTCTGGCACATGATCCTCGGGCTCGTGTTCGTCCTCGTGGTCGTCCTCCTGCCGGAGGGGCTCTGGGGCGGGCTCACGTGGCTCCGCGAGCGCGCCGCCGAGGCGTTCGGAGGTGAGGACCGATGAGCGCCATCCTCGAGACCGACGGCCTCGTCAAGGAGTTCGGCGGTCTCACCGCCACCGACGACGTGAACCTCTCTATCGAGCAGGGCGAACTGCTCTCGCTCATCGGCCCCAACGGCGCCGGCAAGTCGACGCTGATCAACCTCATCACCCGGATGTTAGAGGAGACCGAGGGCGACATCCGCTTCGAGGGGGAGTCGATCACCGACCTGGAACCCCACGAGGTCGTCCAACGGGGGATCGGCAAGTCCTTCCAGACCGCGTCGATCTTCCCAGATCTCTCCGTCGAGGAGAACGCCAACATCGCCTCCCTCGGGGCGGAACACGGCGACTTCCGGTTCAACTTCCTGGTCCACCGCAACAGCTACCCCGAGGTCGAACAGCGGACCCTGGAAACTCTCGAAGCCGTCGGGCTGCGCGACCAGCGGAACACCCGCGCCGCCGACCTGCCCTACGGGGACAAGCGCCGTCTGGAGATCGGCATCGCGCTCGCCAGCGAACCCTCGTTGTTGCTGATGGACGAGCCGACGGCGGGGATGTCCCCCGAGGAGACCCAGGCGACCGTCGAGCTGATCGAACAGTTGCAGGAGGAGCTGGACCTGACGATCCTGCTGGTCGAACACGACATGGAGATCGTCTTCAGCGTGTCCGACCGCATCGCCGTCCTCAACCGCGGATCGATCATCGCCGAGGGGACGCCCGACGAGGTGCAGGGCGACCCCTCCGTCCAGGAGGCGTACCTGGGAGGTGTCGAGCTGTGACCCTGCTCGAACTCGACGGCGTCGACAGCTACTACGGCCAGAGCCACATCCTCCGGGACGTGTCCATGCGCGTCGAGGAGGGCGAGATCTGCGCCCTGCTAGGCCGCAACGGCGCCGGCAAGACGACGACGCTGCGCAGCATCGCCGGCGCGCGCCCGCCGGAGGTCCGCGAGGGGACGGTCACGTACAAGGACCGCGACATCACCGCCATGGAGACCGAAGACATCTCGGTGCTCGGCATCTCGCACGTCCCCGAGGAGCGGCGGGTGTTCGGCAACCTCACCGTCGAGGAGAACCTCCACCTCGCCGACGTGGTCAGGAACCGCTCGAACACGATCGGTCGGGACCTGGAGTTCGAGCACGAGGGGATGACCATCGAGCAGATCCTGACGGACTTCCCCCGGCTTGCCGAGCGACAGAACCAGCTCGCCGGGACGCTCTCGGGGGGCGAACAGCAGATGCTGGCCATCGCGCGGGCGCTCAAGCAGAGCACCGACCTGCTGATGCTCGACGAGCCCTACGAGGGGCTGGCCCCCCAGATCATCCAGACGGTCGAGGACGCGATCGAGCAGATCCGCGAGGACGGGACGACGGTCCTGCTGGTCGAACAGAACGCCGTCGCGGCGATGAAGATCGCCGACCGGTGTTACGTCGTCGACCAGGGCGGCGTCGTCTTCGAGGGCACCGCCGACGAACTGCGCGAGGACGACGAGACGCGCGAGCGGTACCTGGGGGTCTAACCGTGGCGGGAACCACCGACGACGCAGTGGACGACCCCACCGACGCCGCCGCGATGGACGAGTCGACCGTCGACGCCCACATCGACGCCCTGATCGAGGAGGGCGTGCTGGCCCACGACGAGTCGACCGACGAGATAACCACGACCGAGGACTTCGAGCACCGCCGGCACGTCTACCTCGACACGTATCTGGACGTGGACGAGGCGGAGTTCCACGAGTCGGTCGCCGAGGCGTTCGGCCTCGGATCGGCCGATGCGGCCGCCGAACGGGTCGAGGACCTCGGGATCAGTCGCGGGGAGTTCGCGACCTATCTCGCGCTGTCGGCCCACCTGGACGGCTACGGCGTCGACGAACGCTCCCAGATGGCCGGGATCGTCGTCGAGGTCGGGCCGGAGTCGCCGGTCCCCGAGGCGCTCGACGAACTCGACGACGCCACCTGGGCGGCGTTCGTCGCCGACCACGACCGCGCCGTCGTGACCGTCTGGAAGCGCCGCTGTGACCCCTGCGAGGCGATGAAAGCGGAGATCGACGACGTCCTCGCGGCGCTGCCCGACGACGCCGCGGTCGCAGGCCTCGACGGCGAGCGCTGTCCCGAGTTCTGCCGCGAGAACGAGGTCAACGCCGCGCCCGCCGTGGCCGTCTTCGAAGACGGTGGCCTGCTCGCGGCCGAGACGGGGCGACAGCGTCCGGAACCGCTCGGCGAGCGCGTCGCGGAGCTGTACGGCGCGGACTGAGCGGCCACCGTTTCGCGGCCGACTTCTTCGGAGACACGGAGCGATCGCCTCAGCGGTGGTCTGAGCCGTGGAGCTGGTCGACGCTGTCGACGAGCGCCTGGACCGACCGCGTCTGGGAGTCGGTCGTCTCGACGATGTGGCGGGCGGCGGCCTCGGCGTCCTCGGCGTGGTCGCGGGCCTCCTCGATGGTGGTCGTGACGCCCTCGATGGCGTCGGCCTGGCTGTCGTTGGCGTCGGCGACCTCCTGGATGCCGTCCGCGGTCTCGTCGACGGCCCCGGCGATGTCGTCCAGCGCGTCGAGCGCCTCGGCGATCCCCCGTTCGGCCTGCTGAATCTGGGCGTTCGACGCCCGGACGCTGTCGACGGTCTCGGTGGCCTGCGACTGGATCTCGGTGACGGTGCGGGAGATCTCGTCGGCGTACTCGCTCGTCTCGGCGGCGAGCGTCTTCACCTCGTCGGCGACGACGGCGAACCCCTCGCCGGACTCGCCCGCGCGGGCCGCCTCGATGTTGGCGTTGAGCGCGAGCATGTTCGTCTGCTCGGCCACGTCCGCGATGATGTCGATGATCTCGCTGACCTCGTCCATCCGGTCCTCCAGCTCGGTGACGTTGTCGACGAGGTCGTCGCTGGTGTCGGTGAGCTCGTTCGTGATGGCCTTGGCAGTCTCGCCGGCCTGTTCGCCCGTTTCGACGGAGTCGCGGGCGCGGTCGGCCGCGGCCGACACCTGGTTCGACGTGGCCGCGATCTCCTCCATCGTCGCGCTCACGTCCTGGATGTCCGCGGCCGCCTCGGCGAGGATGCGGTTCTGTTCGGTGACCGCCGACTCGATCTCGTCGGCGGCGTCGGCGGACTCGTCGGTGGCAGCCGCGAGATCCCCGGCGTTGCCGTCGACGCGCTCGATCAGGTCCGCGAGCGTGCTCGCCATCTCGTTGAGCTCGTCGACGACGTCCAGCAGCGACGCGTCGACGTGGCCCGCCGCGTTATCGAACGCGGCGCGGGCGTCGAGGTCGCCCGCCTGGATGGCTCGCATCGTCTCCTCCAGCTCCCCCACCAGATCCGACGTGCGCTCGTGACGGAGCACGTCGGCGGTGCGGTCCTGGACCATCTCGACGACCGCGATCAGCTCGCCGTCGTCGTAGATCGGCGCCGCCGAGAAGGAGATGTGGACCTCCTCGCCGTGCTGGTCCTGCATGACGCTCGTGTCGCGATAGAGGGTGAACGACGCCTCGTCGACCCTCGGAACGTCGTAGACCTCGTCGGTCCGCTCGGGCGCGTCGATAACCTTGTCCGCCAGCGTCTTCCCGCGCCGGCCGTCCGGGTAGAAGGCCATACTCGCCATCTCCATGGCCTGAGCCTCGGCCTCGGGGACGCCCGTCAGCCGTTCGAGCTGGGCGTTCCACGTCAGGATCTCCCCCTCGGCGTCGAGGGCGAACAGCGGCGTCCCGACGTGGTGGAGCACGTCGTGGTAGTCGAGCGAGTCCGCACCGGGCTCGTCGGCAGTCTCGGGTGTCGAGCCCGAGCCCGGCTCGACCGCGTCGGACTCGGTCGCCGCCCCCCGCTCGTAGGCCCCGGCCCCCGCCGCGAACACGTCGGTCGCCCGGTCGAGGCCGTCGCGCAACTCCTCGCGGGCCTCGTCGACGGCGGCGACCGCGTCCCCGTCGAGGTCGGCGCGGAGCCGGTCGAAGACGGCGTCGACGAGCGCGTCCGTCACGACGCGCTGGCTCTCACCGAACGACTGCGCGTCGATACCGACCGCGCGGTACTCGTCGACGAGCTCCTCGACGGCGTCGTCATCCACGTCGAAGAGGTCGCGGACGTGTCGGTCGCCGACCGTGCCCGCTTCGGCCCCGCCGTACACCGCTTCGAGAGCGCCGAGGTCGGGGTCGTATCGCCGTCCGAGCGACCCACCTCCGCCGTTTTCGAGCGTCGACCCGCCGTCCGGCTCGGCCCGCGGCCCGTCGCTCCCGCCGCGGACCCGGTTCCGGACGCGACGGAGTATCGACTCCTGTGAGCGTTCGGTCATCTGTCCGTGCCAACAACGATTTCCTACATAAACGTACGGCATGAATTATCGATTCGAATAACGGGATACGGACGCTGACGGGCGCGTGAGCGGCGATATCCGCGTTCGGCCGACCCGAAATCGCGGGAACGGCGACGGGACGCGGGACGGGAACCTAGAGACCGCGACGGACGGGAACGACGAGGGCGACGAGGTCGGTGAGAGCGGGGTGAAATAGAGTGACCGGTCCGCGGGCTCGCGACGGACCGAGCGCCGCCGCCGGGGCCGAATACGGCCGGTCCGGTGCGATCGCACGGATCATTTATGTCGTTGCCCGCGCCAGTCCCACGGGATGGACGACGACTCGGTGGTCGAGACCAACCCGAGCGACCGGGAGGGGGTCGACCCGCCGCCGGCGTTCGCCGAGCAGGCCAACGTCTCCGCGGCGGACGCGGCGGCGTTCGACGGCGCGTGGCCCGACTGCTGGGACCGCGCGGCGGCGATGCTCGACTGGACCGAACCGCCGGACTCGACGTTCGAGGCGGTCGCGGACCGCCGGCGGTGGTTCCCCGGCGGGGGGCTGAACGCCTCGGTCAACTGCGTCGACCGCCACCTCGAAGACCGCAAGACCCAGGCGGCGATCAAGTGGATCGGCAAGCGCGGCGAGCGCCGAACGTACACGTACCTCGACCTCTACCACGAGGTCAACGAGTTCGCCGCCGGCCTCCGGTCGCTGGGCATCGGCGAGGGCGACGTGGTGACGCTGTACATGCCGGCGATCCCGGAGTTGCCGATCGCGATGCTGGCCTGCGCGCGCATCGGCGCGCCGCACAACGTCGTGTTCGCGGGCTTCTCCGCGGCCGCGCTCGCCGAGCGGATGGAGCGGGCCGACTCCGAGTACCTGGTCACCTGCGACGGCTACTACCGCCGGGGCAACGCCATCCACCAGAAGAACAAGGCCGACAACGCACGCCTATCGGTCTCTCACGAGGTGACGGAGACGGTGGTCGTCGAACGGCTCGACGACGAGAGCGTCCAGTTGAGCGACGAGGACCGCGCCTACGACGACCTGGTGGCCGCCCACCGCGGCGCCGAGGTCGACCCCGTCGCGCGCGCCGCCAACGACCCGCTCTTTCTCATCTACACCTCGGGGACGACCGGCGAGCCGACCGAGGTGCGCCACACGACGGGGGGGTATCTCGCCCACGCGACGTGGACGAGCCACGCCGTCCTCGACCTGAAACCCGAGGACACCTACTGGTGTTCGGCCGATATCGGCTGGATCACCGGCCACACGTACCTCGTCTACGGCCCGCTGTCGCTGGGGACGACGACGATGCTCTACGAGGGGACGCCCGACCACCCCGAGAAGGACCGCGTGTGGGAACTCATCGAGCGCAACGCCGTCGACGTGTTCTACACGGCGCCGACGGCCATCCGCGCGTTCATGAAGTGGGGCACCGAGCACCCCGAGGCCCACGACCTGTCGAGCCTGCGCCTGCTCGGCTCGGTCGGCGAACCGCTCAACCCCAGCGCCTGGTGGTGGTACCACGAGCACGTCGGCGGCGGTGACTGTCCCATCGTCGACACGTGGTGGCAGACCGAGACCGGGGCGATCCTGCTGTCGACGCTCCCCGGCGCCGACCGGATGAAGCCCGGCTCGACCGGGCCGCCGTTGCCGGGCATCGACGTGGCGGTGGTCGGCCCGGATGGCGAGGAGACGGCGGCCGCGGAGGGGGGACGCCTGGCCGTCACGAAGCCCTGGCCGGGGATGCCGCTGGACCTGCCGGGCGACGACCGGGCCGACGAGTGGCGCTACGTCACCGAGGACATCGCCCGGATCGACGACGACGGCTACGTCACCGTCCTCGGGCGCATCGACGACACCGTCACCATCGGCAACCACCGCCTCGGGACGACCGAACTCGAACGCGCGATCGCGGACGTGGCCGGCGTCGCCGAGGCGGCCATCGTCGACGTGCGCGACGGGAGCGACAACTCCATCTTCGCGTTCGTCAGCACCGACGACCGCCACGAGACCGAACGGGACCTGCGCGACCGCATCACCGACAACGTCGAGCGCTCGATCGGTAGCTTCGCAGTCCCCGAGACGTTCGTGTTCACCCCGGAACTCCCGAAGACCCGTTCGGGCAAACTGATGCGCCGCCTGCTCAAGGATATCGCCGACGACGACGAGCTCGGCGACACCAGCGCGCTCCGCAACCCCGAGATCGTCGGCGAGATCCGCTCCGCCCTCGACCGCGAGTGAGGGTCCCGCCGGACCCGCACTCGTTTCGTCTCGGACCTCGCTCGCGAAACAGTTTCCGACCTTCGAAAGCCGATACGCGACAGATAACCACGGACCTGGATCAGATTCCGCTACACTGGCGAACCTTTATTTCGGAAGCGCCCTTCTTCGCGAAACACGTATCATGGGACAGCGTGGCAGGGAGTCCGACGCCGGCGCCGAACCGTTGACGCACGCGGGCTACGAGCGGTTGCGGCGCGCGGCGACGACCTACAGGGAGTCCGTCGTCGTCCGCCTCTGCGGGGAGGTCGGCCTCAGTCCGGCGGAGGTGGCGCGGGTCCGTCCGGAAGCGTTCCGGACGACACCCACGCGCGCGGCCACTCACCACCTCCTGACGGTCGTCGACGACGACGGGAACGCCGTCCGGGACGCCTACGTCCCGGGGGAGGTACGGTCGGCCGTCGAACGCTACGTCAACGAGCGGGGGATCGAGGGGGACGAACGGGTCGTCGACGTGACGCCGCGGCGTATCCAGATGATCGTCGGGGAGGTCGGCGATCGCGCGGCCGACCGGACCGGTGACGACCGCCTTCGGACCGTCTCCTCGACCGACCTCAGGGGGTACTACGCCCGCCGGCTCGTCCACGAGGAGGGGCTCGACCCGCGGGTCGTCCTCGCGATCGGTCCCTGGGACGGGCTGGACGCGCTCTGTCGCCACCTCGACCCGGTGGGGATCGAGACAGTCCTCGCTTCGCTCGAACGGGCCGGGCTGGGCGGCTCGACCACCGAGTGGACGCCGAGTGATCTCGGACGCGCGCTCGCGGACGCCGACTTCCCCGTCGTCGTCACGGACGCCGACGGTGTCGTCGTGTTCGCCAACGACGGTCTCGCGGCCCTGACCGACCGGTCCGGCGGCGACCTGGTCGGCGAACCCGCCGGCGCGCTCTATCACGGCGACGCTCGTCCGTCCCCCGAGACGAGCGGCCCGACGCGGGTTCGGCTGGCCCGTCCGGACGGCGATCCGGTACCGGTCGTTCGGGTCGCCGCACCGCTGACCGGCGACGCCGCGCGGAGAGACCGCTATCTCGCGGCGTTCGTCGAGCGCGACGGTGGCGAATCGACGGGTGCGAGCGGGTCGGCCACCGGCATCGACGCGAGCGCGAACGGGCACGGAGCGGGCGGGGCCCCCGGCGAAGCGGGGACGGACGCGACCGCGGACGGGTCCGAGAGCGCCGAGGAGACGGAATCGGCGGCGTCGGGCCGCGTGGCGGACACGATCGAGGCGCTCGGGTCGGTCGCGGCGGTGCTCGCGGCGGCCTCGAAGCGGACGGAGGCCGCCTCGCGGGTCTGCGACCGGCTGGCCGCGACCGACAGCTACGAGTTCGCGTGGGTCGGCTCGGCGACCGGCGACCGGGGCGTCGTCTCGACGGCCTGGACCGGGATCGACGAGGCGACCGCCGAAGCGCTGGCCGAGACCGCCACCGACGACGTGGACGTCCACGGCGTCGCCGCCGACCAGCCCGGCGAAGTCCGCACGCTCCCGACCGGCCACCGGGAGGCGCCGCTCCGCCCCATCGAGACGGGCGCCGACGGGCCAGGTGTCGACGCCGTCGCCGTCGTCCCGATCACCTACGGCGACACGACGCACGGCCTGCTCGCGCTGGGCGCGACCGGGGACGACGCCTTCGGGAGCGACGAGCGCGAGCTGCTGGCCAGCGTCGGCTGGCAGGTCGGCCAGGCGATCACCGACATCAAGCGCCGGAACCTCCTGCTGGCCGACAGCGTCACCGAACTGGAGTTCCGCGTCGAGAGCGGCCGCGCGTTCTTCGTCGCCGCGAGCCGGGCCCTCGACGCGGCGTTCGAACTCCAGGGGCTCGTCCCCGGAGAGGGCGGGAGCCTGCTGTACTTCGTGACGATGCGGGGCGCCTCACCCGAGGCCGTCGTCGACTTCGCCGCCGGCGCCGACGGCATCGAGAACGCGCGGCTGATCCGCGACTACGGCGAGCGCTACCTCGTCGAGTTCGTCGTCGCCGGCGAGGAACCCGCGACGACGCTCACCGAACTCGGCGGCCACGTCACCGAGTTCGCCGTCGAGGACGGCGCCCAGCGCGTCACCGCCGAGTTCACCACCGAGACGGACGTTCGGACCGTCTTCAACGGCTTCCAGTCGGCGTTCCCGGAGTCGGCGCTGTTCTCCAAACACGAGGTCGAGCGCCCGGTCCAGACGACCGACGGCTTCCGCCGCTCGCTGGAGGACGACCTGACCGACAAACAGCAGTCGGTCCTGCGGGCGGCCTACCTCGCGGGGTACTTCGAGTGGCCCCGCGGGTCGACCGCCGAGGAACTGGCCGACTCCATCGGCGTCTCCTCGCCCACACTCCACAACCACCTCCGGAAGGCCCAGCAGAAACTGCTCACCGCCTTCTTCGACGACGAGTGATAGGTCGGCTCGCCGGTACGTGGCGGGAGTACTGCCGACACGTCGGGCGGTCACCGCCGCCCGTGACAGGTGTCAACATAGATAGTTAGACGGTTCGCTTAAGAGTCCCCTGGGTGATATCGAAAACGAACCATGTCACGGAGTGACTGCTACCGGTCGCGACGGGTCACAGGGAGGGCTCGATAACCATGTCCGACGACGGCTCCCCCCTCGAATCGCGGCTGACCGAACAGGAGTACTTCCGGCCGCCGACCGACTTCGTCGGCCAGGCCAACGTCAGCGACCCCGAGATCTACGACCGCTTCGACGAGAACTACCCCGACGCCTTCGAGGAGTACGCCGAGCTCCTCGACTGGGACGAACACTGGGACGAGGTGCTCGACGACTCGAACCCGCCGTTCTACGAGTGGTTCTCCGGCGGCCAGCTCAACGCCTCCTACAACTGCATCGACCGCCACCTCGACGAGCGCAAGAACCAGGCGGCGTTCATCTGGGAGGGCACCGACAGCGAGGAGCGCCAGACGATCACCTACCAGGACCTGTACAACCGCGTCAACGCCACCGCGGCGTCGCTGCAGGACGTGGGCGTCGAGGAGGACGACGTCGTCACCTGTCACCTCCCGATGCTCCCCGCCCTGCCGGTGACGATGCTGGCCTGCGCCCGCATCGGCGCGCCACACTCCGAGGTGTTCGCCGGCTTCTCCGCGCAGGCGCTGGCCGACCGCATCGACGACGCCGATTCGGACGTGGTCGTCACCTGCGACGGCTACTACCGCCGCGGCGAGTTCCTCAACCACAAGGAGAAATGCGACGAGGCGCTCGAACTCGCCGAGTCCGACGTCGACAGCGTCGTCCTCTGGACGCGCCACGACGAGCTCCACGAGGACGTCGAGATCGACGGCGACGACCCGTACGTGCTGGCCGACGACCTGCTGGCCGACAACGAGCGCGCCCGCGTCGACCCCGTCTCGCGCGACGCCGAGGACCCCCTGTTCCTCATGTACACCTCCGGGACGACGGGCCAGCCCAAGGGCTGTCAGCACCGCACCGGCGGCTACCTCTCCTACGTCACCGCCACCTCGAAGTACGTCCTCGATATCAAGCCCGAGGACACCTACTGGTGTGCCGCCGACATCGGGTGGATCACCGGCCACTCCTACATCGTCTACGGCCCGCTGTCGCTCGGGACGACCAGCGTGATGTACGAGGACACGCCCGACCATCCCCACAAGGGCCGAATCTGGGAGATCGCCGAGCGCTACGACGTGGACATCTTCCACACGTCGCCGACGGCCGTCCGCATGTTCATGAAGTGGGGCGCCGAGTACGTCGACGAGTACGACTTCGACTTCCGGCACATGACCACGGTCGGCGAACCGATCCAGCCGGAGGCGTGGCTGTGGTACTACAAGCACATCGGCGACGAGGACGCCGTCATCGTCGACACGTGGTGGCAGACCGAGACCGGCGGCCACCTCATCACGAACCTCCCCGCGCTGAAGGACATGAAACCCGGTTCGGCCGGCCTGCCCGCGCCGGGTATCCAGCCGGCGCTGTACGACGACACCGGCGAGCCGATGGAGCCGGCAACCGGGAAGGCGGGCAACCTCGTCATCGAGAAGCCCTGGCCGGGCATGCTCCAGACCGTCTACGGCAACGACGAGCGGTTCATCGACGAGTACTGGCGGGACTTCTCCGACACCGACAGCGACGACCCCGAGGACTGGGTGTACAAGGCCGGCGACGGCGCCGTCCACGAGGACGACGGCTACTTCCGCGTCCTCGGCCGCCTCGACGACGTGATGAACGTCGCCGGCCACCGCCTCGGGACGATGGAACTCGAGTCGGCCGTCTCCGAAGTGCAGGACGTGGCCGAGGCCGCGGTCGCCGCCCGCGACCACGACGAGAAGGGCGAGGTGCCCGACGTGTACGTCGTCGTCCGCGAGGGCGTCGAAGCGAGCAACGAGGAGGTCCGCGACCGTATCATCGAGGCCGTCGAGGAAGAGATCGGCAAGTTCGCCCGACCCGACCGCGTCGTCTTCGTCGAGGACCTCCCGAAGACCCGCTCGGGCAAGATCATGCGTCGCCTGCTGGAGAACATCTCTAACGGCGACGAACTCGGCAACACCACCACCCTGCGCGACCCGAGCGTCCCCGAGGACATCCGCGACCAGGTCCACGGCGACGACTGACCGGACGCCCGACTCGCTACTCGGGGCTCGCGACTCGCGACCCACCGTTTTACTGGTTCGGCGCTCACTGTCGAGACGAGACCGATGGAGCCACCAGTCGAGGGTTCGACGGAGCGGTTCGAACGGACGTTCACGGTCGAAGACGTGCGGCGGTTCGCCGACCTCTCGGGTGACGCACAGCCGCGCCACCTCGAACCGGACGAGGAGGGGAGAGTGATGGTCCAGGGGCTACTGACGGCGACGCTCCCGACGAAGATCGGCGGCGACAACGAAGTGCTCGGGCGACGCTTCGAGTTCGAGTTCGTCGAGCCGGTGTACACCGGCGAACGGATCGTCTGTACCGCGACCTACGAGACGGTCGACGAGCGCGCCGACCGGTACGACCTCTCGTGGGCCATCGACTGCGAGAACGGCGACGGCGAGACGGTCCTCCGCGGTACCGTCGACGGGGTCGTCTGGAAAGCCGAGTAGCCGACTCAGCCCAGGTACTTGTTCTCGGCGTCGACCGTGTTGGGCAGCCGCTCGGTCGACCCGCCGAACGTCGCCGCCGCGTCGTGCGCGTCGAACGGATCGATGGGCGCCGGCTCGTCGGCCGGACCGGTCTCTGCGTCGGTCTCGAAGTCGGGCTCGTCGAACGTGCTCTCGGCTGTCGGTGCGTCTCGGGTCTCGGGTGTCGCGTGTGTGCTCATCTGCTGGGTGATGTCGGAAGGCGGTCGGCGGACTGGACGACGCCGTCGGGAAGGAGAATCAGCGTACCGCTACTACGAGCGTCGTCCGTGACATCGGTCTACTCCCACCGATGCGGGCATCCATAATAAACGTTCATGTTTCATTCGCCCGCCCGTCCCCGTCGGGGGCCGAGGCTCACCCGTCAGTGATCGGTGCTTCCAGTTGACTGATGATGATCGAGATGCGGTTCCCGGTGTCGTTCGTGGTGTGGACTTCGCCGGCCACGACGAGCCCCGCCTGTGCGGTCGGGCCGATGGCGACGGCGTCGCCGACTTCGATCGAGGGCAGCGGCGTCTGGAACTCGACCCACGCCCGGCAATCGGACGGGTGGTTCACGTTCGTGAACGAGACGCTCTCGACGGTCGCGTCGACCCGCTCGAAGTCGTGGGCGACCGTCACGGACTCGCGGTCGGTGTCCGGGTCTCGATCCAGTACCCGAAACGCCTTCTCCGTCGGTTCGTACCCTCCGGTCGGGCCCGCGACACCCTCGACTAACCCGAGCGACTCCAGCTGGGGCATCTTGTTCCTGATCGTCCCCGGCGTCCGGTCCATCAGCTCGGCGAGGACACTCGAGTTCACCGGGGACTCGCGCTGTTGATACTCGTTCACCAGTACCGTCAGTGTCCGCCGCTGGGTCTCGTACAGGTCGAGGGAGTCTGCACTCATCTGCGACAGTCTTCGGTCCGCAGCCCTATCGATATTTGGGTCAGTGCCGCATTTGCGCTCGCGGGAAACGAGGCTCGAGAACACCGCGCTCGCGGCGCCTCGTCGGAAAGAAGCAGGAAGTCGCCCTACTGATAGTCCACTTCGCCGTCGCCTTCGCCGATCCACCCGCCGCGGTCCGGTTCACGCGACTCCAGCGGGTCGATGTCCTTGTACCAGGGAACGTTCTTGAGCTGTTCCTTGTCGAGGACGAACTCGTCTTTGGTGTCGGCGGTCCACTCGAAGTTCTGGGTCAGCAGGATGGCGTCGACGGGGCAGACCTCCTCGCAGAGCCGGCAGTAGATGCACTGGCCGATGTGGAGGTTGTACTGCTCGCCGTTGCGCTGGTCGTCGGTGACGATCTGGATGGTGTCGTTCGGGCAGACGTTCTCG